>Ga0099364_10003822_pt1 | contig 23119 bp, 21 predicted proteins | sample TergutTh196P3_FD_73070 | JGI IMG/M metagenome (GOLD analysis project Ga0099364, IMG submission 73070) | Microcerotermes parvus P3 segment gut microbial communities from Pointe-Noire, Republic of the Congo - Th196 P3 | ecosystem: Host-associated > Arthropoda: Insects > Digestive system > Gut ...
CTTGAGTGAAACAAACAGAAATAAGCATTGATTTAACTTGAGTATTTTGTTTCAGCCATTTGAAACAAAGGGCAACACGCCCCAGGAGATGGAACAAGGTAAAGAGCCACACCCGATGCGATATGCCCCTCATGACATATTGACCCTTGCCGAAGCAGCGGCATGGTACAAAGTAGACCGGCGCACCCTGAAAAAAGATTGGGCTGCTCTGGGGGGGATGGGTTTGCCTTCAACAAATAGCTGCCGGATTATCTTCAGCGACTTAGTGGAGGGTTTAAAAAAACATGCCGACAAAACGAAAAGACAGGAACGGTCAATGGCTGGCCAAGGTCTACTTTGGGGGGCAGATGGTGGCCTCAAAGATGTTTCCTCCAGGCCGAAGAGGCGGCCCCGAATGGCGGGCGGCCAAGGAATGGGAAGAGGAGCAGAGGCGGGCCATATTGGAGAAACAGGCGACCCTTTCGACCTTATATCTATTCAATAAATGGCTCAGTCTGTACGTGAAGCACTGCCGCAGGAACATGAGCGAAAAAGAGGCCGATGAAAAAGCCTCTTTCCTTGCTGCATTTTCCTCTGAAAGTCTGAGGCGCGGTCTGGATAGTCCGCAGAAAATGACGCCTCAATTTGCCCATGAATACCTGTCGGAGATAAAAGATAAGCGCGGCCCTCATGCGGCCAATAAGGCCAGGAAGCATATAGTGGCGGCCTGGAATTGGGGATATGACTTCATAGACGAATTCCCGGATAAGCTGTGCCCCTTCCGCAAAGTGAGGCCTTTCCCGGTCAAGCCCCAGGACCGATATGTGCCCCCAGACGAGGATATTATCAAAGTCTTGAATTTGATGACCGGGCAAGACGCCTTAATGGTGGCGATGTATCTTCAAACCGGGGCCAGAAAAAGCGAGCTTTTCAGGCTCACATGGGATGATGTGGATTTGACCCGCCGGTTGATCAGGCTGACTGACAAAAAAGTCCGCGGCGGGGGTTGGCGGGAGCGGTGGATGAGCATTGATGAAGACTTGGCGGAGGTCTTGGCACGGTGGCAGGTAGAACGGCCATTAAAGGCGAAGAACGTCTTCATGCAACTTGCTGACCATCACTCTGGAGCTATTGAAGTCGGCGACCCCTTCAAGCAGCGGCGGCATTTCATGAATAGACTTTGTGAGCGGGCCGGGGTCAGGCCTTTCGGCTTTCACGCCCTACGGCATTGGGGTGCGGCCCGTATTTTCAAGGCCAGGGGGCTTAATGAGGCACAGATGTTTATGGGGCACAGCCGGGCAACCACAACCGACCGTTACATCAAAAGTGCGGGTTTATATGCTGACAAAGAAGTTTTAGCAACCACCATAAGCAACAGCCCTGTTGGTATTGCCGTCACTGCCATATTGCAAAAAGAAACGGCCTCAAATGAGGGCGAAACAGTAACCAACGGCCAGTAACCATGATTTATGTTTTTAACAGAAATCCGCGTAACCTATTGAAATCATTTGGCGTCCCCACGGGGATTTGAACCCCGGTCGCCGGCGTGAAAGGCCGGTGTCCTGGACCAGGCTAGACGATGGGGACGCAACACGGCCTGACCCCGGCGGGAAATCAGGCCTAATCTGGTGGGTCGTGCGGGATTCGAACCCGCGACTCTCTGCTTAAAAGGCAGATACTCTACCGGCTGAGTTAACGACCCGCCGGCCAGCGGCAGGTCGAGCCGGCCGTCACGGGTTTTCCGGCGATAGGTTGGCAACGATCCGGGCCGCAACATCGAATGGCCTTTATAATGCATTTTTAAAAAAAAGTCAACCAAGACGGAAGGCCGGAATCCGCCACGCGATTTTCCAGTTCCGGGAGGCGCTTGACCGTGGGTGAAGGGCGCATTACAATGGGGTTCGGAATATCCTTGAGAGGCTTTTGCGTGGGATAAGACCATGGATGAAAAACTTGAAAACAATCCCGAAAAATCAAGGCGGCTGGCGGAAGCCCTGGAGCGGATGAGCCTGGCCCTGTCGCGGGCCGAGCAAATATTGGAGCCCGAGGAAGGGCCGGCGGATTCGCCGGAAAGCGGCTGGCGCGATACCCTGGCGCGAGGAATACTCCCGCGCCTCCGAAGCGAACTTCCATTGATAGTGGGATTATGCGGCGGCGGCAACACGGGTAAATCCACTCTTTTCAACGCCTTGGCCGGGCTGTCAATTCAAGAGGGCTCCCCGGTCGGGCCCCGCGCCGGGCTTACGCGAAAGGGGCTTTTGGCCATTCCCCGCCCCCTTTACGACAGCCGAAAAAATTTGCTGCCGGAACTGTTCGAACCCTTCGGGGGACTGCCCGAACCCTATAACCCCTCCGGCCGGCGGACGCCCATGGATGAACCGGGGCCTCCCTTTTACATCCTGACTGAAAACGGCTCCCCGGAAACTATCCTGGTTGACCTGCCGGATATGGACATAGCGGCCAATTCAGGCGGCTATGCCAATCGGGAAAACAGCCGGAAAATACTCGCCGCCTGCGATCTGGTGATATTGATCTCCGTCAACCAGAATTATTCCAATAAAGATATCGCCAATTTCATGCGGGAGACCGTTTTCGCCGAAGGGCCGCGCCCTTCCATCTTCGTTTATCGCTATAATGCCGTAACCGACGACGATCATGCCCATGTCCGGGACGTATTCATAACGATGCGTGAACTTCTCTACCCGGGCGTTGATTGTCCTCCCTTGCACGGTTGCTTTTTAATGCGCGATGATTCAAGCGTGCGAAACGGCGCGCGGCCCGACCTAGCGGAATTTCAATCAGGCGCGCCTTTATCGGCCGCCCCGCCGCCCTGCGGCCTTGATGCTCTGCTTGAGGTTTTGTCCGGCATGGACCGCAGCGGCTTGCGCCGCGAAACCACCTGCCAGGGCATATCCGCCGCCCTTAAGCCGGCCTCGCGGGTCTTGGAACGCTGTTTGGGAGAGAAAAAGAAGATTGAGCGATTTCAGTCTGATTTAGAGAGATACAGCGAAGAGATAGCCCGCGCCGCGCTTAATGTGTTTCCTTTTAATGAATTAAAGAACGAGTTTAAAGTGTGCTGGAGAGAGGAACTGAACGCCTTTCATCGCGTTTCTTCCGCTCTCGGGGAGTTTATGGTAAAACCCATTAATTTTATTAAAGGGAAACTCAGCTTAACCATCAAGCCCCAGCCGGATTCCGAACATGATCAAAAGGCCAAAGGACGCGGCGAATTCATCAGCGCCAGCTCCGATTTTTGGAATGCCTTGATAGAGAACAAATTATGGCCGGCGAAAGAGGAGGCCGGCCCCGATGACCCGAAGCCCCAATATCCGCCGCTGCCCGGCTGGCATATGAAATGCCGGGACTCGCTCGAACTGCGGAGATTCGAAGGTGATTGCGCGGATGATTTGTCCAAGACCTGGGACAAGGCCATTCAGTTGCCGCCGGATTTTCGGGAATACATCCGCCCATGGGTCAAAGAGGCCCGAAAAAACATGACCCCCTCCGAAATTTTGCAGGAATACATCAATAACTTCATCAAGGCCGGCTGCCAGATCGCCGCGTTTTTATATGTGGTGGGCACCGGCGGGACGACCCTGACGTTTACGGGCGGCAAAGATGTTTACGTCCTGGCGACTCTGCCCGCTCTTTTGGGGTGCGAGCACATGAGCGAGGAATGGCGCAAAGAGAAAATGAATGAAATTATCAGGAAGTGGAAAGACCTTCAATCCCCCCTGTTGATCGCGGCCATAAAAAAACATATCAGCGGCGGGTTTCTTCAGGCTTGTGAAGACGCCGTCAGCCGCCTGGAAGAACCTGTCGAACAAGCGCGGTCCGCCTATGACGCTTCCCTGGCCCTGTTTGATGAATGGGCCGGAGCGGACGCTCCCCAAAGGACGATCGGCCTGTGAACGCCCCCGCGCCCGAGCTGGAAGCGAGGCTTTTAAATTGCCGGCGCCGCCTTGGCGCTTTAAATTCCGAGCTTGAGGCCCTTCCCCATTGGCACGCCTCTCAACTTCTGCGGGAAAGAATCGCCCAAATTTCCGGTCGCATCCTGGAACTGGAAAACGAGCCGGAACGAAAACTGGCCATCCTCATTCTAGGCCCCTCCGGCGCCGGGAAATCCACCCTGCTTAATGCCTTGGCCGGCCAGGATAACCTGGCAGAGGTCGGCGCGGAACGCCCCACCACCCGTGAACTCGCCGTGTTCTGCTCGCAGCCGGAGGACGGCCGGTATTTCATGGAAAAGACCGGCGTTGACCATGCGCGAATCGTCACCTCCCCCATGGCCCGGGAACTTAATCACCTTTTAATCGTGGATACGCCGGATATCAATTCCGTCGAAGGAGAAAAGCGCCGCGGCATGGTGGAGGCCGCCTTGGCCGGGGCGGATGTCCTGGTATGCGCGTTTTCGGCTGACTGCGCCACGCGGCGCGACCAGGTAGATTTTTTAAAACCCTGGGTGGAACGATTCAACGCCGATGCGGTGTACATAGTCGTCACCATGTCTGAAAAACTCAGCCGAAAGGATTTGGGAAAAAACGTCATGACTCCGCTTAGGCAATTGCTCGAAGGAGTCTGGAGCCGGAACCCTCTTTCCCTGTTTGCCGTCTCCGCGAGGACCCATCTGCTGAAACCCCAATGGAAACCGGGGGAGGAAGCTGCCCCGGATTTTCGGGACGACTTTCCCAAGTTTCGGGCGGAAATAGCCGAACGGCTGAACAGCCCGGAATACGCCCGGGATATGAGGGGCGCGCGCGCCGAGGAATGGACAGGCGGGCTGGAAGACCAGGCCCTTAGGGAAGCCGTTGCCTGCGCCGGGGCGGCGGGCCAGGCCTATGAGCGCCTCAACAAGTTGTCCCGGGAAATATGGCGGGCCGGGGTTGAAAAAATATCGCATGCCATAAGCGCCGCGCAGCTTGAATTCCAGATGGCCCGCCGAATGTGGGGGCCCTTGTCCTGGTGCCTTTTGGCGTGGGCTTTTTTTCTTCGCGTGGTGGAATTGTTGACCCTGATGGGTGGTTTTTTGCTCCGTTTTTCGGAAGGCGGGCCCAAAAACGGGCCCTCGGAGTCCATGGCGGTTCCTGACGGCTCTTTGCTCAATGAAGTCGAGCGGGTCGCCGGGGCCGGCTGGCCTGATATGGAAGCCGCCTTGCGTAAAGCCGGGTTCTCCGCCTCCTTCCGCGCCAATCCCTTGCGCGGCGAGGCCGGCGCGGAATTTACCCGCCGCCTGGAAAGCCGCGTACGCGCCGAATGGGAGCGTTTGACCATAACCGAAGGAAAAATTTCCGGATTTGGAACGCAGTTGATTCTTAACCTCCTTTTCCTGGCGCCGGTGGTTTTTCTGCTGTGGTCCGGCGCCATGCAAATATGGCTGCAAAAAGGGCTGGCTGAAGGATATGGCCGGGATGGCGTATTTTTTGTCGGATTGTGGTGGATATTGGTCCTGGCGTTAACGCACGGCTGGATCGGCTTAAAGGTCGGGAAACTATTCAGCGGCGATTCGTTTTCGCGCATTTTGCAATCTTCGCGCTCCATCCAGCCGGCGGCCGAGGTGAGGGGCGAATTGGAGCGCTTGCTGATTCTGGCGGGCGAAAACCCGGCGGAATTCAACCGGGGAACGCAATAACCATCAACATTCGGCGGCTTGGCCTTTCATCCGCCTGATAATGCTGGAAGGACAACCTCTTATGGAGCGGCGCGCCCGCAGCAAATTTCCGGCCTGGTTCCTGGCGGTCGTTCTGGCCCTGGCCGCGGCGGCCATAATAACCTGGCCGGGCCGGGCCGAAAACCTTTTTTTATGGCGCCTTACTTCCCCGGCCGGCGCCCAAGCCTACCTGGCGGGGTCCATCCACCTGGCCGGGCCCGATCTCTACCCCCTGCCCGAACCCTTTGTCCGGGCTTTTGAAGAGGCCGGGAGCCTGGTGGTGGAGATTGACACGGAGGCCCTGCCCCTGGATGTCATGAGCGGCTTCATCGCCGAGCGGGGCCTGGCCGGCCCGGGCCTGACTCTGGAAGACTACCTGACCCCCGAGGCCCGGGGGCTTCTGGCCCAAAGCGGCTTGAACCGGCCTGAATACTCCGGCTATCGGCCTTGGCTGGCGGCCCTGGCCATTCAACTGGCCGCCCTGGAGGAGAACGGCTTTTTCGCCCGCTACGGCCTGGACAAGCATTTCCTGGACCAAGCCGCCGCCCGCGGGCTGCCCATAGTGGAGCTGGAGACCTTCGCGGAGCAGATGAACCTCTTGGCCGACTTAAGCCCGGTTGAGGCGGATCACTTTCTCCGGGCCACTCTTCGGGAGGCGGAGGAACTGCCCGCGACCTTGGCCGATTTCTGGTCCGCCTGGCGCCGGGGCGACGCTGACGGGTTCGCCGAGCTGTTTTTCAGGGATTTTGAGCGCTATCCCGAACTCTCCGGCCTGATGGACCGCCTCGTCATCAGGCGCAACCACATTATGCTGGAGCGCCTCGGGCCCCTGTTGGAGCAACCCGGCCCTCCCCCCTTCGTGGTCGTGGGGGCCGGCCACCTGGTGGGCCCGGAGGGACTCTTGGCCCTCTTGGCCCGGCATGATTACCGGCTGGAACAGTTGAGGCGGCCATGAGCGTTTTTAAAACCATCGGCGTCTTTCTTTTGTGCCTGTGGAGCGGCCTGGCCGGGGCCGCCGGGCCGGCCGTCCCGCCGCCGGACGAGATCGCCGCCGGCCTGGCCGCCCGCTACGGCGGCCTGACCTCCCTGAGCGCGGCCTATCGCCGGGTGTCCGCCGCCCCGGTCACTGTTCAGGTCTTCAAAACCTCGGCCCAGCAGGTGGCCACCGGCGTCATTTACTGGGCCCGGCCGGACCGTCTGCTCCTGGATCAAGTCTCACCCCAGCCCGAAGTCATGGTCACGGACGGAACCACGGTCTGGTGGCATGTGCCCTCGGAAAAGCTGGTCTATCGCTACCGGGGCATAGATGTGGCCGGCGAACTCAAGCCTCTCCTGGTCTTTCTGGGCGGGCTGGAGGCCCTGACCCGCGATTTCACCCTGTCCCCGGCCCCGGCCGACCCGGCCCGGCCCGGCCAGCGGGGCCTTAACCTCACCCCCAAGGAGGGTGACCGAAACGTGGATCACCTGACTGTCTGGAGCGATGAGACCTTTGCCCTCACCGGATTCGGCTTTACGTCCTTCACCGGCGAAACCACTGATTTTTTCCTGAATGGCCTGGCGGAAAACCCGCCCTTGGCGGCCGCACGCTTCGCCTTCAAAATTCCCCGGGGGGTGGAAGTGGTGGAGGAAGGGGAATGAAAAAACCAGTTGAACTTGGCCGGCGGCTGATTTTGATGTATAGTGGAAAGTTGATCATATGACGGCCGGGAGAGGGGAGAGCGCCGAGCTGGCCGAGGCCGTGGGGCGCCTCTTGCTGGTGGGTTTTGAGGGCCGGGATATGGCGGAGGTGGAAGACCTCTTAACCGCCGTCCGCCCGGCGGGCTTGATTTTTTTCGCCCGCAACTACCCCGGAGAGGGAGGGCCGGAGGCCCTCCGCCTGCTCATTGACGGGGCCAGGCGCCTGGCGGATAGTTCCCGCCCCCTTCTGGTGGCCATCGACCACGAGGGCGGCCCGGTTCAGCGTCTGCCCGCGCCCTATACCCGGCTGCCGGCGGCCCGGGCCTGCCAGGACCTAAACGAGGCCGAACGCCTGGCCGCCGTCGGGGCCCGGGAATTGGCCGCCACCGGCTTCAACTTCAATCTGGCCCCGGTACTGGACGTGCCGGACGGCCCGGAAGCCTTCATCGGGGAAAGGGGCTTCAGCGACGACCCCGGCCGGGTGGCGGCTTGGGGCAAGGCCCTCCTGGCCGCCTACGGCCGGGCCGGCCTCCTGGGGGCGGCCAAGCACTTCCCGGGCCTGGGCCCCGCCCGGCTGGACCCCCACGAGGAACTGCCGGTCATCCGGGCCTCGCGGGAACGCCTTTCAGAGGTGGATTTTCAGCCCTACCGGGAACTGGGGCCGGACTTGGCGGCCGTCATGACCTCACACGCCCTCTACCCGGCCCTGGACCCCCGGCGGCCGGCCACCCTCTCCCCGGTCGTGGCGGATCTTTTGAAGCGGGACCTGGGGTTTGGGGGGGCGCTTTTGACGGACGATATGGAAATGGGGGCCATTACCCGGAATTATGACCTGGGCGAAGCGGCGGTGACGGCCGTCGCCGCCGGGCACGACTTGGTTTTGGTCTGCCGCCGCCGCGACAATATTGAAAAGGTACGCCAGGCCTTGGGCGCGGCCGTGCGGGGCGGCCTTCTGACCTCAAGCCGCCTGGCGGACGCCTTCCGCCGCACCGAAAACCTCACCGCCCGCTTGGCCGCCATGGCGGCGCCGGGCGAAACCAGGGCCGGCTGGTTCAAGACCTTGATCAGCCAAGGCCGGACGGAGTGAACATGGATCATACCTATTTGCTGGAACCGGGCCTCTGGGAAATCAGCGGCGTCTTTTACGACTCCAACGACCACCCCTTTCCCCAGAAGGGGCAGCTGGTCATCATGCATTCCCCTGAGCTTTGGACCATTGAAGGGGAAGTGACCATTACCACCCATGAAACCCAAAAAGTGGCCAGCCGCTACGAAGTCCAGCCCCTGGCCGCCGGGGCCTCCTTCACCGAGTGGCGCTCGGAGACCGGGGGGCCGGAACCGGTCTTGGGGCTCTTCGTCGTGGTTGAAGACCTTCTCATGTCCCCCTGGCAATCCCGGAGCGGCGCCTATTGGGGCCAGGAAGTTCTGCGCCGGATTTCCGAGGACGAATACGCCGGCCGGGGGTTCGCCTTCCTGAACAACCAGAAGGTCTCCGCCTGGTCCACCCGGCTAATCAGAACTTGAGGGATGCGCATGAATTTTGAAGCCCTAGTCCAGCGTCTCGACGGCCACCTCAGCCGGTGGATCATCGCCGCCATACTCCTGCCCCCCGTCGTTTACAGCATGTGGGCGGATGAGTACATGTTCTTTTTCTTCCTCATCCTGGTCATCGGCGGCCTTACCTGGTGGGAGTTCAGCCGCCTGCTCTTCGGGCCGGGCCGGCTGGACCTCTTCTTTCTGGCCCTGGTCGGCTGGCTGGCCGTGGCCGTCGGGGCCTTTTACGGCCCCACCCAGCAGTCCCTGGGCCTGGTTTTGGCGTTGGCCCTGGGTTCCGGTTACACCATGTGGAGCCTGGACAGGGAGAGCGGGCCGGTGGTTTTGAACCTCCTGAGCCGCTTCGCCCTGGGGCATATATATCTCAGCTTCCTGTTGTCGTTTTTTATCCTGCTCAAAAAAACCGATTCCGGCGGCCTCTGGCTCATCTACGTTCTGGTCGCCACCGCGGCCGCCGACACCGCGGCCTTCTATGTCGGCCGCCGCCTTAAAGGGCCAAGGCTTTGGCCCAAGATCAGCCCCCATAAGACGGTCTCCGGGCTTTTAGGCGGCGTGGCCGCGTGCGTCCTGATTTCGGCCATATTCGCTTATTTCCTGCCCAGCTCTTTTTCCAGCTTGGTGCTTTTGGGCTTTTTCCTGGCCCTGTGGGGGGCGATGGGCGACTTGTTCGAGTCGGCCATCAAAAGAGCCCTGGACATCAAGGATTCCTCCCGCTTTCTCCTGGGCCACGGCGGTTTCTGGGACCGCCTCGATTCCCTCCTCTTCAACGTCGTGCCGGTTTACGCCATGGTCGAATTATTCCAGAATACCCATTAGGGGGGCTTTAAGCAATTTAAAAGCTTGAAGCCATGCAGTCAAGCAGGGGGTCAAGCCATGTTGACGGTCAATATAAATGACGCCCAAGAGCGCCTCTTGGAACTGGTGAAACAGGCCAAAGACGGCGAGGGGTTTATCATTGCCGATGACGACAAGCCCTTGGTCAAAGTCCTCCCTTATTGCGAGCCCAAGGAACCCAGGCGCCTTGGCTTTATGCGCGGCCGGGGAATTGTGGACAAGGATGTTGATATAAAATCCATAGCCGGTGACGAAATTGCCGCCATGTTTGAGGGCCGGGAATGAAACTGCTTTTGGATACCCAAATGATAATATGGGCCACGTTCTGGCCGGAACTGTTGTCCATACAGGCCCGGCGGCTTATTGCCGACGAAGATAACGAGATTTATTTCAGCCCGGCCAGTCTGTGGGAAGTGGCTATAAAAAGCGCCCTGAACCGGCCCAGCTTTCAGGTTGACTCCAGAGTCTTACGAGCCCAACTACTGGAGAGTGATTACCACGAAATCGCCATTACCGGGCTTCATGCCACTGCTGTAGGCGACTTGCCTCTGCTCCATAAAGACCCCTTCGACCGCCTGCTCTTGGCCCAAGCCAAGACCGAAAGCATTAGCCTTATAACTTCCGACGCCACCCTATCGGCGTATCCCGCCCCCGTTATTCTGGTTCGTAAACCGGTCTGAAATAATCCTCGTCTCGCTCGTAGATCGCATGACTGCCGCATTCTTGCAATCCCCCCCCTCGCCATAGAGCAGCGCAAGGGCCAGCAGGCCCCAAGCGCCGAGAATCAGGGCGCAGCAAAAATATCTGCGCAAATAGGCGGAGGCCCGCGCCGCCGAATCGGCCTCGGGCAGGGGAACGGGATCCACGGGCAGGGCATAGCGGTTCGCCAGGCGCTCAATGTTCAGCAGATGGATGACCGGCACTCCTTCTTCCATGTAACGGAATACCAGCCCCCTGGCCGGGTCGCCGCTCTTGGGAACGGTGCGCAGCAAACCGTTATCCAGCCGGGCGGATTCCGCAACCCAGCCCAAGGAAGTAAGCCCTCCGCCGATATTGACATAACAGGCCGGCTTGCCGGCGGCGTCAAGAATCGCCTTGCGCCGCAAAGTGCTGCGGATCACATCCCGATAATCGCCTTCAGCCAGGAAAGGCGCGCCGTGCCTGTCCGCGGATTCCAGGGCCAGGGCGATGCCGGTGCCGTCAATCCCGCCCCCGGTTTCCACAACGCCGCCCAAGGCGACAAAGGCGGCGTAATATGGAAAAATACCCTGCTCATAAAGGTGTCTTTCCATGTCCAGCCAGGTGAAGCCGGGGATATTGGCGCCGTAGGTCGAAGCGCCGATGGAACTTATAAACCGCGCTTCAAGGCCGAGGGCCAGGCAGGCCGACAGGGCGGCAATATTCAGGGCGGGAAACGATCCCGTCAGAGTCAGAACAACGATATCCCCTTCCCGGCAGCCCGCTTCTTTGAGCAGGCGCACCAATAAGGCGGCAAAGGCCGGGTTGGAGCTTGTGCGCTTGGCCTGGAGGGAGCCCGTCGTGGTTGTCAGATCGCTGTAGTCCAGGCCGATCAGCCCGGTCAGGTTCGGATCCAGGAGCTCATCGAGGGGAATGCCGAGATCGGCCCGATAGGCGCGCAGGGCGGCCGTGGCTTTTTGCATCAGCCTGGCGGCCCGCAATTCATCCCGCCCGTTTTCCCGTTCTTTCGGCAGGCGCGTTCCTTCGACCAGCAAAACGGCGAACAGCGCCGAAACGAGCGGCAGGGCGATACTCCGGAAAGATCGGCGCGGCTTGCGGCGATGCTCGGGCGGAGCGAGAAAGGCCGGAAGGTTATTGCTCAATGTAGAATTCCGGTCAGGCGCAGCAGGAGCCGAACCAGGCAGCTGACTGCCAGGAGGGCGGCCAGGGTACCGCCCACACCCTGCCGATCCATTTCGTTGGCCAGTATGCCGGGAATTATATAGCCCAGGGCGTCAATGCGCGTTCCGGCCAAACCCGGCCCCCAGAATAGGGCCGCGGCCGTCCATTGCAGGGTGAAGCCGAGAATAACCGTAACAATGAAGCGCCGCCGCCCGTAAAGAACCAGGAACGCCGAAGCCAGGCGCGTCAGCAGCATGGCGGCCAAGGCCACGGCCAGGGCCAGGACGATCAGCCAAGGCTGATCAAAATAGAGCGCGAAATAGCCCGGAGTAACCAGCCCTCCCGCCACCAGACCGGTCAGTTCAAAGAGCAGAAAGCCCAATACCAGGCCCATGGCTATGGAATAGGCTAAAATCACGCGGCGCGCTCCGCGATAAAACTTCTGAAACGCTTGCCGTAACCTTGAGCGTTGCCCAAGCCCAATAGCAGGAAATCGTCCCCCAAATGGCCCGCTATAGCCTTCCTGACCGACCGGAGCAGTTTTTCCGGCCGCGGGGCAAAATGAAAACCAGCTAGGACGCGCCCTCCGCGCGCGCGCAGTCGTTGCGCGGCGTAGAGGGCATGGCCGCCTACCGGGCAGCAGAGACGGGGCTTTTCCACGGCCAGCCAGTCTGTAAAAGCGCGTGTGCGCAACGGGCGATCCGCCCTGGAGGCCAGCATTGCCGCCAGCGGCATGTTTCGGCGTTCATCGGGTAATTGGGATAAAGCGCGATCCAGCAGTATTTTTGCCGAAACCACGTCGTTGACCGAAAATAAATCCAGAAACCAAAATGTATCGTTCCCGCCCGTACGTATTTTCCGAAATTCCGGCCATTGGGGGTCCGGCATGGCGAGCGGCGCTAGTCCCAGCTGTTCGGCCAGGCGGTTGGCAAGCCGCACGCTCTCCATGCCGGGGGGGAAACCCGCGTCCGGCAGCAGAACCAGGCTGCTGCCGTTATGCTCCGCCCTTTGCCGCAATATGTCGGCTCCGGCATCGGCCAGGGCGTAAACCCCGCTGCCCGGGTACATGCTTAGGGAGAGCGCGCGGGCTGTATCGTCATCATCCGGCCCTTGGTTTTCATAATGATCGGGCCTGGTATTGGTCAAGAGCACTTGGCCGGGCCTTAGGATTTTTCCCGCCGCAAGCACGTTTTCCGGAGATAGGGCCATGCATTCCATGACCAGAGCCCGGCAGCCGGATTTGCGCGCCTTGGAAAGGCAGCTTAAATATTCATGGATATTGGCCGGCCCCGGACGCCTCTGAGCTTGCTCGCGGCCGTCCGGCTTATGGAGAACCGGAGCGTCCCCCGTGGTGCGGCCCAGGGTTTTGATGCCGTTTTGGCGCAACAGTTCAATCACCCTTAGCGTCAGCCCGGTTTTCCCCCTGGTGCCGTAAACATGGATACGGAGGGGCACGGCCTTGTAATTCCGCCGCAAAATGATTCGTTCCACAAGCAGGAAGGCCGCCGTCAAGAGCGCGCATACCCAGAAGATCATACTTAGTAAGCGCTGACGTGGCCGTCAATGCGGGTTTCAGCGCCCCCGTATCTGGCGCCGGTTTCCTGGTCGACCATAATTACCAGGGAGTAGCCCGGGGTGCCTACCCGATGGGCCTGGTCGGCGCCCACCAAATCATAGCCCATGTCCGTAAGCTTCCGGGCGGTGTCGCCGTGATCGCGAATTTCCGGCTCCACCTGCAGGCGGGTGCCGGCGGTGTAGTGGCGCAGGTCGCCATACAGGTAGCGCGGAGCGGAAATGGCGGCCTGCGGGTTCATCTTCCACTCCAGAATATTCATGATGACCTGGAAAACGGCGGGCTGGGTGGAATCGGCGCCGGAGCCCCCCACCAGCATGAAGACATTGCCGTCCTTGAGGAATATGCCGGGGCACAGGGTCCAGCGGTTGCGGCCGCCCGGGTGCATGGCCAGGTTGCTTGGCCGGCCGGTCCAGTGCGAGATCTCCAGGTCGTCCCAGTTGGCGGCGTTGTTGGCGACCATCCCGGTGCTGCCGAGAATGTCGTGGCCGCCGAAGTAGGTGCCCAGAGTATGGGTGAAGCTGACCGCGTTGCCGTCTTTGTCAATGACGTTAACATGGGTGGTCTGGCCGGGATATTCGGGCCGCCCGGCCTTGTCGGACAGGGCCAGGGCCGCCTGATCCCGCGGCGGGGGACCCTCGGACCTGAGCTGGAACCGCGGCTTTCCGCCGGTCGCCTTAAAAGGATCGCCGGGCATGACTTTGCCCGGCGCGGCTTGGCCGGGCCTGATGCGGGCGAACTGCGACTTTACGTAGCTCTCATCCAAGGTGAGCTGGCCGGGAGCGTTGGCATACATTGGGTCGCCGCCCCACTGGTAGGAATCGGCATGGGCCAGGCGGTCGATTTCGATCATCATGTTCAGGTATTCAGGGCTGTGCAGCTCGTATTTACTCCAGTCGACCATCTCGGCCATCCTGAGCATCTGCATCCAGGTCATGCTTGAGGCCGGCGGCGGATGCCCGAAAACTTCATAGCCCTTGTAGGTCGTCTTCAGAGGCTCTTTCCATTGCACCTTGTAGGCTTCCAAATCATCCAGAGTCCAGTAGCCGCCTTCCTGCCGCACGTACCTGACCATTTCCCGGGCGATGGAACCCTCCCTGCCGTAAACGGCCTTGATGCCTTCGCGGGCCACGGTGCGGTAGGTTTGGGCCATATCCGGATTTTTAACCAGCTCGCCGACGGCCGGCCAGGCGCCGCCGGGCGCGTAAACGCCGGCCAGGTTGGGGAAGAGCAGCGGCACATCCGGGAATCCGTATTTCAAGGCGTTATGCGTATGCTCTGTCATGTGGAAGCCGTTTTCCAGGTAGAAAACGGCCGGCTCGACCAGTTCGGCGAAGGTCTTGGAGCCAAAGCGCTTTAAAAGCGCATCGTAGCCGGCCAAAGTGCCGCCGATGGTCCAGGAAAGAGGCCCTTCAAGCATTTTGTCGCGATCCTCCTTGCCGTTGGTCTTGTAAAAATCGGCCTTGAAACCCAGCGGGGTCATGGAGCCGGCGTCCAGGGAGTAAACCTTTTTTTCCTTGGCGTCATAGACCATGAAAAAGGCCGCGCCCATGGGGCCGCACATGGAAGGATCCACGGCATTGAGCATCAGGGCCGTGGCAATGGCCGCGTCAACGGCGTTGCCGCCTTTTTTCAGAACGTCCAGGCCCACCTGGGTGGCCAGGGGCGAGGTGGCCGTTACCATGCCGTGACCGGCCACAACGGCGTTGCGCTGCGGGTAACGGGAATAATACTTGAAATCCGCCGCCAAAAGCTCGGCGGAGAAAAACGCCGTCGCCAAGCTTAAGCATAAGGCCAAACGCATTTTCGGTTTCATGAAAACAACCTCACAAGTTAAAGTGAAAGCGAGCTAGGGCGAAATTGGCGAATTAAGCCAAGTCCCCACGGGAACGGAAGCCGCTTCATCGTAAGGCGGCATGTTTGCAAAGGTGATGGGCTTATCCGGGTTCATTTCGGTGTAGATCCGGCAAAGGGCGTCAACCGTCGCCAGATGCCGGGCCACGCGCACACTGAGGGGCCAGCCCTTTTCATCATAGGGCACAAAGGTTCGTCCGAGCCTGGAGGCGTCGACATAGAATTGGTCCCGGCCCTCAATGAAGAGGCATTCATCGGTAATGCCCCGCAAGCGTCCCATCTGCGGCCCGGACGTTTCGGCCAGCACCGACCAGGCGTCGGTATGGTCGCCCAGCTCGCGGTAAGTCAGCCCGCGAAATTTCTCCGGCGACATTTCCACGCGGATATCCACGCCCGCCACGCGCATTTCAAAGGCCGCCAGGGTGACCAGGTCAATATTTTTCTGGTGCGCGCCCATGGCGTTGATGAAGGGATATTCGGGCCAGGCTTCGTGCAGGTCGATGTTCAGGTCAACAGCTTCCTTGCGAACCACCTCGGTGATGGCAAAGGCCACGCGCTCGATGAAAGTGCCGCGCTCAACACCGGGGAAGCCCCGGTTTAAGTTGCGCACTTCTTCGCCGGAGAGTTTCTGCCCGGTCTGGTAATGGCTGAACACTTCGGGGTCGGGCCAGTAATCCACCGGGTTGGCGCCTCTGGAGCCGCCCCGGAATACCCGCCTCGCGCCGTCCGGCAATTCGTGATGCAGGTACATGGGGTGGGCTTCCTGCGGGAAGTTATGGGTCAGGGCGCTGTTGTTGCACTGCGGGATGACAATCAAGCGGCCGCTTTCCGTTTTGATTGTTTCCACCAGCGCCAGCGCGGTCATAATGCCGGAAGTTTCATCCGGATGGATGCCGCCCATGACCAAAACAGTGGCCCCGGGCTTGCCGGAATCAATGAAGAAAATGCGCGTGTCGCCCCTGGTGCCCTTGATCGGCGGGAAATAGTCGCTGAGCCGCTTGATTTCGGTCACATACGGGCTTGGGATGATGAGGTCGTCTTTCCAGAGCTTGGTAAATGTTATGTGGCCCCACAAGATGGTCAGCGTTACCGCTAGGGAGACGGCGATGGCCGCGATTCTGTTCGGTCCGGGCTGTGCCATGGCGCTTTCCTACTTGATTAGCAGAAGCCGGAATACGAACGGGTAAATGACGAAGAAAGCGATGATCTGCTCCCAGATGCTTTCACTTTTGAAAAGGTTGTAAATCAGCACCGCCACGATAAAAGCCGAAAGCAGCGCGTAGGCGGCCATGATAAAATAATAGCCGGGCACGGTAAGCTCCTCATCGCTAGTACGGGACGAACAAGTCCGCGAAAGGTTTTGCGAAATACAGTGCGAACAGGGCCCAGCAGGTGGCCGCCGCCCACGGGATAAGGCAGTTGAGGAAAATCGGCTTGTAAGACGGAGCCTCGACCACATCCTGCGAGGAAAAGCCCCCTAAAGCCGAAGGAGGCACAATCTGGCTCATGATGCAGAAGATGGACAGGCAGCAGATCACCACAATGATGTTGCTGGTCAGGACGGCCAGGGCAAAAGGAATGCCGAGCACCGCCGCTGCGCCCAGGTGGGTGATCAGCCCTCCCAGGGCGGGAATGCCCACGCCCATGGCGGCATACATCAGAATCGGGGCCGACGCGGCCAGGGTGAAGGTGGAAATCACCAAAAATCCCTTAACGCCGGTGAAGGTCATTACCTGCACCACCGAACCCACCACGAAAAACACCGCCACCACGGCGAAAAGCCTGCCGGTCATGCAGCGCGACGCGGCCATGAAAAGGTTGACTTTTCTGCCGTTGAACAGGCCGACAATGGCGCCGCACATGAAGACCAGCGGCGAAACCAGATCCGGCATCCGGCGCGGGAACAAGCCGATTAGCACATACAGCACCACGATGGTGAGGATGGGCAGGTAGGGCTGGATGAAGAATTTGCGCTCCGGCTGCGGCAGAATGGCGCGGATTTCGTCCATGCTGAGCACCTTGAAGTGCCTATACCCCAAAAAGAAGATGGCAAAGATGGCCGGGGGAACCGAAAGCACCAGCAGCATCGGGCCAAAACCGTCAAAGGGCATGTTGATGCCGCTGGCCATGATCAGCGCCGGCAGGTTCACCGGCGGGGCCGCCGCGCCTAAAGTGGTCAGAATGGCCAAAATGGCCGCGGTCTTTGTTTTGGGGATGCCCACGGCCATGAGAATGAGGGAAACGATCACCCCGGTGCTGAGCACTCCGGCCGCGCCCACGCCCGTGACCATGGTCGGGAAAAAGAGCATGGCGCCGAGCAGGAGGAAAAGGATGACCGGTTTTTCCCGAAAAGCTGAGAGAATATCCCAGGCAATGGCCTCCATGGCCCCGGATTCCTTCATCACCTGCAGCATGATCAAGGCGGTGAAAATCACCAGGTTGATGTAGATGTAATACATAGGGCCTTCAATGAGGTGGCGCCAGGGCAGGCCGAAGCCGCCGGCCAGCGCGCCCGCGGCCGCGGAGATGAACAGAATCAGCGAGAGCGGGATTTTTTGCCTGGTCTTGTGCCCGATGAACCATAAAAGAATGCAGCAGACGCACATTACAGCCAGCACGAGCTTGGCGGTAAAGTACATTTCACTGCCGTGATGCGATAAGTCGCTCATAACGCTTGGCTCCTATGCATATACGTTTTACGGGCGCCCATCTATTCGATGAGCATCTGCTTGAGCGCGCCGCCGAGCAGGTTTAATTTTTCCAGCTCCAAAAAGGGAATATCGCCCTTTTGGGCAATGTCGGTGAACAGGCCGTCTTGGTTGCCGTCCTTGTAAACGATGAGAAGGTCGCACATGCCGGCATAGTTTTCGATGATCCTGTTGGACATCTGGTCGCGGCGGCCGATTCCGCCGATGTGCATGCCCACCAGCTTGATGCCGTTGTCCTTGGCCAGCTTTTTGATCGCTTCGGCCCGGGCCAGCTCGGTATCAAGGTTCACGCCGGCCGCGCCGAAGCCCTTGAGGCTTACGCCGTAGCTGATGATCACCACTTTAAAATCCTTGATGCGCTCGGGCGCGGCCAGGGTCTCGTAATCAAGGGTCGCGCCGCCGCGCTTGGCCATTACAAAAATGGTATTGCCGTCGGGCGCCTGGCCCAGCGAGGTGACCAGGATGGGAGCTTGAAGCTTGGGCAGTTCGGACACTTCAATGGCCGGCGCGCCGGCGGCGGCGAACAGCAAGGCCGCCAACAGCGAACAAGACAAAAATCGGAGCATGGTTTTTCTTTTCATAACGTCCTCCTTGTCTGACCGGAGTTTGAGGTTGACCCTAAAACTCATAACTAAAAAGATAATCATATATCGAAGTCAATGTCAATATGTTTTCTTTATATCAAAGGGAGGGGCGGACAATTTAAAAGCCGGCGCTGCCGGCTTTTAAATTGTCTAAATTGCAGGATGCACTATACCAAGGCCAGAACCTCGGCTAAGGCTTCGCGGAGGTCGTCTATGTGTTCCAGCCCTATGGACAGCCGTATCAAATCCTCGCCCAGCCCGCCGGCCGCCAGGGCCCGGCCGGAGAGCTGGGAATGGGTGGTGCTGGCCGAGTGGATTATCAGGCTCTTGGCGTCTCCGACATTGGCCAGAAGGCTGAACAGCTTGATGTTGTCCACCAGCCTGATGGCCGCCTCGCGGCCGCCCCTGACCCCGAAGACCACCATGCCGCCGGCCCCGCCTTTGAGGTATTTGCGCGCCAGGTCCCGGGCCGGATCGCCGTCCAGGCCGGGGTAGCGCAGCCATTCGACCTGGGGCTGTTCCTTCAGGAACTCGGCCACGGCCAGGGCGTTTTCAGAGTGCCGGGCCATGCGCAGGGGCAGGGTCTCCACCCCCTGGAGAAACTGCCAGGCCGCGTCCGGGGCCAGGGTCGGCCCCTGGTTGCGCAGCCCCACCAGCCTGAGGCGGAGAATGAAGGCCGGGGCCCCCGGCCCCAGGTCGCGGGCGAACCTAAGGCCGTGGTAGCCGCCGTCCGGCGTGTTGTAGAGGTCGAACTTGGGGTCGCTCCAGTCGAAGCGGCCGGCGTCTATGACCGCCCCGCCGATGCCAGTGCCGTGGCCGCCCAGCCACTTGGACAGGGAATGGATGACCACGTCCGCCCCGTGGTCGATGGGCTTCTGAAGGGCCGGCGTGGCGAAGGTGGCGTCCACCACCAGGGGCAGGTGATGCTTTCGGGCCAGCCGGGCATAGCCTTCTATATCGGCCACGTCCAGGGCCGGGTTGCCTATGCTCTCGATGAAGAGGGCCCGGGTTTTTGGGGTGACGGCCTTTTCCACGGCCTCAAAATCATTTACCGGGGTGAAGCGGACCGTGATGTTGTTCTGCTGGGGCAGTATGGCCTCGAACATGGTGTAGGTGCCGCCGTAGAGGTTGGCGGCGCTCACCAGTTCGTCCCCGGTTTTAAGGATATTGGTGAGGGCGAAGTAGATGGCCGCCGTGCCGCTGGCCATGGTCAGGCCGGCCGCGCCGCCCTCTAAGGCGGCCAGGCGCTTTTCCAGCACGTCGTTGGTGGGGTTCATGATCCGGGCGTAGATATTGCCGGGCTCCTTCAGGGCGAAGAGGTTGGCCCCGTGTTCCGAATCGCGGAACTGGAAGGCGGTGGTGCGGTAAACGGGCACGGCCCGGGCCGAAGTGGCCGGGTCGGGCACCTGCCCGGCGTGGACGGCCAGGGTCTCAAAGCGGTAAGGGCGCTCGGTCATGATCAGGTCTCCTTGAAAGGCTGGCTGCTTAAGGCCCCCTTAAGGGGGGGGCCCGGGGAGTGTTGACAGGTTTGCGGCTCTTGACTAAGATGCCGGGGAATCAGGAAAGCGCCGGGGCATTTTATGATGGAAATTTTTCTGCCGGACGAGGCCGCCACCAGGGCCGCCGGGTTCCGCCTGGGCCTCGGGCTGGCCGAAGCCCATCGCTCCGGCGCCCTGGCGCCCTCCTTTCTGATAACCCTAAGCGGCGAAATGGGCGCCGGCAAAACCACCTTCTGCCAGGGCCTGTGCCTGGGCCTGGAGGCCCAGGAAGCCGCAACCAGCCCCACCTTCACCCTGGCCAACGAATACCGGGGTATCCTGGACATCTTCCACCTGGATCTCTATCGCCTAAAATCGCCCCGGGAATTCGCGGAAGCCGGGCTGGAGGACTACCTCGGCCGCCCCGGCCTGACCGTGGTGGAATGGCCGGAAAAAATTGATTTCTGGCCGGCCGGCCGCCTGGCCCTGAGCCTCGTCCTTCAAGGCGGCGGCCGCCTCTTGCGCGGCCTTAAAAACGGTTGTTTTTGAGAAAATCATAAAGCAGCCAAAACCCCACCACGGCGGCCCCGAAAAACCCCACAATGCCCAAAACGGGCATATCGTGCCACAGGGGCGGGACCTTGGCGTGGACCATGACCGCGGAGGCGATGAGCATGGAGGCCAGAACCATGGCAAACGAGAGGCGGTAGCTTGACCTGTCCAAAGTCTGGCGCAGGTCTTCCAAGCCTTCCAGGTTGAAGTCGCTTTTCAGCCGGCCGCCGCGGAGCATCTGGTAAAAGGGCTTAAGATCGCCGGGCAGGAGGGCGAAAAAATCCTTGGCGTCCGCCAGGGCGTTCTTCAGGCGCCCGGCCCAGTAGATCGGGCTGATTCGGCGGCGGTACTGTTCCGCAAGAAAGGGGCGGGCGGCCTCCAGGATATTGAAATCGGGATCAAGCTGGACTCCCAGGCCCTCGATCTGGATCAGGGCCTTGACCAGGAGCATCAGGTCCGGCGGCGGGGAGAGCTGGTGCTGGACGGCTATATCGAGCATATCCTTTAAGACGCGGCCCATTTCGAGGTCTTTGAGACTGCCGCCCAGGTGGGTTTCCAGGAAGAGGTCCAGCTCCATTTCCAGCCGTTCCCGGTCCGGCGGCGCCTCGGGCTCCGTTGACGCCAACTTCAAAAGGGCCGAGGCGACCCCGCGGGGGTTGTGGCGGGCGGCGGCCAGGATCAGGTCCAAAAGCGTTTCCCGGGTGTTCCAGTTCAGGCGGCCCACCAGGCCAAAATCCAAAAGAGCCACCCTGGGGCCCGGCTGGACCAGAAGGTTGCCGGGGTGGGGGTCGCCGTGGAAATAGCCGAAGGTCATAATCTGTTCCAGCACCACTTCAGCCCCGAAGACTGACAAGGCCTTGGGATCGTAACCGGCCGCCGTAAGGCTCGGAACATCGTTGACCTTCATGCCTTCCAGCTTTTCCATGACCAACAGGTCCTCGCCGCAGAGGCTCCGGTGGAGGCGGGGCACCCTCACCCTGGGATTGCCCGCGTAGAAGCGCCCGAAACGTTCCTGGTTCACGGCTTCCCGGATAAAATCCATCTCGGCCAGGAGGCCGCGGCTGAATTCGTCCACCAGGCTCCGCGGTTTTAAGGAGGCCAGGCCCGGCAGGTGTTTTTCCATCAAATCGGCCAGCTCCCTTAAAATTTCCAAATCCGTGGTCACCTGTTTTTTCAGGCCCGGCCGCCGGACCTTGATCACCACCTTTCGGCCGTCCCTCAGAACGGCCTCATGCACTTGCCCTATCGAGGCCGAAGCCAGGGGCGTGGGGTCGATATTAGCCACCTCACCGGCTTCGACCAGGCCCTGGGTCAGCCGCTCCACCTCGTCAAAGGGCAGGGGCTGGACGGCATCCTGCAGCCGGGAGAATTCCTTGAGGTAGGCTTCGGGAATGAGGTCATCCCTGGTTGAGAGATACTGGCCCCACTTGATGGAAACCAGGCCCAGTTCCTCCAGGGCCAGGCGCACCCGTTCCGGCCGGCCGGCCGTCAGGTTCCGGCTCTGCCCCAGGCCGACCAAGGACCGCACATGATCCAAGAGGTCGGTCAGCCCCAATCGAACCAGCAGATCGTCAAAGCCGAACTTGGCCAGAATGGCCGTGACTTCCCGGGCCCGGCCCAGGTGTCGGTAGAGCCGGCCCAGGCGGACCAAGCCCGGGGCGCTATCGGGTTTCAAGGGCATTTCGTCTCCAAAGGATATTGAAGCATCCAGCCGCTTATGGTAGCATGAATGGGCAATCAAAGCCACAAGGAGATGATCATGTCCGAGATCCAAGATGCCGAAAAAACCCCGCAAATGGATGAAAACGGCAATGCCAAGCCGGCCAGCCAGGCCCTTCTGGATTTGGAAGCCTCGGGACTGACCCCCGAAGACCTGGCCGACGCGGCCCGCTCCGCCGCCGAAGAGGCTGAAAAGCTCCCCCCGCCCCCCCCGGCCGCCTGGCCCCCTTTACACTGGCTGCTCCTCCTGCTCTTATCCGCGGCGGGAACCCTGGCCCTGGCCTGGTCCGGCGGGATGGAAAGCTTTCGGCTGTGGGGCCTGGCCGGGCTCGTTCTTCTTCTGCTGTTGGTGTCGGCCCTGCCCAACAAGGCCCGCCTGTGCCCGCGCCTTGCGACCCGGGGGGGGCTGGCGGCGGCCCTTTTATCGGCCGCCCTTCTCATACAAACCCTCACCGGTCATCCGGCGGCTTATTTTCAGCTCTGCCCCGCCCCCCTGGCCTGGGCCGGGTTTTTGCTCCTGGCCCTTTTGTGGACCATCGTGGCCGTGCTCCGCAAACTGGGCCGGCACCCGGCCGTGGCCGCTCCGGTGATTATCCTGTTGTTCTACGCCGCGACCGCGCCGGCCACGGCCCTCCTGGTCCACTTCGAGGGACCGGAACTTACCTGGGCCGCCTTAAACGCCAGCCCGGCCTTCATGACCGGGGCCCTGCCTTGGGTAATCTGGCCCATGACCTTCATTCTGTGGCTGGCCCTGCCCCTGGCCGTCCTTCTTTCCCTGTGGGATCAATGCTCCTCTCTCAGGCGGCGAGGGGCCAGGCACGGCGGCGGCTTCTTTTTGGCCTTGGCCTGGCTGGGGCTCTTCTTTTCCGGCCTTCTTCTGTTCGACCCCATGGCTGAAAGCCGCCCGGTAAAAAAAGTGCGGAGCCTGGCCCCCGTGCTGGCCGGGGTGGAAGCGGGCACTCCCGCCGCCCCGCCCGTGATGCTCCAGCCCCGCCACCAGCCGGCCGCGGCCCAGCCGGCCGCGGCTCCGCCGCCGCCCGAGACGGAGGCGGCTCAAAATGAAGAGGCCTTGCGGGTTTTGGGATTGGGGCGCCGGGTTG
>Ga0099364_10003823_pt1 | contig 23119 bp, 24 predicted proteins | sample TergutTh196P3_FD_73070 | JGI IMG/M metagenome (GOLD analysis project Ga0099364, IMG submission 73070) | Microcerotermes parvus P3 segment gut microbial communities from Pointe-Noire, Republic of the Congo - Th196 P3 | ecosystem: Host-associated > Arthropoda: Insects > Digestive system > Gut ...
AAAATATGCTCGGTAGTGCTTTAGTGGAGCAGCAGAAAAGCGAAGCCCCCCACGCCTTGCGCCCCACTAGCGATGCAAACCTGAAACAACGGATAATAAGCAGCAATGAATACCCAAATAATGGGGAACTTGAGTTTGTAGATGTTGTGATAACAACTTCCTTTTAGAAAAAATCGTGCTTGCATGATTTTTTCATCTGACGAGCCTCACAGTAAACCTCTTTAGGGTATTCATTGCTGGGTGTTCATTGTTTGTTTTTTTCAGTTTTGCAAGAGCATATTTTTCTGCTATTGAATTTAATTCTTTGCATAAGGTATACTTTTCTTAATGAAGGTAGAAAATTATGTTAATTAAATTAATTCTTTTGGGTTTGTTTTTTGCAGTTACGGTCTTTATCGGGATTTATTTTCGAAAAAGGGCAGGAAGCGTTAGTGACTTTGTATTAGGCGGAAGAGCCATAGGGCCCTGGCTTACAGCTTTTGCCTACGGGACAGCGTATTTTTCCGCTGTTGTATTTGTAGGTTATGCCGGGCAATTCGGCTGGCGCTACGGAACTGCCGCTGTTTGGATAGGGCTTGGCAATGCGTTCATCGGCTGCCTTATGCCCTGGTTTATACTTGGACGGCGCACGCGCATTATGACCAACCATTTAAAAAGCGCTACAATGCCGGAATTTTTTGGCACAAGATTTTCATCAAATGCATTAAAAATCGGAGCATCCATTATAATCTTTGTGTTTCTTATCCCTTATACCGCTTCATTGTACAACGGGCTTTCGCGTCTTTTTGCCATGGCGTTTGATGTTCCTTTTGAATACTGCATTTTGGCAATGGGAATAATAACCGCTGTCTTTGTAGTTGCCGGCGGATATGTGGCATCTGTTGTAAACAATTTCATACAAGGAATTATCATGCTGGTCGGCATTGTCGCAGTCATTGCAGTTGCTCTTAATCAAAAAGGCGGGTTTTTACCGGCAATCGATGAAATGGCAGCAATTACCGGCCCCGGCCTGCGTGAATCCGTGCCTGGCATATTTACTTCTTTTTTCGGGCCTGATCCTATTGGGCTTTTAGGCGTTGTAATTCTTACTTCGCTTGGAACCTGGGGTTTGCCGCAAATGGTCGGAAGGTTTTATTCAATTAAAAATGAAAAAATGATCACTAAAGGCGCTGTTGTCTCAACCGTTTTTGCTCTTTTTATTGCCGGCGGCTCCTATTTTCTTGGCAGTTTTGGAAGGCTTTATGAAACAGATCTTATACAAATCGGGGCGATAAGCGAAAGCGGCGCCGTTGCTTTTGATGCCATAATACCTACAATTATTTCCGGCATGGGCGATGCCATGATCGGCCTTGTTATTGTATTGGTATTTGCCGCATCCATTTCTACTCTTGCATCTCTTGTTCTGGCTTCATCCTCAACTTTGGTTTTGGATTTTCTAAAAGGCAATATAGTCAAAAAGATGACGGATAAGACACAGCTTTTTATTATCCGCTTATTGATTGTTGTTTTTATCGCTATCTCTTCATACATTGCGATTATTCAGCATAGCGGCAGCATCACTTTTATTGCCCAGCTTATGGGAATTTCCTGGGGCGCTCTTGCAGGCTCTTTCCTCGCACCGTTTTTGTACGGGCTTTACTGGAAGAAGGTTAGCAAATTATCGGTATGGTGCTGTTTCATTTTCAGCACAAGCCTGATGATACTGAACATTTTTTACAGAAGTTCATTCCCTGCAATTTTGCAGTCGCCGATTAATGCCGGAGCCTTTACCATGCTTGCAGGGCTTGTCATTGTGCCGCTGGTAAGTTTAATTTCCAAAGCGCCTGATAAAGCCCTTTTGGAAAATACTTTTTCCTGTTATGAGAAAAAGGTAAGCGTAAAAGTAACCGAGGATTTGGGCTAGTTCAGCGCAGGATAATCTTTACCGCTTTCCCATTCGCCCTGCCGGACCTCGCCCTGTATGCTGGGAATGTCCAAAACCATGCCCGGTTCAATCAGGTCGGGGTTATCAGGGTTTTGCAGTTTTGATTTGTTTGCATTGTACAAAACCCGCCATTTATGAGGGTCTCCGTAAACTCCAGGGAGGGCGGCAATATTCCAGAAACAATCCCCGTAAGAAGCCCATGTTCTGACTCTGTATGTAGCAGGAAGGGTGATTTTTTCATCAAGGGTCTGGATTTGCTCTTCACCCGATGCTGTCTCGGCTTCGGCCAAGGCTGTCTCGCCTTCAAGCTGTGCTGTATCAGCTTCGGTCGGTGCTGTATCAGCTTCGGCCAGGGCTGCCTCGGCCAGGATAGAATTATAAATTTTTATCGCTTCTTCTGATTTTTTCGCAGAAAGAGAATAATCTCCGTCCAGATAAGCTGTAGCGGCATTGTTCAATGTTTCATCGGCTAGTTTAAAATTTTCATTGTCTAAAACATCAGGTTTTTTTTCGATAACATCATCTCTAAGCAGCCAGGCATCAAAAGCCGATTCCATAGTTTTGTACATGAGCAGGGCATCGGCAGCGGAAACTACGGCAGTATAATAATCCTTTGCTTCGTACTGGCTATAAGCAGATAAGGCCATATCATCTGCGGGTAAAAAATATTCAGAAAATAAGACCCTTGCTCCCGCATTGACAAGTTTAGTCCTTATACCCATTATTTCATCTTCTTTTGCCTGGGCAATAAGCGGAATTGCCAGCTCGAAAATTGAATTATACGCTTCTGCCGCTGAATTGTATTTAGAAACAGAAGGCTCATCAGCGGCTTGGGCAAATAATGTTTCGGCTTCTTCCCATTCGCTAGGGAAATACAGCCCGCATTCAAAATCAATTGCTTTATTGCGGATATTCTCGGCTTCTTTTTTTGCTTCGTTTATTTCATCTTCCTGCGCAAAAATTGGCAGAATAATCAGGCTGATTAGCAGCATACTTAAAATAATTTTTTTCACGATTGTACTCCTTAATGTAAATAATGATATTTAGGGATATTATATACAGGTTTTAAAGACTTCATCAAGAGCAAATCTGGACGATAAAGAACGATAAAGGGTATTGACAAAACTTTAAATATACGCCATTGTACCCATAAAAAATTGAAGGTAGGCAGCTATGGCAGACGTAAAAAAGAAAACAATTAGCAAAACTGGCGGGGTAAAAACTCCAGCCAAAAATGTTGGTAAGGGCACTGGAAAAGCCGTCAAAAAGACAAAGGCCGCAGGAAAGGCCGGGGGTAAAGCTGTCAAACCTGCCTCAGCAGCCGGGAAAGCCGTTGGCAAGACCGTTGGCAAGACCACTGGCAAGGCCGCAGCAGGCAAGCCTGTCGGTAAGGCCGCTGGCAAAACCGCAAGCAAGGCCGTTGGCAAGGTTGCCGGCAAGACCGTTGGGAAAGCCACTGGCAAGACTGCCGGTAAGACCACCGAGAAAGCCGCCGGCAAAGTTGTCGGTAAGACCGTCGGGAAAGCCGCCGGCAAGGTTGTCGGTAAGACCGTAAATAAAGTCGCCGGAAAGCCGGCTGTTATAAAGCCAGCAGCCCTAAGGACTTCTTTTTTTAAACCTAAAGTTATCTCTGCGGGTAAGACAAAAAAAACTATGCCCATTAAAACTGTTGCCGCCAAACCGGAGCAAATAATAATAACACAGGAATTTATCGAAAAAATGGAATTATCGCTTGTGGAATTAAAAGCCAATATTGTCGAAAACCTAATTTCCAACAGCAATGACTTTAAGGAAATTGTCGAGGGAATGGATGCAAAAGATTTTGTCGACATAGCCTCTGATGACATTGACAGAAAAATTATAGAGGCAATTGGATACCAGGAACTAAAACGCCTCAAGCTGATTGAATCTGCTATTACAAGAATAAAACAGGGGAAATACGGCCATTGCATAAAATGCGACAGACATATTCCCCCGGATCGATTAGAGGCAATTCCTTACGCTCTAATGTGTTTTGGGTGTAAACTGGAAGAAGAAAGGCGAAATCGTTAAATTACTCAACTACGGCTACAATGTCCGCCATTTTTAGAATAAGGTGTTCTTCGCCATTTATTTTAATTTGAGTTCCCGCATATTTATCATACATTACTCTCTGCCCGGGCTTAACTTTAATTGCCTCATTGTCGTCTCCAATTGCTGCTACCAGGCCTTGTTGTGTTTTCTCCTGCGCGGTGTCGGGAATTATTATCCCGCCTGCTGTTTTCGCTTCATTCTTCTCCAGTTTTACCATAACCCGATCTGCTAATGGTTTTACCTTCATTTCTGTCCTCCGAAATAAAAAATTATTATGTTTCTATAAATATACAAGAAACAGCCATTGTCGTCAATTGTTTAATTCCAAAATAGCGTTTAGATTATCTGGGTTCATTTCCAAAGCTTGTCTTAACGACTCTCGGCTTTCGTCTGCCCTGTGCAGGAGTTTTTGGCAGCTTGCTATACGGAACCAAATTTTTGAAGCAATATTTTTTTTGTAAGGGGATAATTCACCGTCTTTTTCAAGATAAATTAAGGCATCTTTATAAATTTCAATTGCCCTTGAAGGCTCCCTTTGGTGTTCTTTTATTCTGCCTAAATTTGCGGCGGCTGCCCAATTGCCTGTCTCTGATAGCATTGTCTCTGCGGCATCCAATCTTCCTTCGTAGAGGTGCTGCAAGGCTTCATGGATGGCAAGCCCGTCCCCCTTAAGGTTTTGCCTTTTAGCTGTGTCAAAAAGCAATTGGCTTTCCAAGCTGTTTCGCTGAAGCTGAAAATACCAGGCCCCCCAGTGATAAAGTTCTTCGGTGTTTGGGAAACGTCCCAATAAAAGCCATGTTTCTGCAATTATTCGGGCAGCTTCACCGCGTTCTGCTTTTCTTTTTACAGCTTCAAGTTCAATAAGCACATCCGCAAAGCCGCCGGCAAGTCCGCTTTTTTTCTTTTTCTCAGCTTCGTCTTCCAGCATTAACAGCGCATCTTCAAAATCTTGCAGGCGGCTGTAATGAATTAAACCGTATTTCATAAAGTCATTTTCGCCGCCTGCCTCTTCAATAAGGCGCTCAAGCAGGGAGATTTTTTCTTCCCGTATCTGGGAAGTTAAGGCAAGGTTATATAAACTGCGAAAAAGAAGGGCAGGTTCGATGTCTGATTCTGAGGGTAATTCTGCAATTTCCTTCCAGATATTCCTTACCGGATCAAAGTCGCCTGCAAGCCATAATGCGTCCGCCTGCCTCATCGAGTATGCCTTGTCTTGCAGCATGGAAAACAATTCCGCCGACTGGCGCGGGTCGTCAAAATCGTAGAAATACTCTGCGGCAAGGCTTATAAGGGCAGGCGTAGGAGGAAATAAAAGCCTGGCTGTAGTGATATCGGTTTTGGCAGTTCTTACATCGCCTTTTAATATTTGCAGTATCGCAAGGTTGATCAATATTGTTTCTGTTTCATGGGCAGGGGTAATGTCGATTATATCTGTCATGTTAATTAACGGCAAATTTTCATAAGCCTTTTGCGGGCTTTGAAAATCATCCAAAAGAACGTGAAGCGCAAGACTCACAGGCAATAATTGCGCATCGGAAAAAGCAGGGAGAATTTCCCTAAGCTGTTTTTCTGTTTCCGGAGTTACCGCGGCATTGTCCAGAAGGGCAGAGGCGGCAACAGCGGCAATTTGCTGGGAATACGGAAAAGCAAGCAATGCCCTTTGCGAAGATTGGCGGTAACCGGAAATATGGCTTGAATCAATTTTTACCAGTTGCTTTCGGCGTTTAAGTATCGAAAGCCATGATTCTGACCGTGACGCTCTTGTTTCCAGCAAATCCAGTTCCTGGCTTAGGTTTTCCAATTCCTGATACTGAAAAGACGTCCGCCCGGATTCTAAAAGCTGTTTGTACCTAAAATCATATTCGGCAAGCAGGTTTGTAAAACCCCGCTCTACGATAGCTCCCTGAAAAGAAGGGGCAAGGGCAAGGATAACAATTATTACTGAGCCAAGCAAGCCTAAGAGTATAAGGCCGGTGATAAAAGTTATACGGGTGATCTTTTTTGGTTTTACTGTCATTTTTCACCTTTAATTTCAGTGTTAATGGATTTATTTATACTGTCAAGTACGCCGTTTATAAAACGAAAAGAATCATCTTTCCCGAACTTTTTTGAAATGCTTATTGCTTCATCAATAACAATGGACGGGTCAATTTCTTTCTGATACAGCAATGTAAAAACACTCATTCTGATTATTGCAAGATCAACACGGTTAAGCCTGCTGATATCCCAGTTTTCAAGATGTTTTTTTATCGTACCGTCAATCGATTCAATATTTTCTATTGTGCCGGCAATTAAAAGACGCGAAAATGCGCTTGTCCCCTCGCCCAGGGCTTCTCTTTTTTCTTCTTCCAGCCAGAGAAAAGACATTAATTCTTCAACCTTAACTTGCGTCGCTTCCCAGCAGTACAATGCCTGGAATGCCAAAACACGCCCTTTCCTGCGGGATGCCATTGCTGCCTACCAGGGCAGGTTTCTTTCAAAAACCTCGAAGGTTTTTTCCGCACGCAGTTCGGTGAATAATTCAGTTGTAGCTCTTTCAAAAGCTTCTGCTTGTTTTTGCTGCATCATTAAAGCGCGGATATATTCCCTGACTGTTTCCCTTCTTCCAGGTTGAAAAATATCATTTAATTCCAGATTTTTTTGCGCATAAGTTTCGGTGATTTTTATAATCTGAAACCCCGGTATGCCCTCAATCACGCCTGAAACCTGACCCTGACTCAAACCGAAAGCGATATTGATAAAATTTTGTCCGACAATTTGCGCTGCTTCAAGGTTCCGCGGCAGATAAGAGCCGTCTCCCGCCTGGTATCCCGAATTGGGCGCCTGCCCCTTTAAAACCGCTTCGTCAAATCTTGAAGGATTGTTCCCTATTTCCCTGTGGAGCCTGTCTATGAGCTCTTTTGCTCTTGTCCTGGATGCCGCATCGTTGCCGTAAGGCACCTGTATCATTGAAAAGCGTACGGTATCCGGCCTTGTAAACTGGGATTTTGTCAGATTATACATATCTGTAATTTCTCTGTCTGTAGGAGGCCTAATGTTTTCCAGCACATTTCCTTTTTTGGCCCTGATAAATTTCTGTAAAACAAGGCTCCTCCTTAATTGTTCCCTGAATGCCGGCATTTCAAGATCTGTCTGACCCTTTACAGCAGCGGCAAATTCTGAATCTGTAGGCGGGCGTCCCAAAAATTCTACCATTTCCCTTTTATGCTCTTCTATCTGCCTGTTAATTTCATTTTCTGTAACGGTGATTTTGTCTCTTTCCGCTGCCTGCAGTGCCAGCCGCTCGTTAATCATTGCATCAAGAACCTCACGCTTCTGCGCATTGTTCAGCGTCGCTCCTGTTGCTTTTTCCATTTTTTCTATTTCTGAACGTAGCTGCCTGACCGAAATGGTCTCGGTTCTTAAAAGATTAACTCTAGCCACCGGCTGTAAATCTGCCTGGCCAAAACTAAAACCGGTCAAAAAAATAAAAAGCGTCAATAAAAATATAAATCTCTTCATATTATTTCCTTAATGATATTATACTATAAAGTACAACAAATGAAAAGTATAAAAGTTAAGAAAATATACCGATAATAGAAGAAGATATGAATCTCTTTTTTAACAAACTGCCTGTTTTGGCCCTTGTCTTATTTGTTTTTGGATTTCCCTTGTTTGCGCGGGATAGGCCTGTCGCCATGATTGCGGATGATGCTTCTTTAAGAATTTCAATAAAAGATACCTGGTTAAAAGAAAGCCCGGGTTCTGTGCTGGCAAGACGCAGTACCGTACACAACCTTTTAGGGGGCGGCAGGGTCGAGCTTAGGTCAGAGGATGCCGGGGAATTGTTCATGGTAGTAATTGCCCGCGAACTGGGTGGAAATTTTCCTGTCTGGTCGCAGGGTTCATGGAGCCTTGCCCGCAATAAAACCACAGGGGCTGCTGTCCGTATCAGAATATTTTTACGAAGCGATCCCCATACCTATATACAGTTCCGCCCTTTCAGCGATGACAGATCTCTTATGGATGTGGTTCTTTACGATGCTTTTGTGGTCCGTTCCCTGCCCTTGCCGGTCGATCTTGAAAGGCTTTACACAATGCCTTTGAACGAGGCCTTAGGGCTTGCCGGAAATAAATTCCCCCGCAAGTTTTTTGAGCCTAATCTGCAGGATTACAGACAGCAAAGGCTTTTTATTTCAAAAGTCAGAGAAAAACTGCCGCAGTTTGAATTTGTTGATGACGGCGCGATTGATAAAAACGGTGACTTTGTTTACATAAAAACAGGCTTAAAGCAGGAAGGCCCCCAGGGGCTAAACTGTTCCGGTTTTGCTAAATGGCTTGTAGACAGCATTCTTGAGCCTGTTACCGGAGAACTCCTTGACATTGAATCCCTAAAAAAACCTTTCGGCATAAGGGGTTCTACCCTTACCGATACCTGGGAAGAAATAAGGGATCCGTTTTTCGGGCTTGATTGGATAAGGAACCTTGCCTCGCAAACATGGAGCATTTTACGTTCGCCGGATTTTAAGGAAAACCTTATTGAATTTGAGGTTCGAAAGGAGCCTTTTTCAAGGCTTCGTATTCGCAGGGGAAACGAAGTTACTGTCCGTAATTTTATCGGATTTCAGGAAAATGCAGGCTACGAGTCAGAGGCCTTGATGCCGCTGCTCTATACGCTGGCAATTGACGAGCCTGGAAGAATTTACCTTGCGGCAGTGAATACCGATGTAGGCCCCCCGACAACAAGGGAAAACCCGCGAGGCCGCCCCAGAATGCGCCAGTATTTCCATGTTGCAGCCCTTGTACCGTATTTTAATGAAAACGGCGTATTTCAAGTTGCTGTTTTTGAAAGCGCCGCCGAAACATCTATCAATGCTTTCATAAACCGTTACCCGGGTCATTTTGTCAATCTGGTAAGAATCCCCTTGGAATTGCCGTTTAATCCTTGAACAAGCTGCAATTACTAAATATACTAATCTTATTGTGAAGCTTATTCTTAGAGCATTTGAATTAATATTCGTTTTATTCTCTATGTTTATTTTTGCCGGCTGTGCAAGCTGGGGTGCGGCTTCGGCGGAAGAATACTATACCATAGGCATGGCTTATTATGATATGGGAAAATTTGATGAAGCGGAAAAATGGCTTAACCGTGCAAGAGCCAAAGACAGGACCATGAATGCCTCGGAGTATAATCTGGGGCGCATAGCTTTCGAGACCGGCCGTTTTGAAGATGCGGCAAAACAGTTTGAATCTATTCTAAAGAGGGATCCTGTAAATGTAATGGCATTACAGGCGGCGGCATATACATATATTCGAATAGGCGATATGGAAAAAGCCTCTGCACTGTACGACAGGGTTCTTAAACTGATTCCTGAAAGCGCTGATGACGGGTACAATTACGCTCTTGTTTTACTTGCAATGAAAAGATACGAAGAAGCGGAAGAGGTGCTTAAAAAACATGAAATTGCCCTTCTGGAAAATCAGGATGTTTTGCTTCTCTTTGCCCGCACCCAGAAAGAACTGGATAAGGTAGAAGCTCTTGACAGTTACGATAAATGGCTTGCCAATAATACAAATGCAAAAGTAAGTTTTGAATATGCCGAACTGCTTGAAAAATATGAATATTTTGCCAAAGCCATTGATGTTTACCGTGAAACAGAAGAGGAGCTTACAGACAGCAGCACCGATCCTTCCAAATTTGATGCCGGTTTCCAAATTGGGCGTTTGCTTCTTATAGCCGATAAGGACAGTACAGAGGGAATTACCGAATTAAAGAAAATTGTCGAAAATGGTTTTGCCGATACTGAAGCAATGGAACAGCTTCTTGAAGATGACAGGATAAGCCAGGTAAATATAGAAAGCATAGAAACGCTGATTACCGAAATGCACCGGGCAAAAGAAGCTGCAGAAATCGCAGGGGACGAGCCGGAAGACGAAGAAACCGAAGAAATGGAAGAAACGGAAGAATAGAATGATTGTTTCCATGATAAAAATATTATTTGAAATACCCGATATTTCCAATTTAAAGGAAAAAAGGCGTATAATTCAGTCATTGAAAACTAAAATGCAAAACCGTTTTCGTCTTAGCGCCGCAGAGATTGATCTGCAAGATTCTTTGAGTTTTGCTCATATTGGAGGGGCAATAGTGTCCAATTCAAAGGTATTCGGCGAATCTGTTATGCGAAAAGCGTTTGCGATGATAGAAAACGAATTTCCTGTCCGCATTCAAGATATGAAAATTCATTCGGAGGAATTTTAATGGCATTACAAAGGTTATTTGTATTACAAAAGTTATTTGTATTATTTATTTTGGTATTTGTTTCAGCGTTTTTTCTGGGCGGCTGTTTTGGTGCTTCTATGGATATAAGCATTTATTCAAACGGTTCAGGAAAAATTGTACTTGAATACAAAGTATCGGAAATGATGGAATCACTAGGCAGACTGGATGGAAACGAAAAATGGCAGACAATACCTGTAGGAAAAGCAGATTTTGAAAGAATGGTTTCCAGAATACCAGGCCTAAGTTTAAAGTCTGTAGCTGCAAGCCAGCAATCCAATACCCTTGTTACCAAGGCGGAACTTGCCTTCGATAACATAGAAGCACTTGTGGTTTTATTAAACGGAGGTGCAAACGCGGCTTCTTTTTCAACGGAGAACGGGCAAAACCGATTAAGGCTTACCCTTGCAGAGCCTGAAAAACAGGCATTAAGCGGGGATATGCTTTCTTTACTAAAGATGATTTCTTCTCCTTATGAAATCAGTTGTTCGCTTAGCGTACCCAAAGAAGCAAATCTTACATTTAACCCCGGCGATATCCCTTTTACCCAACTTACGGCAAAAGGGAGAAAAGTTTCTTTCAGTATAGGCACTGGGGAAATTTTGGAACTTAAAGATGGCCTTGTCGTGGATATTAAGTGGTAGTTTATGGAAAATAAACAAGGGGATTTTTTTTATAAAGTTCAAGCTGTTACCGAATCTTATTTGACCTGGCGTAAAAGACGCAAGCAAAGAAAAAAAGAAAAACGCAAAAAAAAGAACCCCGTTGTGGACTGGCTGCTTGCATTTCTGTGGGCTGCCGGCATGGTATTGATTGCAAACCAATATTTTATTCAGGCTTATGTGATTCCTTCCGGTTCAATGATAGATACTTTAAATATCAACGACCGTATCTTTGTCAACAAACTTATTTACGGCCCTGAACTGCTGCCTGGAATTCTAAAAATCCCCAGTTTTATAACACCGCAAAGAAACGAGATTGTTATTTTTGAAAACCCTTCTTACAATTCCAAAGGGCCTGTCTTTGATCTGGCACAGCGGATTATTTATATGCTTACTATTTCGTTAGTCGACATTGACCGTGATGAATCCGGGCAGCCTAGTGCCCATTTTTTGATTAAACGCGCGGTAGGAATGGGGGGCGATCATATAACAATGGAAAACGGCAATTTAAAGATTTGTTTTGCAGGGGAAGACAGATGGGTTAATGAAGGGGATTATATAAAAACACAAAATTGGGGCCATAATTTAACACGGGACTTTAATGATCCTAAGATGTTGGAAACAGCCGGAAGAATAGCCGGATGGCAGAACCTAAGGCTGCCGGTGCCAGAACATCTGCTCTCTGAAGATAACCGAGGTTTTATGCGTTTTCCCGATTACCTGACCGAAATGACAAGGCTTGAAACCCTCCGAGGCGCCCATCCCCACGACCGCAGGTATTCAAGAGAATATGCAAGGAAATCACTTGGCTGGTATATACCTGAAGGCAGGATATTCCCCCTTGGCGATAACCGCGATAATTCCCGTGACGGCAGGTTCTTTGGGCCAGTGCATGAATCAAAGGTGTTGGGAAGGGGTTCGTTTATTTACTGGCCGCTTAACAGGATGAGGGTAATAAGGTAAGGGTACAATGGCATTTTTTGATAAAGCATTAAAATATTCTTATATTGCCCAAAAAAGAGAACGTTATAAAATCTTAAAAATATTAATGATATTTTTTATATTGTTTGTTATTTTCAACCTTATCAGTGCTTATGTCCTGTCGGTATGGGTACTGGATAATAATTCCATGCAGCCCGGGCTTCAGCCGGGGGACCGTTTTTTGGTGCTTTCGCCTGCTATACCGGGATTGTTCAGCGATACTGTTCCTTTTGAACGCGGCAACATCGTTCTTTTAGACAAGGGGCAAAATGATGACCATAGTTGGTTTTTAAAAGCGCTTGACAGTTTTGTAAGATTCTTTACCGCTCAAAGGATTAGCATTATCAAAAAAAATGATAAAATTTTTATAAAACGCCTAATAGCGCTTCCGGGTGATGAAATAAGCATGACCAATTATGTCCTTAGCATTCGTCCCGCCGACAGCCAATACCCGCTTACGGAACACGAATTTTCCGAACGCTCTTATGATCTAAACAGGCCGCAGGTACCCGCCCTTTGGGATGATTCCCTTCCCCTTTCTGGAAATATGGATAAAATTACGCTTGGCTATGATGAATATTTTGTTGTTTCCGATGACAGATTAAATTCAAGCGATTCACGGACATGGGGGCCGGTAAGGGCAAATGAAATAATCGGAAGGCCGCTGTTCCGTTTCTGGCCTTTTAACAGAATCGGCCTGCCCTAGGAATGACAGCTTCTTTATATGTTCATATTCCGTTTTGCTCCTCCAAGTGCGATTACTGTGATTTTTTTTCTGTTAGTGTAAATGACAGCGACTCATCTTTATTGGATGCCTATATAAAAACATTGCTTGAAGATATTAAAGGGCAAATTGAGTTTTTTAAAATAAACCGCATACCCTCAATTTATATAGGCGGAGGGACTCCTTCTGTTCTTGGCGCAGGCCGTATGGAAATTTTTCTTTCAGGGCTTAAATCCGCACTGGGGGCTTTATTCAATACCATCAGCGAATTTACCACCGAGGCAAATCCCGAATCTGCGGACGAAGCATTTATAGCCGCCTGCCGTAAGGGGGGGGTAAACAGAATCAGCCTGGGCGTACAGAGCTTTAACGAAAAAAGCCTTAAAGCTGCCGGCAGAAAATGCAATCAAGGCCTTAAAGAAAAAAACCTTGCCCTTGCTAGCCGTCATTTCCAGGATTCTCTTTCAATTGACCTTATTGCCGGCCTTCCCTTTCAAACCTCTTCTGTACTGTTAGACGACATTAACCGCGCCCTTGATTTTTCTCCCTCCCACATTTCTCTTTACAGCCTAAGCCTTGATGAAGAAACTCCGCTGGGGAAAAAGCTTTTTGGTCTTGGCCCGCAAAAACTTTCCCTGCCGGCCGGGGACAATGCCGACAGGCTTTGGATTAAAGGCCGCAATGCCCTTGAAAAAGCCGGCTTTGCACAGTACGAAGTATCCAATTTTGCAAAACCGGGCAAAGCCTGTATTCACAATATCCGTTATTGGCGCATGGAAAACTGGATTGGGGCAGGGCCTGCCTCTTCGGGAACAATCATCGAAGACCATAGCGGGACAGGCAGGCGCTATACATACCCCTGCGACATAAGAGCTTATTTAAACGCTAGTCCGCCGCAATTAAATTCCGCCTGCATTGAAACCCTTGACAGGGAAACCCTTATCAAAGAAAGCATTTTTATGGGCTTTCGTTACCTTGGGGGCCCGGACACAGAGCTATTCAAAAAACGCTTTGGCTGCAGCATTGAAAGCCTTATCCCAAAAACCATTGCCAGTTGGAGCAGCCGCGGCTTTTTCGAAAAAGCCCAGCCTTACAGCTTAGCCCCTTCCAGAAACGGCTTGCTTTTCCTAAACAGTTTTATTGCCGATTCTTTTGCAGAATTGGCTTAATTAGAGTTAGTATTGCGAATAACGTTTTTTAAAAATGGGGTAAAGCTTTAAACCTTTACCCCAGGCATTAATTTTTTAGAATAAATTCTGCAGGGCGGATAGTATTCCCCGGTTGGTTACAAATCTCCTGAAAGCTGCTGAGTTTATGTAATCCTGAATGGCAGCCGGCCATACTGAAACAAAATCCACAAGAACTCTGGAGCCGTTTGGCATTTGCGGGAATACCGGCCCCTCAGAGGAATTCTTGTACACAGCAATAAGATAACCGTCTTTTCCGTGCAGGAATTTATACAATACAGTTATATTTTCCAGACCGCTAATGTCGGAAAACAAGGGGCTGTAAATCCTGTCAAGTACCAGCAGGTGATATAAAGGCTGAGATGTATTTAGCCTTGCCATCTCATTTCCTTCTTGTACTTCAGCTATTTGTGTTTCTTCTTCTACAGCAGCAAGCTCGCCTTCATAAGGGGGAGGCGTATCTTCGGCAAGTTCAGTTTCTATTGCACGGATATCATCCTCGGTCAAATATTCAGCAGCTTCGGTTTCAAAAACATCGTCTTCGGCCTCTTCCTGGGCAAAAACATTGCCAAAACTAAAAACAAATGCAATAACAGCAAATAAAACAAAAATCCTTTTCATAACTAATCTCCTATATTAAAATTTAATTCATATGATTCGCCAACAGGCAAATACATTCCTTCGTTTGATATATTTCCCCACGCCATTTCTGGAACAGAGCAAAATTTCATGGTAAAATTTTCACCTCTGTAATTGAAAGCATTTATCGTAACAGAATCCAATTCTTCGGTCCCGTTGGAAATAGCCTGGAATTGGATGCCCGCCCTAAAAACATCAAATCTTGCACGGCTAATTTGCCTTGTTTCATGAATTTCTTCTGAATCATCAATAAATACTGTAATAAAGTAATTTGATTCAATGTAATCCAAAAACGCCTCAAATGCCCTATAAGACTTTAGAATGTGGACAATTTGCCCGTCAGGATAAATATACACTGTATGCGCCATGGAGATTGTTTTTACTTTGACCCCGTCATCCAGGAATTCAACTGCTGTATCCGGCATGGTATCAAAATCATATATTCCGTTTAGAATATCAATCTCTGCTTTTGTCAGCACATACTTTTTTTCGGAGGGCAGAAGAATATAGTCCCCTGCCTCTGCTGTTTCTACTACAGAAACAAGGTTTTCAATTTGCTTGCCTTCTGTAGAATTAATGTCCGCTTCTGCAAATAAAACAAAAGGCAGGCATAACATAACTAAAAATAAGATTTTCTCTTTCATTGGTAACTCCCCTAATTAGTATTGTTGTAAATATATGTTTAAATGTCAATAGATAGATTGAATAATAAAATAATTTTAGTTATAATTGAAACAGCCAGAAAGGAAAGAATTATGACAATAGAAACTGAAAAAACTGACAAATCGACAGTTTTGCTTAAATTAACAGGCCGTCTTGATACGGCAGGGGCGCCCTTACTTGAACGTAAAATCAAGCAATGGGGGGATGATATCGAGGTAATAATACTTGATTTTAACAGCCTCGAATATATTTCCAGTATAGGCATAAGGATACTGCTGCAAACCTACAAATCGATGAAAGAAAGAAAAGGAAAGCTCGTTATTAAAAATATAAACGATGCTGTCCGTGAAGTTTTTGAAATTACCGGCCTGCTTAATTTGATGGTAAACGAAGAAAAATTTATTGTAGTACGCAAAAATGAATCCTGCAACATTATACTTTCCCTAAACGGAATATTGGAAACAGAAAATATTGCATTAATATCAAAGGAACTGCAATCCGAAGCAAACCAAACAGAGAAAAGCACAATTGTTTTAGACTTTGAAAAATTGACTTTTGTTTCTGCAAGTACCCTGCATCATTTGAAAATAGCAATTGAAGAAAGCAAGTGGGAAGGAAGAAATTTAAAGATAAAGAATATTCCCATAGATTATATTGAACTTTTTAAAGATGAAGATCTGACGGAATCTTAAACACCGCCCAGGCTGAAATCGCCAAGTATTTTAAAATGATTCCCGTCCAGTTCTACAGTAAGTTCCCTTTCGGGAAAGTATACAGGCAAAAGCTCTTTTACCTTATTTGCCGCAGTTTCGCAAATTTCTTTGTAAACATCCTTATCAACTTCATCAAGAGTGGCCATTGAAACATCAATCAGATAACCGCGTCCCAACTGCGATCTGTGCCCAGGGGTAAAGTTTGCGCTGATATTAAAAAGACCGTCCGCCTCGGGGTTTGCCGTTGCACCCCTTTCAGGGCGTACCGGGTGCAGGTCGTATCTATCGCCGTAGAGGTCTTCTATAAAGTGATCAACATCGTCAAAAAGTTTTTTCATGCTATTATCAAATTCAACCATCTTTGGATGCCACATTTGCCTGCCCTTTATTATTTTGCAAAATATTCCGGTATTTTTTCACCTGCGGTAAAGCCAATCGTTTTAGTTTTTGGCGGTTTGCTGTTCAAAATGGAAGACAACATGACAACCCCATGTTCTGTGAAGGCAAAGGGCAAATACCTACGGCCGCCACGACCGCTTTTTGAGGTCACAATTTGTGACCTCAAAGATATATATTCCTCTTCTGTTAATTGGAACATAAATTCCGGTGGAAAACGATCCGCATTGCGTTTGACCGCTTGATTAAATACTTTAGTTTCTACTTGATAAATTTTGGCTAAATCTTCGTCCAGCATAACCTGACGCCCACGGACTTCATAAATTAAGGATTTTATCCTTTGTAGTTCGATCTTCATTTAATATTAATTATACCATAATTTAGATGTTCATGAAAGGAAATTCAAATCAAAACTTGTGTTAGGAACCTGAAATCTGGGTAAAAATATAACCTTTTTTTGCGACACCTGCATTAAGTAACATTTCGCCTATACGCTTTTACCCAAAAAGCGTACTTGCTTTAAACCATTGTTCCATGTTATATTTTTTAGTGAATGATAAAACAGGATGATGTTATCTATAAAAATCGCTATGTTTGGAATCGTTACAAAAATGAATTAAACAAGCAAAAGCATCACCTGAGTTTTGAGACCGCTTCACTGGTTTTTGATGATCCTTTTCACACCGAAGTGTTTGATGAAGAAAATTCAATAGCAGAGGAAAGGTTCAATGTTACCGGTTCAGTAACAGGTTTAATTAACAATGCCTTAGTTACTGTTTCGGTTGTCTATCGGGGTGATTTGATACGTATTTTTTCAGCCCGAAATGCTGATTTTGTGGAGGTACGAGACTATTATGAGCAATTCCATGAATACCTTAACTGAAAAAATGAAGATTGACTATGAAATTGAAGAAATGAAAAAGTTTCCCATCGATTATTCGGATATACCAGAAAGAAAAAGTGATGTGCCAGTACGATTAGCCCGCAAAGAATTTCTTGATACATTGCCATCTGACCTTGTACAAGAAATGGCCCGGCGGAGGCTCAAGGAATTAACATCTGCAGGATATGAAATACCGGAAACAGTAGCCTAACCCCTACTCACGGTCGCACAAGACGGAAGCCGAGGTTGATCTGGCCAGAGGGTAGACATGAGGCAATGTGCTTGTGCCGGTATTAAGTAACATTTCCTTTTCTTATTTTGCAAAATATTTAGGTGTTTTTTCACCTGCGGTAAAACCAATCGTTTTAGTTTTTGGCGGTTTATCAATTAAATTGTTAAGGGTACGTATTATTTCGCTGATTGCTTTGTCATGTTCTGTAAGTTTATGATCAGTATTTTCAATATGAAGCATTAGCAGTTTGCGAAGTTCGGCGATTTGTTGATTGGTGTCTGTTTGGGAAAGGACATAATTACGTAATTTATTGAATATTACCATTATTTCAATATTTATATTTATTGCTTTTTTACTTTTCAGGACACTTGAAAGCATCAAAACACCATGTTCAGTAAAAACATAAGGCAGATAACGCCTGCCGCCTTTTCCTTCCTTTGAAATGCCAATTTGGCATCTCAAAGAGTTAAGTTCTTCTTCTGTCAATTGAAACATAAAAAAATTTGGAAAACGTTCTATATTTCTTTTCACTGCTCTGTTTAAAGCTCCGGTTTCAATTTCATAAAGCTTTGCCAAGTCGCTGTCAAGCATTACCTTATACCCGCGAATTTCATAAATCAAATTTTGGATATTTACCAGTTCATTTTTCATTGCAGATTATTTATAACATAATTTAAATCATAGTGTAAAGAACTTAGAGTAGCACTACCCGCTTACTTCCCGAATATATCACACAAAGAAAGAAGGAAGTTAGGAAATTTCTACTTCCTAGTGTCCCTACCTCCCAACCCCTGCTTGCTCCGCTCATGCATATTATAGGGTGTTCATTGTTTGCCGTTATTCAGGTTTGCATCCTTAACAGAAAAAAACGCCGACAGCATTGTTTGACCGTCGGCGCTTAAAATATCAGGTAACCTATTAAGGGATTACCTTGGCTTTGATATTGCTGAGCCAGACAGTTCCTGTGAAGCCTGTTGCGCCTGCAGTGAAATTGAAGTTAAAGCCTTCTATCATTGCCGGATTAACCGCAATACCTGAAGCATTTCTTACCTCGCCTATGGGAACCAGGATTTCTTGCCATACGTCAACTTCGGCGACATTAAAACTGAACCCATATCTGGTTTCTGCTGGTGGTGTATCAAAATTGAATCTAAAAGCATCAGTGGAAGGAACAGAATCTGCCTTAACCCATAAAGAAACATGGGTATATTCGGTAAGATCCAGTCTGCGGTTATTTTGAACTTGAACTACTCCTAATGAAGTAGTGTATCTTGCGCCAAACCAGTTTTGTGCCGAAGTCCCGGTAACAAAGGTAAACGATGTGCCTCTGCGTGAAACACCATTAGAATCTTCAAATGTTCCATATACGGTTGGGTTTGTCCCAGGTAGGAAACCATCACCGCCTTTTGGCCATTTCCAGTAAAAAACATCAACATCAGTGGCAAGGTATTCTTCCCATGGGCCGGGAGGGAAATCCCAGTCTTCAATAGTATATTCAATGGGGCCAAATTCTGCATTTATTGTTATTGCTCCTGCCGGCATTGTGAACTGCCATTTATTTGAATCCGCTCCTGCCATCTGGCGGAATGTTACGGCCGGGGTAGAGGTAAAACTTATAAACATATCATTTGCGAAAGGTAAAGCTTCAAGTGTAATAATCTGGCCCTGGCCTGCTGTTGCTGATGAAATTGTAAAGTCGCCGTCACCTGAGATCGTACCTTTGTTAATGGTATTCGCTGTAATACCCTGGGGCATATACACCTGCATTTGTCGCACCCTTGACCATGTACCCCACAATTGCGGAGATTCCGGAGAAGCCTCAGCATTTGCCATGGTATGCGGCGCCTTCCTCTTTAAGCGGATATAGCGCCCGCTGGTATTTTCATCAAGCACTACCGTAATTTGAACAGGGTTGGGGTTTGCCATACCCGGTACAGTTTTGGAAATTTGGCGTATTTCTCCGACCTTTGTCCAGCCGTCATCGGACAACGACGCGTTGTTTTCAGTTCCGCCGGTTCCAGCAGTCCCTTCATCGTTAAGCACAATTGGACTCCACCATGAAGGGGCATCGTTCCTAACCTGTATGTCCGCATTGACCATCATGTCGCCTGTAACGCCCCAATGTATACGCACCCATCCCAGATTGTATACGGCACCTAAGTCGACACCTATCCAGGCTTCACGACCGTTTGATAAGGCATCCGTTATCTGCCATTGCATTGTATTATCATTAAAAGCAGAGAATGACCAGGCTTGATTGCCTCCATCTAGGCCGCGGTTACCGCTTGCCATTGAGAACCCTCCTCTACCAAGGGCAATGTCATCGGTTGGGGATACGAACCTGGCGCCTACGGTGACATCGCTGTAGGGCATTACAAATGACCATACGCCTGATGTAAGGCTGGCACTGACTGTGGCGGGAGTAAAGGTAAAGTAACCAAAGATATAAGAGCCTGTGGCTACCTGAGATAGAGTGACAACTTCACCAGGTTTGGCAGATGTTTTGTCTGTAGTGAAGTAGCCGCCGATTGTTGTGTCAATATGGATGTTAAAGTAGGGCATTTCTTGGAATGTGGCGTTAATCGTAACGTTATCGGCAGGCATAGAAAAGGTACGGATGTTGCCCGTACCGGCCACTGCTTGATAAGGTGTTACTGTAATGGTACCAAGCTCGAATCCTGGATCAGGCATAGCAGTTATGGTAACGATTGTTCCATACGATGCTTCAGTCAAATCTGTGCTGATTGTACCGCCCGAAACAGAGGCAATAGTGATGGTAAAGTGGGGTATTGGCAGGAAGGTGGCGTTAATCGTAATGTCATTGGCAGGCATAATGAATGTTCTTGTATAACCCGTACCGATCATCGCCACTGATGGTGTTACCGTTACAGTATCAAGATAGTAGCCTGTATCAGGCACAGCAGTTACGGTAACTAAACTTCCTTTCGGCGCGGTGGTGCGAGCGGTGATTGTCCCATTTTGAATGCCTGCAAAGGTTATCGTATATTCCGCAGGATCTTGTACGGCTGTAATAGGGCCAATATAGAACTGTGTGCCTGATAATGCACCTAATGGCTGGTGAAATCTCCATCCGCCGACTACTTCAGGCATGAATGTCCTGCCTGCAAGAATCCAATATTTCGGGTCTAAAGGGAGAAGTATTTCCTGCCATACATTTGCCTCGGTAATGGTAAAGTTTTGCCTGTACGCGTCTGCCTGATTGTGGTTCCATACGCCAGGGTTTGTCTCGCGGCTGCAATCCAGAGAGAAACCTATTTCGAGCGGTGCTGTCTCCGACATAGCCCAAATAGAAATATGTGAATATGAAGAAAGGTCCAAAACGCGGTTATTGACAATGTCGCTAGTGTCGTCATAGTATCTCACACCAAATACATTGCCAGTGGATGTTGATGTAAAAGACGTGCCTCGCATATAAACCCCTTCAGAATCTGTAAAGAATCCGAAGGTAGTAACTACGGTTGCATCATTGCGCTGTCTCCGAAACCAAAGGTCGCGAACTGTATTATGGTGTTCTATCCATTCCCCAGGTTCATAATTCCAGTCTTCTATTACTGGTAGTCCCCCGTAAAGCCATTTTGCAAACAAGGTGACATTGCCGTTAACTGTATAATAAGAACCCGCATTATAATTTTCCCCTGTACCATCAGCGTTGGTATTCCAGCCGACGAAGATATAACCTGTAAAAGAAAGTTGTTCTGCGCCAGGAATCGACATCACGGTTCCGTTGTAACCTACCTGTGCAGGAGGCGCTGCACCCTGCCCGCCGTTACTGTCAAACGTTACCAGCACCTGCGGGCCCTGCGCCGCTATGCCGGTGGGCTGGCCGTTGATAAACCAGTAGCCGTCTACAATAGTTACATTAAACTCGGGTGTTGTGCCAGGGGTGCCGGGTTCTCCCTGCGGGCCCTGCGCCGCTACGCCGGTTGGTTGGCCGTTGATAAACCAGTAGCCGTCTACAATAGTTACATTAAACTCGGGTGTTGTGCCGGGGGTGCCGGGCTCTCCCTGCGGGCCTTGCGCCGCTAGGCCGGTGGGCTGGCCGTTGATAAACCAGTAGCCGTCTACAATAGTAACATTAAACTCGGGTGTTGTGCCGGGGGTGCCGGGTTCTCCCTGCGGGCCCTGCGCCGCTACGCCGGTGGGCTGGCCGTTGATAAACCAGTAGCCGTCTACAATGGTTACATTAAACTCGGGTGTTGTGCCGGGGGTGCCGGGCTCTCCCGGCTGACCCGGTGCTGCCAGTATATCCCATTTGGTTCCGCTCCAAATATACGAGGTTCTGTCTGCCGTGTTAAAATACGCCCAGTTCAATTGAGGGTTGGCAGGCGCTGTGTCACGTTCTCCCTGCCAGACAATGCCAAGCCCTTCTGCAATGTCGGCGCTGGAAATAATTCGGGAGCCGGTGACGCTCAAATTGGTTGCCGTGCCTGCCGTTACAGCTATGGGAACATTAGCCCATGTGGTGGTATAATTTCCCTTGACAATAAGAATAACATAATTGTTGCCCACAGGGACATCGCTCATGGTAAACCGTCCGTCTTCGCCTGTGATTGCTATGTAAGATGTTCCCGCTATGCATACCCAAAAACCGGCATTGCCGCTGTCAATATTGCCATCCATCTGAATCCGCCCGGTGATACTGCCTACCGGGGTAAGGTTAAGGTCGGGGGCGGTGATGGATCTGCCCGCTTCAAGAACAATCTGATTTACCGCTACGGCCCGTTCCTTTGAGTTTTGAGATGAAGCATAAATAGTATATATTCCGGGGGTTATACCTGTGAAAGAATACGATCCGTCCGCGGCAGTTTGGGTAACGGCAGTAAAGTTACCTGGGGCAATGCTTCGTGCCGCAGAAAGCATTGCCAGAGAAAACAGGCCGTCCGTTTTTTCCAGCGAGACGGTGATACCGGCGTGGTTGCTGCTGTTATTAAAAACAGCTTTACCGCTTATGGAGCCGGTTGCACCCGTAAAAGGTAGCTCGTCATCCCACAAGGGGCAAGCGGCAAGAATGAGGCTAAAAATAACCGCTACCAGGGCAAAAAAGCCATTCAATTTTTTCATAGTTTTCTCCTTAAAATATATTGCGGTTGTTCCCCGCATAGTATATCTAATTTATTCTTATATCAAAATAATTCTTTATTACAGAATTGTCAACTACAAGTAATACTTTATTTTTATTTTGCTCTATATAAGTAAAATGGAAGTCAGTAGTTTGTGTTTTATGGAAGAGAAAGAATTAAGATCAGTTTTAGCAGAAAATATCAAAAAATACCGAAAAAAGAGAGGTTGGAATCAGCTGTTTCTTTCAGAAAAGATCAATATTTCTGCAAATTATCTATCAGCAGTTGAAAATGGTAAAGGATGGGTAACCCCCTTAACTTTGGTAAAAATTGCGAATGTGCTTGACATTAATGTTTTTGAGTTATTTTTGCCTACCGTATCCACTTCTACACAAAATGATTTAGAAAGCGAAAAAATGAGGCGTTTTGCAAGAGATTTAACCTTGGCCCTTGAAACCTCCGTTTATGAGGCTAATAATAAATTCAAGAATACCATAACAAAAGCCTGTAAAGAATACACTGGTTCTTGAGTTTTCAGCCCCCATCAGCTATTGTATGCGAGCCTGAAACCTTTCACATGAAACCTTTCACATGAAACCCGTGATGCCTCAAAAGAAAACCTAGCCGAAAAAAGTGTGCCTCAAAAGTATGAATTCTAGCCGAAGGCTTCTCAAGAAACCTTGCTTGAAGGGATAATAGATTCTA
>Ga0099364_10003824_pt1 | contig 23112 bp, 22 predicted proteins | sample TergutTh196P3_FD_73070 | JGI IMG/M metagenome (GOLD analysis project Ga0099364, IMG submission 73070) | Microcerotermes parvus P3 segment gut microbial communities from Pointe-Noire, Republic of the Congo - Th196 P3 | ecosystem: Host-associated > Arthropoda: Insects > Digestive system > Gut ...
GGCCAAGCAGGCGCAAATTGCAGCAGCGAAACGGCATGCCGAAGAAATGCAGCGACGGGCAGATTGGACGAGCATTCCGGCGGGGCAAAGAATCGCGGATCAGGCGCGGAATTTTTTGACAGACACCTGGACAGCGTATCATACTTCGGAGTGGGGCGGGCACGGGACGACATCGAACGGAGCGAATGGGGCTTATTATGCGGCGTGGAAGCAGTATGTTGGAGTTAGGCAGATGGACGATTGTGGCAAGTTTGTAGCAACGGCCGTTAGGGCCAGCGGGGTCGATTGGGCATTTCCGACTGGGACGAAATTGTGGACGGGGACGATCTTGAGCCATTTGCGATCTTCGAACACCTGGGAGAGAGTGCCGAATGCAGGGAATTTGGGCGATCTACAGCCAGGCGATGTTTTCGTGCACCACGGCGGAACAGGAGCGGCCAATCACACCTTCATTTACATTGGCGGCGGCCAAGGTGCACACGCGCGGTGGGGACTGGCGATGCCGTATGCTTTTGACATGATGAAACCATTTGTGAAACCGGCGAGCTGGCCAGAGGTCATGACGGACGCAGATTGGTTTAGCGCCAGTTACGAGGACTTAGTTGCGTCGGATGGGCAGTATATAAATGGCACTTGGGGAACGCGGACGGGGCAGTATGAGATTTTCCGGGCGAAGTACTGATATTTATGTTAAGATATTAGCAACGAGAGAATAAAATGAATCTTGTTCATTTTATTCCGAGTGCGACGTATCTTTTCTATGATAAGATATTCCTAACGTAAATAGACGAGAGGTAAAAATGACCAAGCGCTACAACCCATCCGAAATCGAATCAAAATGGCAAAAAGTCTGGCAGGACGAAAAAGTCGACCAAGCCAACGACAATTCCACCAAACCAAAATATTACGTTTTGGACATGTTCCCATATCCGTCGGCGCGCGGTCTGCATCTTGGTCACGTGCGGAATTATTCGATCGCCGATGTCGTGACGCGTTTTCGCCGCATGGCTGGCAACGAAGTTTTGCACCCGATGGGTTGGGATAGTTTTGGTTTGCCAGCGGAAAACTACGCGATCAAAACTGGTGTGCCGCCGCAAATTTCTGTCAAGGAAAACGAAGTCAATTTCAAAGCTCAGTTCAAAAAACTCGGCATGTCGTACGATTGGTCGCGAGAGTTTTCCTCGACTGATCCGTCGTATTATCGTTGGACGCAGTGGTTTTTCAAGCTGCTGTTCGAGCGCGGTTTGGCTTATCGGAAAAAGGCGGCGCAGTTTTGGTGTCCCTTTGACAAAACAGTTTTGGCCAACGAGCAAGTTATCAGCGGCGAGTGCGAACGTTGCGGCACCAAAGTCACGAAAAAGGAGTTGAAACAGTGGTATTTTAAGATCACCGATTACGCCGATCGATTGTTGGACGAACTGGAGGATTTGGATTGGTCGGAAGGGATCAAGGCGCAGCAACGAAATTGGATCGGCAAATCTCTCGGCGCGGAAGTCGATTTCGTCGTCGATGGCACAGAAGAAGAAAAAATCACCGTTTACACAACGAGGCCCGACACACTGTTCGGCGCGACTTTCATGGTTCTGGCGCCCGAACATCCCTTGGTTAAGAAAATCACCACTGCAAAGCAAAGGGAAAACGTTGAACAGTATTCGGCCGACTCCGCCAGAAAAACCGACATTGACCGCATGGACGAAGACCGCGAAAAAACCGGCGTCTTCACCGGCGCGTTTGCGATTAATCCAGTCAATGGCGAAAAGATCCCGATCTGGATCGCCGATTACGTTTTGTGGGGTTACGGCACGGGCGCGATCATGGCGGTGCCGGCGCACGACGAACGAGATTACGAATTCGCTAAGAAATACGAACTGCCGATCGTGACGGTTATCGAACAACCGGAAACTGCGACAGAAGCCGGCTGCGAAAGCGGTGCCTGTTACGCCGGCGAGGGTCTGCTGGTTAATTCTGGTCAATTCAACAACACAGAATCATTCGACGCCCGCGAACAAATCACGGCTTGGCTAGAAGAACAGGGCATTGGTAAAAGTAAAGTCAACTACAAAATGCGCGACTGGCTGATTTCGCGACAACGTTATTGGGGCGCGCCGATCCCGATTGTCTTTTGTGAAAAAGACGGCGCAGTGGCTTTGTCGGACGATCAATTGCCGTTGAAATTACCGCCGATGGAAGATTACCAGCCGACCGGCGACGGTAAATCACCTCTGGCCAAGGTCACCGATTGGGTGCAAACAACTTGCCCAAAATGTGGCGGCCCAGCCACGCGCGAAACCGACACGATGGATGGATTCGCCTGTTCGTCGTGGTATTTCCGACGATTCGCCGACCCGCACAATGACAAAGAAGCTTTCTCGAAAAAACTGGCTGACCACTGGCTGCCGGTCGACATGTACGTCGGCGGCGCCGAACACGCTGTCATGCACCTGCTGTACGCGCGGATGTGGACCAAGGTCATGCAGGACGCCGGGCTGATCGACTTCCCGGAACCATTCTTGGCATTAAGGAATCAGGGCATGCTGTTGGCCGAAGACGGTCAGAAAATCAGCAAACGAAAAGGCAACGCCATTCCGCCCGACGAAGTTATCGACAGCGGTTACGGCGCGGATTCTTTGCGGATGATCGTGCTGTTCCTGGCGCCGTTCGACCAGGCGACGCCGTGGAGTCAGAGTGGCCTAGCCGGCACCTACCGCTTCTTGGGCCGATTCTGGAATATGGTCGGCGAGGTTTTGTCGAGCGAAAACGCCGACGAAAAAGATGACGAGGAAGTTCAGAAAATCGTCAATCGCACGACGAAAAAAATCACTGACGATTTGATGAGAATGCAATTCAACACGGCCATCGCCGCCTTGATGGAATCCGTCAATGACTTAACAAAATTATCGATCGGTGGCAGCAAAGTTTGGAAAGATGCAGCCGCGAAACTTACCCAGTTGATCGCGCCGTTCGCACCGCACATGGCCGAAGAAATCTGGCGCGAGCAAATTGGGAACCAAGCCTCGATCCACATCAGCGACTGGCCGACTTGGGATGACAAATATCTGCAAAATGACGAAATGACAATCGCAGTCCAGGTCAACGGCAAACTACGCGGCGAAGTTATCGTCGCTATCGACGCACCGCAAAACGAAATCGAAAAATCGGCGTTGGCTCACGAAAATGTCACCAAATTCGTTGCCGATAGAACTCCCGCCAAAGTCATTTACGTCCCAAGCAAAATAGTGAATATCGTCGTAAAGTAACCGGGGGATCCTTAAGCTTACTTTGCAATTTAAAAAACTTTGTATTAAAATGAATATGTTTAAAAGATAAAAACTAACAAATCAAGGAGGCTACCCGTGGCAAATAAAAAGCTTACTAGGAAACATCATACCCGGGTATTTGCCAGCAGCATGTTGGTTATGGCGATAACATTCGCGACATTCATTGTGATGGGGACCAGCCGAATGGTTGCCGCCGCGCCTTTCGCGGCGATTACGTCGCCGGGAAACTGGTCGCTGTCCAATAACCCTTATCCAACTATCAGTGGAACCGCTACTCCAGGTGAAGGCGATGTAACTGTTCGCCTATGGAACGGTACACCAATGTGCACATCGCCGGTTGCGGCAAATGGAACTTGGAGTTGTTCACCTGGCTTTCTGAGCGACGATGTCTATTCCATTTATGTATCACAGGGAACTTACGAGGGTCCGGATTGGTATTTCGAGATCGATACATACATCGCCACGCCGACAATCGACACTCCATCAGAAGGTGCTCAGACCGACAACAAAAGGCCAACAATCAGCGGCAAGATTTTTGAAGGAGGCACCACAATTACAATTTTGATTGATGGCGTTACTGTCGGCACAACGTATCCGCAGCAGTCATACGGCTGTGGTCTCGGTTGTACGTGGACTTTCACGCCGAGTACGCCTCTATCGGAAGGTGTTCATGTAATTACGGCGTTCGCCAAGGATGAAGCGGGAAATGTTTCAACGGTTTCATCGGCTCGAACTTTCACGGTAATTCCACCTACGACACCTGTCGATCCGCCCACAAATCCACCGACCAACCCGCCGACTAATCCGCCGACCGGAGGAGGAACAAACAATAATAACCAGAATCAACCGTCGACGATTGTCGGGACCGGCACCCCAGGTAGCACTGTCACAGCGCGCAACGAAGCTGGTCAAGAACTTTGCACCGCAACGGTCCAGCCAGACGGGACCTGGAGCTGCACTTCAACAGAGCCGGTAACCGGCGACCTGCAAGCTACGGAAACTGACGCCGAGGGCAATGTCACCCCAGTTTCGGCCTCTCTGTTAAAGAAAAAAGCTGATTCAACTGATTCGGCGAACAAGGCTACGTCCGATAATAATTCAAAACTGCGCGGCTGGAATCTGGCGCTCCTGATTATTGGCGCCACCATAATTGCGTCAGCGATTGTCCTGTTGGTGATTAAACTTAGATCAAAGAAAAAATCGAAAAATAGTTCGAAAAATTTCGGCGAAAGAAAATAAAATATCGCTTAGCCCTTGTCAAAAAGCCGGAGAATTGCTACAATTAAACCAAATATTAGCAAATAGGAGTAAACATGGGAAAGCCAAAAAAGCAAACTAGCCCACGCAAAACGGGCTTGCGCCGCAGCCATTTTGTGCTGGATCTGGCGCGTAAAGTCAATGGTAAATCACCGGTCAAAGCCACGACCACCAAACGTGAAACAGGCAAAAAAGTAAAGGCGACAAAGTAAGTTCCGATCGGGACAACACTTTGCACACTTAACAATTTGTACTTTACAATAAAGAGGAGTTTAAGAGATGGCAAGCAATCGGCACTTGGGTAGGATCATCGCTCTGCAAACGCTGTACGAACACGATTTTCGGACAGATTCCGGCGATGAAGAGTCCGATCTGAACGAGATCCTGACGCGCAATATCGAGCGTTATTCTGATAAAGTCGACGACAAGGATTTCGTCGAACGGCTGGTTCAAGGTGTTGCGAAAAATGCTAAGCAGCTCGACGACCAGATTGCGCCGATCGCGCCAGAGTGGCCACTCAGTCAAGTCGCGCTGGTCGATCGCGAAATCTTACGCATGGCCGCCTACGAACTGACCGAATTTAGCGATTTCGTCCCACCGAAAGTCGCCATCAACGAGGCCGTTGAACTGGCCAAAAGTTTCGGGTCAGAAAACTCCTCGCGGTTCGTTAACGGGGTCTTAGGGACACTCTGGCGCCAGACGGACAAAAAGGGGAAAGAATGAGAATGACTAATGAATGACGAAGGAAAAAAAACTAAAGAAAGATCTGCGCCGCCCGACGCTATGGCGGCCGATTTAACGACCTCTGATTCGCGTGGCAATTTGCGAAAGAATGATCGGCATCATGGACGTGACGATCGTCCCGCCATCAGCGAAATGGTCCGCGAAGCCACCGCCGGCGGCGTGATTTATCGCGTTACCAAGGCCGGCGATCTGGAAATTTTATTGGTGGCCGATCATTTTGACCGCTGGACCATCCCGAAAGGCCACATCGAAGAAGGCGAAACCGCGCAGGAAACTGCCATCCGTGAAATCGGCGAAGAAGCCGGCGTTCACGAATTGGAGCCAATCTGCTGGCTGGGCAAAATTCACTTCCGTTACCGCCGTCAAAACACGCTGGTGCTGATGTCGACGCAAATCTATCTGTTCAAGGCGCTGGGCGACACCAACAAAATCCAAAAGGAAGACTGGATGAACGGCATCAAGTGGTTCCCGTTCGACGAAGCGGTCGACATTATTGCTTACGAAGACATCGCGAAATTAATGCTGCTGGGGCGGAATCGTCTGCGCCAAAGGGGCGAAATCGATGGTTAAGCTGAAAAACCCGCGCCAAAAACGCGCGCTAAAATCAGATTTCGACCGCCGTCCAGAGGACGCACCGACTGTGCCGACAATCGAAGGCGTAGATTTCGTACCGTACCAAACCTGGGCGCGCGAAAGGTTGGGCTTCGAATTCGATAATCCGTCGCTGTTGGTGACGGCCTTTACCCACCGCAGCTACGTCAACGAACACCGCAAAAGCGCCAAAGCTCACAACGAACGCTTGGAATTCCTCGGCGACGCGGTTTTGGAACTAGCTACGACGGAATTCCTGTTCAAGAATTTCGATCAGCCCGAAGGCATCTTGACCTCATGGCGCGCGGCGCTGGTTCGCACCGAATCGATCCGCGACGCCGGCGACAATTTAGGCTATGCGTCCTTAATCCGCATGAGCCGCGGCGAGCGACAGGGGTCAGAAACCGCCAAACTGCACATTATTGCCAACGCTTTCGAAGCCCTAATCGGCGCGATCTACCTTGACAAAGGATATGAAATGGCGAGCGATTTCATCGATCAGAATATCCTTAGCCAGATCGACGATATTTTAGAAGCCGGTTCATGGCGCGACCCGAAATCGCACCTGCAGGAAGTCAGCCAACGCGAAGACGGCGAAACACCCGATTACCGCGTGCTAGAGGAAATCGGGCCGGACCACGATAAAACTTTCACTGTTGGCGCCTTTGTTAAGAACGTCGAAATGGGCCGCGGCCAGGGCACGTCTAAGCAAATCGCTCAGCAAAACGCCGCCCGCGAGGCCTTGCAAACTTACAAAAAACGTTACTGGGCTGCAAAAAAAGGCGAAAAGAAGTAAAAGTGAGCTTGTCATCCTCGGATTTGTTCCGAGAACCTTGCGCTAGATCCTCGGAACAAATCCGAGGATGACGTTGTGATGGGGCTCCGACAAATCTGGCTCTTGCGAAAATCAACACAATCTGCTAAACTGTCCTAAATCCGTCATAAGATTAATTTTCCTGCGTGCCAACCTCAATTCGCGCCGGAATCATATAAGGAGAAAAATGCTCGTAATTCGTTTGCAACGTCAAGGTAAAACCCATTTCGCCACATATCGTATAGTCGTGCAGGACTCGCGCCGGCACCCGTCCAGCGGCAAAGTCGCGGCCCAAATCGGTTCGTACAATCCGCACAGCAAGGAAGTCACCGTCAACGCCGAGCTGGCGCAGAAATACTTGGACAACGGTGCCCAGCCGACCACTCGTGTCGCTAAGATTTTGAAAGACAACGGTGTCAAATTGCCATCGTGGGTAGAAGAATTTGACGCAAAAGGCGCTAAGAAAATCCGTAATGCTGAGAAGCTGCGCAAGAATCAGCCAAAGGAAGAAAAGGTTGAAGAAGTCGCTGAAACTCCTGCGGAAGAAGTTGTTGAAGAAACACCCGCGACCGAAGAGACCGCCGAAGCTACTGAAACAGCCGAGGAATCGACTGTCGAAGAAAAACCTGCAGAATAAATCTTTCCAGCAAAACCTTAAATCGTCAAGGCTCTATCGGCCATGGCGATTTTTTGATATAATAGCTACGTAAAACCAAGCCAAAGGAGGCCAAAATCATGATCGAACAACAATTTATTGAGTACGTTGTCAAGCAGCTCGTCGACAATCCTGACGCCGTTTCCGTCGAGCGCATCACCGACGATCGCGGCGTGCTGTTGAAATTAACAGTGGCGGCAGACGACTTAGGCCGCGTCATCGGTAAGCACGGTGCGACGGCGCAATCCTTACGCAATCTGCTGCGTGCGCTAGGTACGAAGAACAACGAGCACTACAACCTGAAAATCATTGACGTTGACAAACCAGAAGAAGCCGACGAAGCTAGCCAGCTGCGCGAAACCACCGATGAATCTGCATCTGAAACAACGCCAGAAACCACTGAAGAAGTCGAGACTGTGGACAACACTGACACTGAAACTGTGGAAAACACCGACGATCGCACCAAAAAGCTGCGCGAGGGGCTTGCGGATTTGGATGACTTTGATATATAATATAAATAGTTCAGCAAGTGCGCTAGAACACCACGAAGAATTTGCGAGAGATTTATTTGTGCTAGAAAATTCCGCTCCGGCGGGGTTTTTTAGTTTAATGTGCTACAATCATAAGATGAAGAAATTCCAAATCATCACCCTATTTCCAGAGATGTTCGATGGCGTGCTTAACTCATCAATGCTCTGGAAAGCTCAAAAAGACGGCCACGTCGAGTTCGAGCTAATCAATCTGCGCGATTTCGGCCTTGGCCCGCGCAAGACCGTCGACGATACACCTTACGGTGGCGGCGATGGTATGTTGCTGATGATTGAGCCGCTAGTCGCTGCAATTGAACATGCTAAAACGCAAAATCCTCAAGCTAAGGTTCTGCTGATGACACCCTGCGATAATTACTGGGGCCAGCGAAAAGCTGCCACGCATGCCGAATCAGACGATGACTTCATCTTAGTCTGCGGCCGCTACGAAGGTTTCGATGCTCGGATCGACGCCTTTATCGATGAAAAAATTTCGGTTGGGCAATATGTATTAACCGGCGGCGAGTTGCCAGCCATGATTCTGGTCGATTCAATCGTACGTTTGTTGCCGGGCGTCTTAGGCGGCGAACAATCAGCCGAAATCGAAAGCTACAGCGATGGTGCCAATATAGAATTCCCGCAATACACGCGGCCGGAAAAATTCCGCGACATGAAAGTCCCCGAAGTCCTACTAAGTGGTAACCACGCTGAAATCGCCAAATGGCGCGAGAGAAATTCTTCAATATAGAAATAAACTTCGCAAAAGACCCTAGGGACAAGTCCGAGGGCGACGTGTTCTTTAATCACTCATCCGCCAAATTATCAAAATACCCAGAAATGTAAACCACTGGCGTACCCTTATCGCCCGAACCAGATGTCAGGTCGCACAGAGAGCCAATCAAATCTGTATACCGCCGTGGTGTAGTACCTAAGGAAACGTTTTTGCCTGTTAAATCCTCATCCTTGTCCCGGATCTCGTCCTTGATCGCCTCTTTCAGCTCTTTGCCCCGCAGATCGGCAAATTTATTGTCAGAGATGTATTTCAATTTCAGCTCGTTCGGCGTTCCTTCCAGGCCGGATGTGTAAGCTGGGCTGACGACTGGATCGGCCAACTCCCAGATACCGCCGACCGGGTCTTTGAAGGCGCCGTCGCCATAAACCAAAACTTCGATTTTTCGGCCGGTCTTCTTTTCCAGCATTGCTTGGACTTTTTCAACCAAAATCTGCCCATCTCTGGGGAATAATTTAATTCTTTCATCGGTGGCTCGGTTTGAGCCCAATAATCCGTATTTGGGATTAAAACCGCTGCCGTTGATACTCTTATCCATAATTTCGTCCAAGGTGTAAACTGTGTCGGCGCCGGCCGCTTCCAAAATCTTTTTGTTTCGCTGTCGGCGGTGAACATTCAAGACTAGAACATCTTTGGCATGTTCCAGAATCTCCGCAGCATCATTTGCGAAAATGAAATCAATTGTGCAACCTTCGGCCTCGACGATCTCTCTGAAGTATTCCGGATAATTAACACCGGTGAAAGTATGTTTCATGCCTTTGAAATGTTTATTGTAATCGGCTTCTGTCAAGACGTCGTGAAATTTAACACCATATTTGTCAAGCAGACTTCCAGAAAAAAGTTGATTGCCCAGCTCGTCATCAGGAAAACTGAACTGCATGGTGATTTTCTTGGCGCCTCTTGCGATGCCTTTCAGATACGGCGCGAAGCGATTGCGGCTGATTGGAGTGGGAAACAGCAAGCCAATTTCGCCACCAGGGAATTTCTGACGAATATCGGTCGCCACGTCATCGGCTGTAACATAATTTCCTTCACTAATGCTGACCACGGCTTCGGTGATTCCGACCACGTCGCGGTCGTGGAAAGTGAATTTTTCATCAACGCTTGCGGCCATTAAACTGTCGACAACAATTGTTGCCAAATCGTCGTTTTCTTTTATTATTGGTGTACGGATCCCTCGAATTGTTGTCCCGACACGTCGCATTTAATAAATCCTCTCATTGGTCTTTACTGCATAATTTTACTACGCGTTTCATGACGTGTCAACACAAAAAAGCCCGACAGAGGTCGGGCTTAAAAGAGGTGTGTGGTGGAGACAAAGCGAAACTTCGCACAGTTTCTTTTTCAAGTTTTTGTTTGAACTTTCGCTCGACAACATATTAACACAAACAATTTACTAAAAGCAAGAGAGTTTGTAAATGTTACAACAGGGTTTGTGGCGTCTAGGCAAAGTAACAGAGATATGTTTGTGGAAAAGTTCATGATAATCGTAAAAATAAGTATAAGAAATACATTGTAATAGTTACAATGTAAAAAGACAAATTATCTTTTCATGAAACTATAAAGATTTATTTTTCTTCTGCTTCGTAGTAGAATGGTCCTATGAAAATCTTCTCGTGGAACGTCAACGGCCTGCGCGCCCTGATAAGAAAAGGTGAATTGGAAAAATTTATCGAGCGCGAAAAACCAGATATCCTCTGTTTGCAAGAAACCAAAGCCCGCCGCGGCCAAGTCGAAATCGATTTGCCAGATTATCAGGAATATTGGAATTCGGCCGAACGCGCCGGTTACAGCGGTACGGCGATCTTCGTGCGAAACGATATTGATGTTAAGAACGTCGCGATGGACTTTCCGATGCGGCTGGCTGAACGTTACAATTTGGAAAGCGACGGTTATGGCGACCCGAACAGCGAAGGGCGCGTCTTGACGATCGAGCTTGATAAATTTTTCCTGACTACTGTTTATACGCCAAATTCTAAACGCGATTTAACGCGACTGGATTTACGTGCCCAACACTGGGACCCGGCTTTTCGCGATTACATGTCTGAACTACGTCAGAAAAAACCAGTCGTTTTCTGCGGCGACCTGAACGTGGCACATCAGGAGATCGATCTGGCTAATCCCAAACAAAACGTGGGCAAGCACGGTTTCACTGTCGAGGAACGAACTGGATTTGACAATTTTTTGAGTGCCGGATTCATCGACAGTTTTCGTGCGATCCACGGTGATGAAAAGGATGCGTACACTTGGTGGACGCACTGGGCAAATGCTCGCGAGCGCAACATTGGCTGGCGGATTGATTATTTCTTGGTTGATGAGAAGCTGAAGAAGAATCTGGCGGACGCGGCGATTTATCCAAAGCAAATGGGTAGCGACCACTGTCCAGTTAGTATAGAGTTACATTTTTAAAGAAACTTATTTGATGTTATAATGCTAGCGTTATGGCTCGTCAAAAAGTAGACACAAATTTCTCAAGAGGCGTTCATGGTAGAACCACGCATTTTCGCCCTGGTAGCATCACCGACACCAGTGAGTTTGCGTTTGGTCGAGATCGTATTCTGATGCCGCCGGACGTGATGGTGCCTGAGATTCCTGAACCCATAATTAGTCGCGGCAGAACAGCGGTCAAATTAACAATAGTACAGCCGCCTAGTGGCATCCAGCTGGGGGGGGGTGCGGCTATACATTTTCCTCGCTGGGGCCAGACAGGCCAGCAGATCCCGCCGTATGATTTATATCATTCGACAGCGCTTAGACCAGATATGACTCATATATTTGTACACCCTTTGGGATTTGGTGAAGCAGGGGTATTAGGTAAAGGAAAAGTAAAACAGGTTGCAAAAAGCGGAAGTTTTTTGCCATACGGAGAGGTCTTTGCCGATGCTTTGCGGCCAGTGGTTAAAGACTTCGATCACGTAAGTGCAGAAGGTGGATCATTAGGCGGGCTTTATGCTCTTGCGACGATCGGGCATGACCTAGAGGTTCCGGCTTCGGTATTCATGTCCGATTCTCCAGGCGATCACTATATGAAACCATTCCAATGGGCGGTTGCGTTTAATGCGCTGGAGGGCAGGCATTCCAGGGGATATAATCAACTAGATCCGCAAAAGTCTGATCTGTCTTGGCTTGAACGTGCCATTCTATTCTCTAGGCAACTAAAATCCGATCCCACAAATCGGCCGACAACAAAGGAGCGACTATGGCATCAGGGCGACGCTGCCCGCAAAATAGTCCTGGCTTCCGATCTGCCTGCAGCAGCAGAATATGCGACGTCCATCGATGTTGCCACAATGGAAGCAAGTAGTCTAACGAACCCACAATACCTAGCCCCGATCATCGGGCATGTTGCACGAAGATACTCAGACACTGACTTCAGAATGCATGAAGTTTATGATCAAGCTCATGGCGCGACAAAATATCTATCGGCCGCCCTGCCTGCATTGCTCGCTGAAAGAGATAGTTTGGTATAATTGCGTTATGGACAAGTTTTGGCAAAGGCAAGAACCAGGCCAACCATTATTCCCCGACGTGCTATGGAGCAAACCCGAACGTCGCGATGCGGCTGGAAAACTGGCGATCGTCGGCGGCAATTCACGCGGTTTCGCAGCAGTGGCGGCAGCCTATAAAACAGCGCTGGACATCGGCATCGGCGAATGTAAAGTAATTCTGCCCGATGCCCTAAAAAAGAATTTCGCAGGCAATCCCAGTATGATCTTCGCATCGACCAATCCCAGTGGCGGCTTGGCCCGCGAAGCTTTGAACGAACTGAACGCGGCAGCCGATTGGGCCGATCTGATCCTTTTTATCGGCGACAGCGGGGCAAATTCTGAAACAGCGGCGCTTCTTGAAACTTTCTTAAGCAAAGACAAAACCACGCCGGTCGTTCTGACGCGTGATGCAGTTGATCTAATAAAACCAGCCGCCGAGATCGTTTTAAACCGAGCGCCAACGCATTTGGTTGTCAGTTTCTCGCAACTGCAAAAACTCTTCCGTGAAGTTTATTATCCGCGTGTTTTGACCTTTAACCAGGGAGTCAAGCAAATCGCCGAGATCTTGCACAAATTTACGATTACTTATCCGGCGACAATCACGCTATGGCATTCTGGATTTTTATTTGTCGCAAACGACGGCCAAGTCATTTCGCAAAAGTTCGATGCACCTTTACGCGTCTGGAGCGGTGAGATTGCAACAAAAGAAGCCGTTTGGCAAATTTGGCAAACAGATCCAATAAAAGCCGTCGCTACATCTTGGACGGAAACTTCTGAAAAATAAGCATATCCGCTATATATTTCTGCGAAATATATAATACGTCGTCGCCTCGAAAAAGAAAATAAATTTTCTTTTTGCTCGTCTCCTAGTGTTATAATAATAAGCGTGAACTTTTACCGCCAATCCATCGACGAAACGTTACAGGCTGTTGACTCTGATCGCGACGGCTTGACGTCGCAACAAGCGGCGAAACGCTTAGCCACCGACGGACCAAACATAGTAGAAGTCAAGGGCACGCCACTGTGGCGCCTGATCGTCCAGCCTTTTGCCAACGTCATGATAGGCGTGCTGTTCGTCGCCACCGCCATCAGCCTTTGGCAGCACGAATACGTCGATGCCATTATCATCTTTGCCATCATCATGGCCAGCGCTATCATCGACTGGGTTCAGCAATATTCAACCGCTCGGATTTTAAGAAGCCTAAAGAAGCGCGAGCAAAACCGCGTCGAAGTCTACCGCGACGGTAAAGTCTCGACCGTGCTAGCCGAAAACTTAGTCCGCGGCGACCTGATCATAATGAGCGAGGGCCAAAAAATCCCGGCCGACGCGCGCCTGATCGAAGCCGAACACTTGCACGTTGACGAATCGATGTTGACCGGCGAAAGCTTGTCGATACGAAAAACCCCGACCGAACTGCGCGGCGAAAAGCCGATCTACGAACAAACCAACATGCTGTTTAGCGGCTCGTTCGTCGTGACCGGTGCCGGCGTGGCCGTCATAACAGCGACAAACAACGAAACCGAATTCGGCAAACTGGCCGAGCTGGCTGGCGACGTCAATTACACTTCGCCGCTGCAGCAGAAAATCGACAAACTGATCCGGATCGTCGTCATTGTCGTGTTCGCAATGGCGGGGTTGGCGTTCCTGCTGCAACTGGCGCGCGGCATCGAATTGGTCGAAGCATTACGTTTCGTTTTAGCTTTCGCCGTTTCGGCCGTGCCAGAGGGTTTACCGATCGCTATCACCGTTGTCCTGGCGCTGGGCATGAAACGCATGGCCGCCAAAAAGGCTCTGGTCCGCAACATGCGCGCTATCGAAAACATTGGTTTGGTTACGACGATTGCCACCGACAAGACCGGAACTTTGACGCGCAACGAACTGCGCGTGCGGGATACTTGGTCGCCGCGGTTCAACCCGGCCGCCTTTGCTTTGCAAACTTCTTTTGCGTTAAATATTTCAAAAGGGAAGACGGCCGATCCGCTGGACACGGCCTTGTCGATTTTCTTAAAAAGTAAAAAAGTTGAGGCACCAAAAAGCGAACTAATTCAATCCTTGCCGTTCGATTACCAATCATCTATGAGCGGCAACATCTGGAAGTTCGGTAAAAACCGCGAAATTTTTGTAAAAGGCGCCCCGGAAAAAGTTATAGAAAAATGCAAGATGACAGCCACCGAAAAAGCTATATTCGAAAAGAAATTACACGAATTTACAGGAAGTGGTTTCCGCGTCATTGCCTTCGCAAAGGGTGAAACAACCATGTCCGCTGTCGGCAAATTCTTTTCATTAAAGAAGCTCACCAACCAGAGTTTAGAATTTCTCGGCCTTGTCGCCATTGCCGACGAACTGCGTCCCCGCGTCGAATCCGCCGTCCGCGAAGCCACTAACGCCGGCGTCCGCGTCCGCATGATCACCGGCGATCACGCCGAAACGGCCTATCACATCGCCCGCGAAATCCACATCGCCGAAGATCCAGAGCAAGTCTACGACAGTCGCAAACTGATGAGATTAAAGCCAGCCAAATTGCACTCTGTCGTCGAGGCCACTCGCGTCTACGCCCGCGTCATCCCAGAGGCCAAGCACAAAATCCTAACCGAATTGAACCGGACCGACATCACGGCCATGACCGGCGACGGCGTCAACGATGTGCCGGCCTTGACGCAGGCGCACGTCGGTGTCGCGATGGGTGCCGGTTCGGCCATCGCCAAGGACGCGTCCGACATCGTGCTGCTGGACAACAATTTCAAATCGATCGTTACCGCCATCCGCGAGGGCCGCATCATCATCGCCAACGTTCGGCGTATGTTGGTCTATCTGTTGGCCACCAACGCCGGCGAAGTTTTGGTCATGATCGGCGCGTTGTTAATTGGATTGCCGCTGCCGTTGGTCGCCGTGCAAATCCTTTGGGTTAATTTGGCGACAGACACGTTCATGGTCATTCCGCTTGGTCTGGAACCCGGTGACAAGAAAATCATGAAGCAAAAACCGGCTGATCCGCGGGCGCCAATTCTTAACAAATTCTTAATGTCGCGCGTGATTATGACCGCCGTTATTATGGCGATAGTTACGCTGGGAATCTTTGCGATCTTCCTTCACCGACATAGCGTAGAGGAAGCCCGCAGCGCGGCATTCTTGGCGCTGATCACTATCCAATGGATCAACGCGCTGTCGATGCGCAGCGAGGCGCCGCTGCATAAAATATTCAAAGTCAAAAACCGCGTTTTCTTCTGGGCGCTGACTGGTGCGATTATTTTACAAGTGGCCATCATGTTTGTGCCGGCTTTGCGCAGTGCTTTGCATCTGGAGCAGATCCACGCTGATTCGATTTGGGCGTGTTTGATTGGTATGGTTATTATGGGGCTGGCGTTGGAGCTTCACAAATATATCGGTCGAAAAATGCAGCAAAAAGTTTGAGTTGTCAGAGCTGTCAACATGTGTTAAGATGAGCATATGAAAGAGACTATGTCAACGCGCAAGCATTATTATAATAATCTGCCACCGGTCGACACCAAGGCAACCGCGCCTGATTTGCCGCCTGTGCCAGAGCCAGAAGAAACGCCTCGCCCGCCGATCGGCACTATCCCAACAATACCAACGATGATGGGCATGACGCCGCTAAATACTTCGGCAGAAACTACTACACCAAAACCGGCCGATCCCGAACCCAACGACAGCGACAACTGGAAAGATTTTGACTTTGACAAAGTAAAGGTTAAGGATGACACAGTCCGGCCTCTGCCGAAACGTGAAATGATCCGTTTCGTAATAGTTGGTATAGCTGGAGGTGTGTTAGTTTGGCTATTCCGGCTAGCGCTAGAAAACTGGGCTATGAAGCCACTGTTTTGCCGCACGCCCGACACGGCCCAAATCTGCGTTAGCGCTGGCACAACATCGTTTATCATCGCGCTGGTTGTTGTCGGTATCGTCATGTCAGCGCTACTGTCGCACGCCCGCGTTTTTCGATCGATATTGATTACGCTGGCGACGTTCGTTTCGCTTGGCGCGTTGTGGCCAATGCTGGATGGTCACGAATGGCTGGTGGCGGCTCTGGCTACCGCACTTTTTGCTACGGGGCTTTATCTGTTTTTTGCTTTGACAGCAGCACTAAAGAAATATTTGCCAGCAGTGATTTTGCTGGCTTTGTTTACAGTAGGGTTTTGGTTCTTGGTAAGGATGTAGTTTGTTGAGTTCTCGGATAGAAGGAGCAATTGGTCGAAATGCATACCGCGGCGTTGCAATGATCGGCAACGGTTTCGTCGAAGCTTTTAGCGGCAATGGTATTGATATAGGAGAGATCTTATGAAACCAGCTTTAATTAATGTAGTGAATATTACCCCAGTTGAGGTACTTGGCCACCCATGGATACTAGCTGGCTTTGAAGAGAAGGGTATTGATATGGGAGATCATATGCATTTAGCTCTTCTGTATATTAAAGATTACCAGCCAGGCCAAGAATTGCACAAGGATGTTAGTAATATGTTCCATGGTGCTGATATTTCTCCGATATTGCGTATTCACTCGGAATGTCTTTTGGGCGATGCCCTATATTCAGATTTGTGTGATTGCGGCGAACAACTAAAGGCCAGTATTCAATCCATAGTTGACTATGGTGTCGGTGTTGTCTTATACATGAGACAGGAGGGAAGAGGCATTGGGTTTCGAGCAAAACTAGCCTGTCTGGCGGCGCAAGAGGGTTATGTCGATGGGATAAAATGCGTTGAAAATATGACACCAGATCAAGCAAATCTTTTTTGCGGCCATAAAATTGATGAGCGATCATATGAAATCGTACCGAATATTCTGGACCTGCTAGGCATCAACAAAACGATCATGATGACGAGCAATATAGACAAGATCAAAGCCGTAGAGGACGCAGGAATTGAGATAGATTACATAACAGACATTGATCGTGGACACATTGTAAAGGGATCGCGAAAACATCGTGAGCTATCAGAGAAAGCTGCTAGAAATTACTGTTTAAACAGAACAGATACACTATAATGACAGGCCAAAAACTCCCTTAGTCCCTAATGCAATTAGCTGTATTGAGTCTTCCCGAAAAAGAACTCGCGCGAAAACCTACACAAAATTAGCGTTCGCAGGCAAAAGAAATAGCCCTCGCGGGCAGAAGTTTCAATTTTCTCTATAATCTGGCTGGGGATGAGGGATTCGAACCCCCGATCATGGGACCAGAACCCATTGCCTTACCGCTTGGCTAATCCCCAATAACAAAAAGAATTATACACTTTTCATCAGATTCGTGCAACCTTGACCAATTCTAAGAAAAACTTATGCTAAAATGGTTATATGACAAAAATCAAACTAGGAACGACGATTTACAAGAAGTTTGTGGACTTTGCATTATGGCTGCCCGATGCGACAGACGTAACGTTGATTTTGGACAACGCGGACTTCAGCGCCCAGGAATTTGCGATGATGGCGGAAAACGACATTTGGACTCTACGATTAAAAGAAGCGAAAATCGGCATGGCCTACCAGTATCGAGCACAGCTTAGTGACGGCACAACCAAAGTTTTCAGCGATCCGCGGGCACATCAATTATCATCAGCCGACGGCAAGGGCATAATCGCCGACACGACTTTTGATTGGGGCGACGACGAAGATTTCGTTCCGCCGCCGACAGAAAGCCAGGCGATTTACGAATTGCACATCGGCACCTTTAATCAGCCCGATCAGGCGACGCCAGGAACATTTTTCACCGCGATTGAAAAGTTAGATTACCTGCAAGACTTGGGCGTAAATATGATTGAAATTCTGCCGGTAACGTCGATGCTGGATGGCTTCGGCTGGGGCTACGCGCCGATCGGTCTGTTTGCTGTCGAGGAAAATTACGGCGGTCCGCATGGCCTGAAGGAATTTGTGAAGGCGGCGCACCAGCGTGGCATGGGCGTGATAATCGACATCGTTTATAACCACATGCACCCTTATTGCAATCTGCCGGAAGCATACTTTTTCACCGACGGACTGCGCGACACACCGTGGGGGCCGCGCCTGAACTACACCAGGCCAGAGGTGCAGGATTTCATGACGGACAACATTGCCATGTGGCTGAGTGATTATCGCGCCGACGGTATGCGGTTGGATTTCACGGTCGGGGTGCGGCAGATTGACATGTCGTATGACGATCTGCAGCACGAGATCCCAGGCGGGTGGCAGATTCTGCAAGAACTAACCCGCGTGGCGCATCACACCAAACCGCGTGCCCGAATCATCGCCGAGGACAATGGTGCGAACAATTATCTGACCAAGAACACTCGCGCTGGCGGGGCAGGCTTTGATGCGCAGTGGAATGTCGAGTGGCCGCGAGCGTTGGACGTGGCGCTGGGCACGACAGGAGGGCCGGGCAATTTTGGTGATCTGATTAACGAAATGAATCGTTATTACAACGGAGACTTCCTAGAGAAGATCGTCTACGCGGAGAGTCACGACACGGCGGCGCTGGCCAACGGTAACCGCCGCATTGCGCGTGATTTCAATCCCGAAAATCCCGCTGCACCGAACGCACGGGCTATGACAATTTTAGCCGGGGCTTTGACGTTGACGGCGCCCGGCGCACCGATGATGTTTCAGGGACAGGAAATGGTCAGTCGCGATGGCTGGTCTGCTCAGGATCCGCTGGATTGGCGCGACGCCGAGAAATTCGGCGGCATAGTCGAGGCTCATCGTCATCTGATTGCTCTACGGCGAAACATTTACGGTGGCACGGGCGGCCTCTGTGAAAATTCTTGGTACGAGGTTTTGCGCGACGAAACATACAAAGTTCTAGTTTACCAGCGTGGCGATGTTCAACCGGTCGTGGTGATCGCCAACTTTTCAGGTGTCAAGATCAGTAATTATAGATTCCCGCAACTGGCCAATATTGCCTGCCAACCTAGCGCGGACGGACAACTGTGCGACGAGCAAGAATGGGAAGTCCGCTTCAATTCGTCATGGAAAGGCTACTCGCCAGATTTCGCTGAGGTAAAAATTGACACGATCAAGGCTGGCGATGAAGTTGATTTGCCGCCGTATGTGGTTTTAATTTTGACAAAGGTATAATGCGTTCCGTCATCCTGAACTCGTTTCAGGATCCAATCTTTAATCATTAGATTCTGGGACAAGCCCAGAATGACAACGCATCATAAACTTTGATTTTATGCTAAAATAGATTGCAATAAGGAGAAGAAATGAACGAAAAACTTTGGGACCTAATTATCATCGGTGCTGGCCCGAGCGCGCTAACGGCGGCGATTTACACAGCTCGCGAAGACATGTCAACGCTAATGATCGAAAAGGGCGTCATAGGTGGCCTGATGGCAACAATTGACAAAATTGAAAATTACCCAGGGTTTCCTGAGGGCATCGAAGGCCTGACATTGGCGATGGATTTTCAGGCCCAGGCTGAAAAGTTCGGTGCACAAGTTGAATTGGCCGAAGTAACAGGCGTCTTGCGCGAAAAAGATAATTTCTTAATCACGACCGACGCCGGCGATTTTCACGCTCGCTCTGTCCTGGTTTCAACCGGCAACGAATACCGCAAACTCGGCATCCCCGGCGAAGAACAGGCCCACTACTGCGCCACCTGCGACGGCGCCTTTTACCGCGACAAAAAACTGGCTGTCATCGGCGGCGCCAACGCCGCGATTCAGGAAGCCATGTTCCTGACCAAGTTCGCTACCCACATCGACCTGATCGTCCGCAGCTGGGTCAAGGCCAGCGAAATCCTTCAGCGCGAACTGAAAGGATATATCGAACAGGGTAAAATCACTCTCCACGAAGGCACAACGCCTGACGAAATTGTTATCAAGGACGGGCAGGTAACTGGCATAGCTACCCACCAGACCGACAAACCCGAACAAAAGGAAACCTTTGACGTTGACGGCGTATTCGTCTTTGCCGGAGTAATCCCGAACGCTAAATTTTTGACCGGCAGCGGCGTCGAATTTGACAACGTTGGCCACGTCATGACCGATCACGAACTGATGACGGCTGTTCCCGGTGTTTTCGCCAGCGGTGATGTTCGATCAGGTGCCACCAAACAGGTCGCCAGCGCTGTCGGAGAAGGTACGACCGCGGCGCTCAATATTCGCGAATACCTGAACGACCTTGACAAGAAAAATGACGCGTAAGAAGAATTTGCTAAAAGTTTTACCCGCAGATCGTCAGAAGTCTTGCGGCAAAAACCGCTATAATTCGAGGCAAGAAGCCGAAACCGTCGCGCGCGAACAAGAAATTATCAACGCATCAGAAGAACTTAAGTTAGAAGTCTATCACTGCGCATTGTGTGGTGGCTGGCATTTGACCAGGTCCTCTATATATAGCGCCCAAGGTTAAAATAACAACGCCAAATACATTGACTTAAGCACTTTGATTGTGATAGAATCTTAACAGTATTCACTTATAAAAGGAGGGACAAAAATGAGTGAGGATAATTCGAGCATGCCACAAGACGACGCCAAGAAAGTCATCGTCTACAGTACCAACTGGTGCGCCTACTGCAAAATGGCCAAACAATATTTGGTCGGCAAAAACGTGCCGGTCGAGGAAAAGAACATCGAAGAAGACGCCGATGCGCACAAAGAATTGATGGATAAGATCGGTGGCAACTTCCGCGGCGTACCGGTGATCGACATCAACGGCACGATCGTGCTTGGTTTCGATCGACCGAAAATCGACGCGGCATTAAAAGCGGCAGAATAGATGGAGAAACAATCCATCGTCCTCGTTTATACCGGTGATGGCAAGGGCAAGACCAGCGCAGCGATAGGTTTGTTGGCGCGAGCACTTGGCGCGGGCAAGAGGATTGCCTTTGTTCAATTTATCAAGGCCTGGGAAGTTTCCGAACACAAGTTCTTCGCGGCGATCGCACCATTGTACAACGAAAAATTTACTTTCTACAAAGGCGGCAAGGGCTTCTTCAACGCTGGAAAAGCTTCAGCCAAAAATGTTTCGGATGCCGAACATCGTACGGCTGCGCATGATACTTTTGACTTTGCCATAACGGCCGCTATCTCTGGTGATTACGACCTGGTAATATGCGATGAGATTAATAATGCTGTGGCCGATGGGTTGCTAACAACGGACGAATTAAAGAAGCTGATTGAACAGCGCGCCGAAAAAACCTCGCTATGTTTGACCGGGCGTAATTTCCCGGACGAGCTGATCGAACTGGTCGACATCGTTACAGAGATGAAAAAGATCAAACACCACTATGACGATGGATTCTTGGCACAAGAAGGAATTGATTTTTAGTTTTAGAGACCTACTTGTCTGGGTGTAGTTTCTGGCCGCGTAGTCTTAAGAATTCTTTAATATATGCTACAGGACGCCATGCCAACTCGCTGTGTGCACCCGCCATTTCGATCAATGGAATCTGCAGCTCGGCTGCCTTTGCGATTTCTTCGTCGGTGAGGGGGAAATATGCGTCGTCTCTAGACGCTGCGATTGTGACTGTAGCCCCGGCTTCCTGCAGTTCTTGGGCTAGCTTGATGCGGTTGGTCATCGCCATTCGCGGGAATTGTATCCATTGCTTAAACTTGTCAGCGAGGGAAAGGTTACTTTCTTTGGAGCGTTGGTCGACATCTTCTACATGCCGTTGAATATCTACCTCTCGATCGCTGAGATCTTCTTGTCTTTCCGAAATCGCCTTCAGTTGCTCGGCTTCGGCGTCCGTGCCTTGTTTAAGTTTCCACGGGTTCATTGGCATTGGCGCGTGAGGCGCGTTAGCTCCGTGACAGATGTTATATGCAGCTGCACCAACACAGCGTTTCATCCAGTTGTTCCCAAGGGAATGGCCTAAAATCTCTGCGCCAACTGCGACCCTTGCTAATTCGCGCCGTCTTCGCCGGGCTCTTATAGGATGCAACAAATTAAACCTAGAAAGTTCCCAGGATATAAATACATGCACATTTTCAAACTCATCCTCAAGTGCTGTGCGAATTCCGTCAATATCACTAGTGTGATCGCTATACCCTGGCAAAAAGACTACCGTTTCAGACAGGGTTAGGTTGGACTCGCCGGACACTTGTTTCATGCAATATATAATATCAAAAAGCTATCGTTTTGTCAAGGTGGACTTATTTGTATTCTCTCTGTAGAATCTCGCGGAAAACTGCCAAAAGTTTCTCGGTCTGGGCTTTCTCGGTCAGTTTTGCTGCTAGCGCGCGCGATTTACGACCAAACTTTCGCGCTAAATCTGCGTCGTTTAGTATCTGCGAAATCTTGTCCGCTAAATCCTCAGCGTTGTTTTCTGCCACAAAGCCGTTTTTATTGCGCTGAAAAGCCGCTGGCGCGAATTCGTCGCAAACAACAATCGGCAGGCCAAAATGCGCTGCTTCTTGCACGACCAGACCTTGCGTGTCGGTCAGGCTGGGGAAGGCGAAAACTTTAGCGATTTTGTAAGCCGCACCGAGCTTTTCGCGTTCGATTCGGCCCGTGAAAATAACTTTTTTGCCTGCTGGGCTTTCGGCGGCGAGCTTTTCCAATTTGGCACGGTATGTTTTCTTTGAATCAAAATGCGTGTTGTGGTCGCCTACGAAAATCAACTTGGCGCGCGGGTTCTTCTTTGAAATCTTTTCAAAAGCATGTAGCAGAACTTCCAGATTCTTCTCTGGGCTGACGCGACCGACGCTTAAAATTATTTCGTCGTCTTCGTTCAGACCGTATTTCTCGCGGAAGTTTTGAACATCACTTTTGCTTGGCTGCGGCAATGCGTTTACACCAGTTGGGATGATTTCCAGATTCAATTTTACACGATTTCTTTCGGCGATTTCCTGTAGCTGATCGGCCGATTTCGGCGAAACCGCGATCACTGCATCACAGGCCGAATAAAGCATCGCCGTTGAGGCCCCAACGATCTCGCGCGAGAATTTCTCGTCTTCTTCGTCAGGATTTTCTCCTTCGGAATCTTTTGTTCTAAACTTCTCGCGTATCATCCTCACTGTGTCGGAGTCACTCCAAAACTTCGGGGC
>Ga0099364_10003825_pt1 | contig 23112 bp, 20 predicted proteins | sample TergutTh196P3_FD_73070 | JGI IMG/M metagenome (GOLD analysis project Ga0099364, IMG submission 73070) | Microcerotermes parvus P3 segment gut microbial communities from Pointe-Noire, Republic of the Congo - Th196 P3 | ecosystem: Host-associated > Arthropoda: Insects > Digestive system > Gut ...
AACAAAAAAAAAAAAAAGCCGACACAAAGGTCGGGGTCGGTTTCCCCCCTTTTCTTGCTTGTCGAAGAAGTCTCGACTGTTAAAAGCAGTCGTTGCTGCCCTGCCTGCCCTGTGCCCAACACGCTATTCCCCACCCCCTGTTGCTTCAGCAATTAAATTTCTCAGAATTATTTCAATTTCGCATCGCTGGTGGGGGGCGCAAGGCGTGGGGGCTGGCCTCACGGCATCGGTTGTGCAATTACTATGTTCAGGTGTTCATTGTTTGCTGTACCTTTCGAGGAATTCTTTAAAATGGGTCGGCAGGGGTACTTTTATATCCATTTTTTTTCCGGCTGCTGTTTCGGGAATAATAAGCTGTGATGCATAGAGCAATAAATTTTTCAGCTTAAATGACTTTTTAAGGCTGCGGTTAAGTTTAAAATCACCGTATTTATCATCGCCCAGGATTGGATTTCCTGTCAAAGATAAAGAACGGCGTATCTGGTGCATTCTGCCCGTGCCTAATTCCAGTTCCAAGAGCGAAATGTTCTCCTCCCCGGAAAAAACCTTTATTAGCTTGTATCTGGTCTCGCATTTTTTCACGCTGCCCTGAATATTAAGGTCTATGCTGATAATTCCTTTATTTTCGTGGGGGATACCCCTGCATACTGCCATATAGCGTTTTGTTATTCTTTTAAGCGATTTTGAAAACCAGGCCGCCGTTTCCGCGTTTTTTGCGGCAATAATAAGCCCGCAAGTATCCCTGTCAAGCCTGTGTACCAAAAAAGGGCGCTGTTTTAGGTATTCTTCGATAATATTATCCAGTGAAACCTTTATGCCCGCCCCGCCCTGAACAGAAAGCCCGGCAGGTTTATTAATCACCATAAATGAGGAATCTTCATAAATAACATCTAGTTTTTTCAATATAAAATATGATAATATAAAAACATACTCTATGCAAAGATTAAAGGATTATTTATGAATGAATTTGTTATATGCGCTACAAGATCAATGAGGCAATATGCAGGTCTTGTAGCTTCCCACCTTGCAAAATTTCCAGCATTTGCCGAACAAGCAGAAAATTTTACGCAGATCGATCTGCTTGAACCAAAACATTTTGCAGACGGCGAACTGGAAGTTAATGTCAATTCTTCGATAAGGGGAAAAGATGTATTTATTTTTGCTTCATGCGCCAGAAATAAAGCAAATATCGGCGTTGGGGATGCAAAGATTGAATTGTATCATTCAATCGACGCCCTTAAAAGATCTCAGGCTGCAAAAATAATTGTATTTGAGCCTTATGTTACATGCTCAAGATCAGATCGAAACATAAGGCGAAGCTCTGTAGGTTTATGGGTTCATTTAAAAACGCTTGTAAGTTTAGGAGCAAGCCATATTGTAACCTATCAATTACATTCTGATAAATCAAAAGTAATGGTAGATCCCGCCCTCTGCGGGCTTGATGACATTCCCGCTCAAAATCTTCTTGCGCAATACCTTTGCGATAATTATATTATGAGTCTTGATAAACTGGAAAACACAGTAAGGGCCAACTGGGCATTTTGTTCTGTAGATGCCGGCGGAGAAAAACTTGCCCGTGTTTTTGCAAATGCTTTTGGAACCCCTCTTGTTATTGCGCATAAACAGCGTGACACGACAAAGGCAAATACAATCGAATCGATTAATATCCTTACAGCAGAGCCTGTTCAGGGAAAAACCCTCTGGATTGTTGATGATATGGTAGATACAGCCGGATCAGTTGAAACTCTGGTTCATGCCTTAAAGGATTTAAAACCAAAAGAGGTAAATATTATTTCAGTTCATGCAATCCTTTCTGACCCTGCTTCGGAAAGAATCTTCGGTCTTAGCGAAAAAGGGCTTTTAAATAAAGTAATTGTAACAGACACAGTATGCTGCCCCCCTCCCCTTCTGACTAAAATGCCCGGACTTGAAGTTGTTCCGTCAATCAGCCTTTCGGCAAATATTGTAAGGACTATTGCAACTAACTCATCGTTGAGCAAACTCCTTAGAACTTTTGATGCAAAAAAATATTTAAACAAACCGAATTTGTTCAGCTAGGGATTTGACTTATGTCTCTATTAACTGTCAGCAGGCTTAAAAAACGGTTTAACCTTGAATCAGGTTTTTTTTCACGTGTTGGCTCTTATGTAAATGCCGTAAACGATGTTTCATTCACTGTCGGGAAAAACGAAACCTACGGCCTGGTCGGTGAATCGGGCTGCGGTAAAACAACAACCGCAAGGCTGATTGTCAAAATGTACGAAGCAGACAGCGGTAAAATAAACTATTTTACAGGCAGCGAATCCATTGATGTAAATGCAATAAAAGGGGAAGCCTTAAAGCGATACCGCCGCAATGTAAAATATGTTTTTCAGGACCCTGCCCGTTCGCTAAACCCCAGAATGAATGTCTTTGAAGTTCTTGTTTCGGGATTACGCTGGGGAAAAACAGAGCAGGCAAAAAAAAACCTGTTAAGGGAAAAAGCCGGGGCAGCCCTTGAAGAAGTAGGCCTTTCGGCTTCGGACATGGAAAAACGGCCAGGCGAATTTTCAGGCGGGCAAAGGCAGCGGATTTCCATTGCCAGAAGTTTATTGCCTCAGCCACAGCTGCTTATCTGCGATGAGGTTGTTTCGGCATTGGATGTCTCTATACAGAGTCAAATACTTAATCTTTTGCTGGAACTTAGAAATAAAAGAGAAATGTCCCTTATTTTTATTGCCCATGATTTAAAGACAGCTTGCTATTTCTGCGACAGAATCGGAGTCATGTATTCGGGGGAATTAATGGAAGAAGCCCCGGCCTCAAACCTTTGGAAAGAATCCTATCATCCTTATACCCGTATGCTTTTTTCATCGGTGACGGGGGCAGATATGCCTTCTCAATACAACGGCACTCCGTCAGATTACTGCGCCTATGCCCGGCGCTGCCCTTATTCCGATGAACTTTGTTTTACCCAGCCGCCCGAAAGGAAGGAAATATCGGCAAACCATTTTGTTAAATGCCATAAGGTTAATTGATGTTTAATAAGCCGCCATACACTATCACGGAAAAAGCCGCTGACTATTTGGCTAAAATTGTCGAAAAAGTAACAAGGCTTGAGTTTGGAACAGAGTTTGCGCGCAATATAAAATTACACAGGGAAAACAGGCTGAGGACAATTCATTCATCTCTTGCCATTGAAGGTAATTCCCTTTCGTTAGACGATGTAACAGCCGTAATTGAAGGCAAGCTGGTCGCAGGCAAACAAGAAGAAATTAAAGAAGTAAAAAACGCTTATGAGGCATACGACAGAATTTTTACCTTCGATCCATTTTCGGTTAATGATTTTCTAGAGGCTCACAGGCTGATAACTCAGGGCCTAATTAAAGAATCCGGTAAGTTCCGCAGCGGTGATGTGGGTGTTTTTGAAGGCGGTAAAGCCGTTCATATTGGGGCGCGCCCGCAATTTGTTCCCAAACTCGTTAAAGATTTATTCGTATGGGCAAAAAAGTCAGAACTGCACCCGGTGCTGAAAAGCGCAATCCTGCATTATGAAATCGAAACAATACACCCCTTCGCAGACGGAAACGGGCGTATAGGGCGTTTGTGGCAAACATTGCTGCTTGCAAAATGGAAAACGCTTTTTGCATGGATACCTATGGAGTCGCTTTTTTATAAAAACAGACCCCAGTATTACCAAGCAATAAAGGAGGCAAGAAAAGCCAACGATTCAGGTGTATTTATTGAATTTACGCTTTCCGCAATACTTGACAGTATTAAACGTCAGGAAAAACACAAGGAAAAGCACAAGGAAAAGCACCAAGATAAGCACAAGGATAAGCACAAAGATAAGCACAAGGTTGAATTAAGCTATACGCAGCTTGCCGTATTGCAATCAGTTAATGGTAAAAACCTTTCACGCAAAGAAATTTTTTCCGCAATAGGAATGAACTGCGATTCACGTTCTTTCAAAAGAAATATCGAGCCTCTCTTAACATTAGGCTTAATCGAAAGGACTGTACCCGATAAACCAAGCAGCAAACTGCAAAAATACAAGCTGACTAAAAAAGGCCTTAGGATTTTAAGGGGTTAGGAGCAATAACCTCTCTGCATTGAGGCCTAGAATTTTTTCCTGTATGTCAAAGGGAATGTTTTTTAAGGCCGGCGCATAACGGGGGGGGGAAAGCAGGGGGAAATCGCTGCCGAAAATAATTTTATCTTCAAGGCCCAGTGAAATGGCGGTTTGGTAAATTGTTTCATCGTAGAGAAAGGGGCTTGCTGCCGTATCGTAAAAAACATTTTTGTATTTTTCACGAATTTCAGGCATTGCCTCGTAAAACAAAAGGCCGCCTCCCCAGTGGGCAAGGATAACCTTTAAATTTTGGCTGTTGCCGATAAAAGCATCAATCTGCTTTAAACTTACGGTACTTTTGCCTGCATAATAATGCCCCACAGGCTCGTTGGCATGGAAAAGCAGCGGCAAATTTCTTTCGATGCATAAGCCTGTAAGTTTTTTTGTCTCACTTTCATTGTCAATATCGATTTTTTGGCCTTCGGGGAAAATTTCACCGATGCCTTTTAAACCGGCATCGTGGCAGCGGATAATTTCTTTTTCCATTCCTTTTGCCTTAGGCGGTATTGAAATAAAGCCTGTAATTTTACCGGGGTATTTTTGAGCGGCTTCAATTACATAATCATTGGTCAAGGAGCAAAGACCCAGGTCATTGAAACCAAAGCCAAAAATAACAGCCCTGCCAAAGCTGTTTTCATCGATCATTCCTATAATATCTTCTATTGATGCAAATTTATTTTTCGGGCTTTTCGAGAGCAGGGCAAAATAAGGCTCTCTTTCCGCAATTTTTTCCCGGTTTGCGATTACTTCAGGATGTGTAACATGAACATGAAAATCGGTTTTTTCAAAGCTCATCCTGCCGGCTTATCCTCTGCAGGGGCCGGAAGAAGCGTATACTGGGCATCTTCAGCCTTCTTTTCTGCAGGCGGAGGCGGAGTATCTTCCTTAAAAGGTTTGGGACCCAATCTTATGCCAACCTTGTTAAGGCCGGCTAAGAGAGGCACGCCGATTAAGGCTGTTCCTGCCGCGAATATGGCTCTTTCGATAGGCGCAATTAAAAGAACAAAATCCCAACCAATATCCTTAAAAAGCGCAAGGGCGAGATAATTGCCCATGGTAGCGCCTCCTACCAAACCTCCTAAGGCACAGAGCCAGCAAATAAGGAATTGAAGAAAATGAAATTTTCCCGGCAGCATTTTTTTCGAAAAAATACTGCCTATAAAAAGGGCGGCAAGACCGATGCTGTAATAGATGATAATTTTTATCGGGAAATTACGCCCTGTTTCATGGCTGAACCATAAAATAATTCCAATTAAATATATAATGATCCCGCCGTTTACAACAAAACTGCCTACGCGGTTAATTTTTAAAAGAGGCCATCTTCCCCAGGCAATACAGCCTGCGGTAAAAGCAGTTATAGTGCCAGGAATGAATGATGCAATACCAAACGATGCCGAATGCGGAGCGATAAGGCTGCCAATTAAACCGCCTGCCGCAGAACAAAGCGCTCCGGCAAGAGGGCCGAATAAAATTCCCGAAAGGGGCGTTATTATGCTTGCAAAAGTAAAAAAATTGCCGCCTATCATGGGGATTGTAGGTATTAAGTGTACCGAAGCTACAATTGCCGCCCATACTGTAATTACAGCAGGGTGAATTTTATCTGGATTTAATATTTTTCTTTTCATGTTTTTTTCCTTGACGGTATTAATCCGGTTAATATTTCCTGAAATGTCCCGTCCAAAATAATTTCCCCATCATCTATTATGATAAACCGCTTTGCATATTCGGCTGTAATATTTATATTATGAGTTACAAGCAAAATTGTATAGCCGTTTTGATGTACATTTTTTAAATTTTCCATAATTATCCTGCAGCTATGGCTGTCCTGCCCTGCAAAAGGCTCGTCTAGCAGCAGTATTTTAGAACCCATTGCCAAAACAGATGCAAAAACTGTTTTAAATCTATCAGTCCTGTTAAGCTGTAAAGGGAAAGAATCTCTTTTATCCTGCAAACCTGTCATTTTTAATAAATTTTCAACAATTTCGTACTTTTCATCTTCTGTTTTACCGCTATTTTTAAGACAGCTTTCGATCTCACTGTAAACCGTAGACATAAAAACCTGCGATTCACATTCCTGCATTACATAGCCTATAAGGACTGCAATTTCCGTCAAACTCATTTTTGAATGATTTTTTTCATTAAGAACTATGCTTCCGCTGTAGGGCCCTAAAAGCCCGGAAATGATACTCATCAAAGTTGTTTTTCCAGAACCGTTAAGGCCGGCAATTACAATAAATTCATTTTTTGCAACTGATAAATTAATTTTTTTTAATATATTTTTTCCGGGAGTATATGCAAAAGATAAATCATTTATTTTAATGATTGGGCTTTCTTTTATATCTTCCTTTGGGGTATAAAATGTTTCAAGCCTGCCCTTATTTAACACAATAAGCCTGTCGGCATATTTTATCAATTCATCATAATAATTAACTGCCATTATTATTGTTATACCCATGCTTGAATGTAATTTTGCAATATATGAAAAAACATCCCTTACTCCAAGAGGATCAAGCTGCGATTCAGGTTCGTCCATTACAAGAATACTGTCCGCCATTGCAAAAGCTGAGGCAATCGCAAGACGCTGTTTCTGCCCGCCGGATAATTTTAAGGGATGATGATCCGAAAAAGAAGATAAACCTACTGCATCTAACGCATCGTTTACTTTTTTTATTACAGTTTCCCGATCAAGCATAAGGTTTTCAGGCCCGAAAGCTGCTTCATCAAATACCCTTGTTGTAAAAAGCTGATTCGAGGCATCATCAAAAACCATGCCAACTTTTTTAGATAATTCTGCCACAGTTGAATTTTTTGTTAATTCGCCGTCAATTTCTACAGTGCCTGTAAGGCGTCCATTGATTGAATGAGGGATAAGGCCGTTTAACAGGCGGCAAAAAGTGCTCTTGCCTGAGTCGTTTTCCCCCAGCACAAGGATAAATTCCCCCCTGTTAATCGATAAATCAATACCCGACAAAGCCGGTTTATCAGAATCTTCATAGTACCATGAAACATTTTTTAGTCTAATTATTATATCATCCAAAATATCAGCCTTTTATTAAAATTTAAAAATATAAGAGTTACAGAAAAAACAAGCAATACGATATAAGCTAAATAATCAATTTTTGAAAACTTTAATTTTACAACCCATGTTCTTTTTTTATATATGCCAAAAGCCCTTGCATCCATTGCCAGAGCCAGTAAAGAAGAACGCCTGAACGCCTTAACCAAAACAGGAATGGCAATAATCGAATATTCCTTAAAATGGGAAAAAATTGATTTTTTTTTAAAGGCATTTGGGCTTCGCATCCTGTAGGCGTTTATGCATTGGCGCATACTCTCACTCAATGAAGGTATTATATTTAAGGTTGAAGTTATTATAAATGCCGCCTTGTAATTTATCCCCAGTTTTGTTATTCCGTAAGCAAGCTTCCCATGGTCTGTTGTAAAAGAAAATATATGCATCATAACAAAGATCGTAATTACACGGCAGCTTATCATAATCCCATGTAAAAATCCTTCAAAGCTGGGCGAAGCGTATCCGGCAAAGAAAAATGTCTGCATCAACAAAATAAAAATAACCAAAAAAACAATAAATTTCCATTTAGAGAATACTTTTTTAAGAGATAATCCCGAGGCAAAACATACCGAAATAAAAAAAAACATCATTGCCGCGCTGCATATAAGAGAATTTAATATAAATACAATAACGGTAAAGTAAATTGTTAATAGTAATTTTGTCCTGGGATCCATCCTGTGCAGAAAAGAATTTTCTTTTTTTGATATTGCCATTTTACGAGCTAAAATTTTAACGGCTAATTTTCTTCACGCAGTAAAACTTCCGAAAAACCTGCTTCCCCAATGCGGGCGGCCGTCTGCGCAATATCAGCCGCGTTCACGCCGGGAATTACAACGCGAATTATGCTGTCAAACTGTTCAAAAGCCGGGTTTAAACCGATTGATGTTAATTTATCAAAACAATTACGCGCATAAGTAGAATTTTTAAAAGCTCCAACCTGTACTCTAAATTTATTTTTATTGGAGGGATCGGGCAATTTTGGAATAATATTTATCTGTATAACGGGAGTCCCTCTGATAAGGTCTTCCAGAAACCTGTTTTCCGGCTCTGTATCCGTCTGATTTTGCCCTAAACCGTCATCTTCTTCAATTATTACCTGAGTTACTTCTCCATGAGGCGGCGGCTCGGTGGGAATTATATTCCTGACAGGCGGCTGCTGCATGGAAGCGGAAGAATCATCTTCCAGAGGGGTTTGCGAAAACAAAAATTCTGCAGTAAGAAAAAAAATAATAAAAATCAAAAATTTCATTGTATACCTCGTTAATTTATAGTATACTTTATATACATATAACATACAATAGGAGTAACAAATATGGATGAAAAAACTCGTGAAAGCAACAGACTTAGACAAAGAAAATTTCTTGAACTGCATAAGGATGAAGTTAACGAGAAAAGACGTGAAAGGTATCATGCCCGTTTAGATCGCGGCAAATGCCCAAGATGCGGAAACAAAACAAGGAAGGGGCGCTCTCTTTGCGCAGACTGCAGCGAGTATATGCTTAACCTGAATAAGAAGTACGCAAAAGAAAGAAAAGTTGCGCAAAAAGGTAAAACATCAGCAGCCAAAGCAAAGTCAAAGCTAAAAGCAGCCGTAAAAGCAAAGCCAAAAGCGAAAGCTGTTGCCAAACCAAAAGCGAAAGCTGTTGCCAGGCCAAAAGCTAAAGCCGTTGCCAGGCCAAAAGCTAAAGTTGCTGCAAGGCCAAAAGCTAAAACCGCTGTTAAATCAAAAGCTAAAACTGCGATTAAACCAAAAACCAAGGCCGCAGTAAAAGCTAAAGTTGCCGCAAAGCCAAAAGCCAAGCCCAAAACAGCGATAAAAGCTAAAACTACAGTAAAAGCCAAAGTTAAGCCAAAAAGTGCACTAAAAGCCAAAGCAATGCCTAAAAAAAGGTAACTTATCTCGAATGTTATCCATAAACACAGATTTTCACAGATTTTACAGATTATCACAGAATCCTCAACCGAGCCTGACTACTTCAAGTAGTCGGGCGAAGGTTCCCCTCTTGATTATTTTAAATTTTGATTCTTAAAATCCGTGCTAATCCGATTAATCAGTGATAATCTGTGTGCTTTTGACATCCAATGTCACAAAATGCGGCTTTAGCTTGAAGTTATTGACAAGCCTCAAGGGCTTCTTTGATTGCTCCGTGGACTTTATCACAAAGGACCTGCTTTCGGTCGGACATGGGGATATCAGCCGTGGGGATGGGTTTGCAAAAGGAAACTTTTACATGGACAGGGCGCACCCTGCCTGTTTTTTCAAATATTTCATAAGTGCCTTTTAATGCCACCGGGACTATTACCGCTTTGGACTGGGTGGCAAGTTTTAATGAGCCGGGCTGAAAGGGCAAAAGCCCCCTGCCCCTGGAACGGCTGCCTTCTGGAAAAACAATCATTGCCCCGCCTGATTTTATATGATCAATGCCTTTGTTTATTGTTTTTAATGCCTTACGGGGATTTTTCCTGTTTATAAATTTACCCCCGACAGCATATACCCAAAAATTAACAAGGGGTACAAACAAGAGTTCTTTTTTTGCTATGAATCCCGCAAGCCGGCTTGAATATCTAAGAAACATTACAATATCCGCAATGGAATCGTGATTGCTTGCAAAACAAACCCCGCCTTTTTTAGGGATATTTTCCCTGCCCGAAACAGTCACTTTGCATCCGGCAAGTTTAATCATGATCCATGACCATTGAATACCTATCCAATTCATAAATACTGACATCGGCTTTCTTAAAAAAAGCAGATTGCCTAAAATCACAATTAACCCAAAAGGGATAAGGTAAATCTTGGAGATTACAACATAGGCAAAACAAATAATTGTTCTAAACATAAAATTCCCTTAAATTAAAGCCTGAAGCTTTTCTTTTATAAATTCGCTTTTTTCCTTTAAGCCAATATTGCCGGTTTCAAGCAGCAGTATATTGGGCTTTTTAGGATCAAGCTTCAGCTTGCCAGATGATTCTTTCAAAAGCCTTAGCAGCCGGTCCACATTCAGCTTTGCCACTTTTGCAAATTCAATCCTGACAATCCCGCCCTTTTCCCTGAGCGAGCAAACCCCAAGTTCCCGGCAGAAAATTCTTATTTCCGCCAAAGCAAGAAGCGAGGCTGCTTCATCCGGCACAGGGCCGAAACGATCCTGCATTACAGCATAGACCCTTTCAAGTTCATCCTTGTCACGGATTGCAGCTATCATCTTATATATTTCCATTTTTTCCTGTTCTGAATCAATATAGTTTGAGGGGATAAAGCCTGTATATTCCAGTTCCAAAAGAGTTTCTATTTCAGCCTCGTATTCCGAGTTTTCAAGCTGTTTTACAGCTTCATCCAAAAGTTTAATGTATAAATCAAAGCCCACGGAATAAATGTCGCCCGACTGTTCCTTGCCAAGGAGGTTTCCTGCCCCGCGGATTTCCATATCTTTCATTGCAACCTTAAAACCGCTGCCCAAATCGGTATAATCGGAAATTACCTGAAGCCGTTTCATTGCAAGTTCCGTAAGAGCCTTATTTTTAGGGTACAAGAGCCAGGCATAAGCCACACGGTCAGAGCGCCCTACCCTGCCCCTAAGCTGGTACAGTTGGGAAATTCCATAAATGTTAGCCGAATCGATTATTATCGTATTAACATTCGGTATATCTATCCCGTTTTCAATAATTGTAGTTGACACCAATACATGAAAACCGCCGTGAATAAAACGCCGCATAACATCCTCGATGTCTTTGGAATCCATCCGCCCGTGAGCTGTTTCTACAAGCATTTCCGGCACAAGCCGTTCAATTTGCTGCCGTGTTTCCCTGAGGGTTTCTATGTGGTTGTGAAGAAAGAAAACCTGCCCCCCGCGTTTAACTTCGCTTCGTATCGCCTGTACAAGCCTTTCATCGCTGTATTCTTCCACGACAGTTTCTATAGGGTGCCTTCCCTTGGGCGGGGTTGCCAAAAGGCTCATATCCCTGATTTTTAAGAGGCTCATGTGCAGAGTGCGCGGGATAGGCGTTGCAGAAAGAGTTAAGCAGTCAACATTTGTTTTTAATTCCTTTAGCCTTTCCTTGTCCTTAACGCCAAAACGCTGTTCCTCGTCAATTACTATAAGCCCCAGGTTTTTAAATTGCACATCACGCTGAATTGCCCTGTGGGTGCCTATAAGCAGATCAATCTGCCCGGCTTTAAGCTGTTCAAGAATTATTTTTATTTTTTTTCTGTCCACAAAGCGGGAAAGCATGGCAACACGCACGGGAAATTTTGAAAATCGCTCTTTAAAGTTTTCAAAGTGCTGCTCTGCAAGGATCGTTGTGGGGGCAAGGAAAACAACCTGCCTGCCGTCCATTACGGCCTTGAAACAAGCCCTAAGGGCAACTTCTGTTTTACCGTAGCCGACATCGCCGCAGACCAGCCTGTCCATTGGCGCGGAATTTTCCATGTCCTGTTTAATTTCTTCCACGCAGCGAAGTTGATCCAGAGTTTCCTCAAAGGGAAAAGCCGCTTCAAACATAGTCTGCCACTCGGAATCTTTGGAAAAAGAAAATCCCTGCGCCTTCTTTCTCATTGAATACAGCTTTAGGAGTTTCTGGGCAAGTTCTTCTACAGATTGTTTTACCCTGTTCTTGCGGTTTTCCCAGCTCTTGGAGCCTACAGTGTCAAGCCTTGGCGGGTTGCCTTCGTTGCCGATATAACGCTGAACAAGATTAACCTGTTCCACAGGCACAAAAACTGTTTCATCCCCTGCATACTCAAGCCGTATATAGTCTCGTTCATAGTTAAATGTATTTATCCTTTCAATGCCTTTAAATAAGCCTATCCCGTGGTTTACATGAACAACATAATCGCCCGGGTTAAGTTCTATAAAAGTGTCCAGGGGGCTTGACTGCACGGTTTTTAGTGATCGCACGGGCCTTTTGCTGCGGCCAAAAATCTCATTTTCATGAATTACCATGATTTTAATATCAGGCAGGGAAAAACCGCATGAAATGGGCATTGGAATTACAAACAGCGATTTATTAGGAGTAATAATCGACTTTATCCTTTCTGCCTGCACCTGCGACTCGGCAAAGACAATAATTTTCCATCCGTTTGCGAATAACGAGGAAAATTCTTCGTTCAAATAATTTATATTGCCAAAAAAACTCCTTGATGGCTCGCAGGGAATATTAAAATTATGTACATCTTTGGATGTTTCTTTGGTAAAAAAATTAAATGAAATAAGCCTTTTGCCGTCATTTTCATTATAAAAAGAATCGATCATATTTTTAAAATTAAGCAACAGCCTCTGCGGCAGGGGGAATTGAAAATTATTTTCTTCCCTGGCAGTATGCGTATACATTCCCCGGTATTCGCTGTCAAGGCTCTCCTGGGCTTTGTCCAGCCGTTCCCTGCCGAATAAAACCAAAGTCCCGTCCCTGCCTAGATAGTCAAGAAAACTGCTGTTCCTGTCAAAAGCCAAGGGAAAAAACATCTCCTGCCCGTTAAGGCTTCGGTAGGTAATTAATTCTTCGATAACAGCCCTGCCCTTGTCCGTAAATTCCTTGCCGGCTGCAAGATTTTTTTCAAGGACGCTTATGCGCTCGTCTGTCCAAATCACTTCCTTCATCGGGCAGATTATCAATTCATTTAATTTTTCTTTTTCCGTAAGCTGCAAAAGAATATCAAGCCTCTTGATAGATTCCACGCGGTCAAAATCAAGCAAAACACGAAAGGCCTGCGAGCCGCTGTCCTCGTCAGATGAAACTAAACAAATATCCAGAACTTCCCCGCGCAGGGCAAATTCCCCATGAAGCTGCACCCGGGGAGTCCTGCTGTACCCATAAGCGCTTAATGCTCTAGCAATATCACCAGTGTTGATTTTATCGCCCGCCTTAATTGAAAATGAATTGTTTTTTATATAATCAGGCGGCGGCAGGTGGGAAAGAAAAGCCCGCTGGGGAATAATGACAATGCCGGGTTTCCCCTGCGCTATATCGCATAATGCCCTGCTCCTCTGCGGGAAAATAATTGAATGTACAGACAGTTTACTATAAGGAACAGTGCCAAAAGTTGGAAACCGCAGGGAGGGAATCCCCGCCTCGCTAAGGTCCACGGCAAGGTTTTCGGCCTCATTTTCGCCTGGAACAATAGCAAAATACTGCCCTTTTTTAGCAAAGAAAATCTTTGCTAAAAGAAGCGCCCCCATAGCCCCCTCGCAGCCGGAAATTTCCAGAGGGAATTTCCCCTGCAAAAACGCGTTTTTAACGGCATTTACCTGCTTGGAACTGCCAATTCTGCCTAAAAAATCATTAAATGATAAGGTATTCATTATATTATGCCGATAACTATAATGTAGAACTGTATTTTAAGGAAGGAAGTAAAGATGAAAAATTCACAAAAAAAGAGGAATATTTTCCCCATATTGATATTTATTGCAATATTCAGTATTTTTATTCCAAAAGCTGTATTTTCTTCGGATGGAAAGATTGACCTTAATATCCGTTTTTTTGACAGGCGGATTTACTATGTGGAAGATGCCCCGATAAATATCCATATTACGATAACGAATAATACCCCTTCCCCCTATCGTTTTAAGCTGGCTGATGAAAGGGCTTTTTCCATCGACTTTGATGTAAGAACCCTGAGCAACAGGCCGCTTGGCATTGCCGATGAATTAATCCGCAAAAGGACACAGTACCAGCAGGTTTTTTTCAGGGAAATTACCATAGAAGCGGGAGAGTCTTTTTCTTTTACAGAAGACCTCCGTTCTTACATTAAAATAACCGAGACAGGGGATTATGTTGTAAGGGTAAAAATGTACCCGGAACTTTTTCGCGGAGATAATGTTTCAATTTTGGCAGGGGGGGTATCAATCGCAGCCCTTGAATCTTCCGGGCTAAGCCTTAGCGTAAGACCGCCCATCATTACAGGGCCGGACGGAATACCGGTTGAAATGGACATGGCAAGCGGAGGCTACCTTTTTAGGGAAAAACTTTCGCCGGATAAGGTTGTTGATTATATGATCAGCGCAAGGCAAAAATCGCAGTGGGAAAGATTTTTTCTTTACCTCGATCTTGAAGAATTGTTAAAACAGGATTCAGGACGGCAAAGAAGCTTTAACAATGAAAGCGAAGAGGGAAGAAAAAGGATGATAGACTCATTCAGAGACGAGTTAAGGAGTTCCACTGTTGACGGGACCATTTCTGTTATACCGGTTGATTATACAATTGAACGCACGCAGTACGATAGTTTTGAAGCGACTGTTACTGTAATGCAGGTTTTTAGATATACAAATTTTTCCGAAAGAAAACGTTATACGTATAACCTTCGCCAAAGAGACGGTATTTGGTACATAACGGGTTATTCTGTATTGAACTTGGGAACAGGATGAAGTTACTTTTAGTACTTGGATCCAACGGCAATTTTGAAATAATCTCCAAAAACCTTAAACCTTTGGGCTTCGAGTTGATACGTTACCGCCATGTGCTTAAAGCAATAGACAATATTGACGAGATATCCCCTTCTGCAATAATAATAAGCGCGCGGGATTTTCCCCGACACTGGAAAATCCTTGTGCAGTTTGTCCGTAATGAATATTCAAAAGAAACCTGCCCGATTATTGTTTTAAAAGGCTCAAATTTCAGCGCGGAAGAAACTTCAAAGGCATTTTTCCTTGGCGTAAACGGCGTTGTGGATGACTCCCTTTCCAACCCTGAAGAGATAGACCGCCTGCAGAACATCCTAAGCCGTTATATGCAAGTAAACGAAAAAAGAAATTACCAGCGTTATTTTGTCGAACCCTGGCACCGTGTCAGTTTTATTACATCAGACCTTGCAGGCAAATCAATTGTTACAGGAGATGTTAAAACAATATCGTCAGGCGGCCTGTCTTTTGTTCCTGCATCCCCCCTTGATCTTGACGACACTGCCTTTTCCCGCGAATACAATGAATGCAGCCTTAGAATAGGCGATGCCATAATTTCCCCTGTCTGCCGCCTTGTCAGAATAAGCAATATGCTTTCTTTTGAATTTATTTATTTATCAAAAATTGAAAGGCGCAGTTTGGATCAGTACCTAGAAAATTTCCCCCGCCTTATGCAATGATTAATTCGTAAACAGATTATATTTTTGCATAAGATGAAACTGAATATTGATCTGGACAGTCGGCAGGTATTTCCATATTGTCATTGTCATTGTCATCTAGAGAAACATTTGCTTTTCCTGAAATTTTGATTTTTCCTTTATGACAGTTCACGGTAAAAACTGATCCTGGCGGCCATTGATCGGAAAGCAAGAGTTGTGCAAGGGGATCTTCCAGTTCTTTTTGCAAGGTGCGGCGCATTTGGCGTCCGCCGTATTTTGGATTCCAGCCTTTTTCGATTAAAAAACGGCGTGCAGAAGGCAAAACCCGTATATTAAAATTCTGTTCTGCAAGACGGCCCGAAAGCTCGGCAATTTCAATATCAAAAACATTTTCTATTTGTTCAATGTTTAAGGGGTGGAAAACAATTACATCATCAACACGGTTTAAAAATTCGGGGTTAAAGATGCGCCGCAGTTCGGACATGGCCTGCGTTTCAATTTCGTTCATGTCCATTAAACCGGAGGCAGGCGAAAAGCCTACGCGGGCATCTTTTGAAATTTCCCTGGCCCCTGCATTGCTGGTCATTATGATAATTGTATTGCGGAAACTTACCTTGTGTCCCAGGCTGTCCTGCAATTCGCCCTCTTCCATTATTTGCAGCAGCAGATTGAAAATTTCGTGGTGGGCTTTTTCAATTTCGTCAAAAAGGATAACCCTGTAGGGATTGCGCCGTATTTTCTCGGTTAAAATTCCACCTTCTTCATAGCCGACATAACCGGGAGGAGCCCCTACAAGGCGCGATGCATTGTGCTTTTCCATAAAATCTGACATATCAATGCGTACAAGGGATTCATCCGAGTCGAAAAGGAATTTAGCAAGCTGCTTGGCAAGCAGGGTTTTTCCCACGCCTGTCGGCCCCAAAAAAATAAAAGAACCCATGGGCCTTAAGGGAGAGGATACCCCTGCCCTGTTTCTTAGTATTGCAGATGCTATGCGCTTAACGGCATCGTCCTGAGCTACAACTTTTTTATGAATCTCTTCTTCCATTTTTAGTAGCCTACGAGATTCGTTTTCTTCCAGATGCATAAAAGGGATCCCTGTAGCCTGCGAAACTATGCAGCGTATATCATTTTCTTCAATTTTTATTCTGTCTCTGTTATATACCTTTTCATAGGCAATGCGGGCTTCTTCCAGCCTTGCTTTTAGGGAGCGTACTTTATCACGGACAAACGCGGCATGTTCATAATCCTGCGCAGTTACCAAAATATTTTTTTCTTCTGTAAGCTGAAGAATCTCTGTTTCTATTCCGGCAATTTCAGGCGGTTCAATATTTCTCTCTAGTTTTCGCATTGCCCCTGCTTCATCCAAAATATCAATTGCTTTATCCGGCATGAAACGCCCGTTAATATAACGTTTGGCAAGTTTGGCGGCAAGCTCGACAGCCTCATTTGTATAAATCACCTTATGGTGTTCTTCGTAATTTTTCTTAATGCCTTTAAGGATTTCAATTGTTTCACCAACATCAGGCTCTTCTATCAATACAGACTGAAAACGCCTTTCCAGGGCGGCGTCTTTTTCAAAGTATTTGCGGTACTCAGAAATTGTAGTTGCGCCTATACATTGAATTTCCCTGCGGGTAAGCCCTGGCTTTATCATATTGGAAGCGTCTATAGTACCTTCTGCCCCTCCCGCGCCGATAATCGTATGAATTTCATCGATAAACAGAATTATATTTCCCGATTGAATTAATTCCCTGCTGATTTTTTTTAAACGCTCTTCAAATTCGCCCCGGTACTTGGTGCCGGCGACAATTGCCCCTAAATCCAGGCTAAGGATTCGTTTACCGGCTAAAGACTGCGAAGCCTTTGAAGTGGTTAAAAGCTGCGCCAAACCTTCAACAATTGCGGTTTTTCCAACGCCAGGCTCACCGACAAGCACCGGATTGTTTTTGGTCCGGCGTTCCAGGATTCTTAAAATACGGTTAATTTCTTTTTCACGGCCTATTATGGGATCAAGTTTGCCGGCTCTTGCAAGGGCGGTTAAATCGCGGGAATAATGGTCAATTGTGGGAGTTAGAACCGGGTAAGAAGGAGGCCTTACTGTCCGCTTTTCGTTTTCTATGACGCTTCTTTGGTTTTGGTATCTAGGATGCCTTTGCCTGTAATTAAGATACGAAGGGAAGCCGCCTGCGGTAATATAATCATGATCGTTTTTGGGTATGGCAGGACGGTTAAAAGTTGTCTGCACAACAACCCTAAGCATATCCACATCGACAGCTTTTTTATTTAAATAAGTTTGAACGCTTGAATCCTGTTCCCGCATGGCTGCAAAAAGAAGATGCTCCGTGCCAAGAAAATCGCTGCCCATTGCCCTGGCTTCCCCTGCGGCAAGGTCAACCATGATTTTTGTCCGTCTGGACGGCGGCACATCTCCATGTATAAGGATACCGGGTATGCGGGGAATGATATTTTCAAGAAATTCCCTGAATTCTATAATATCTATGCGTAAAAACAGCAGCGCTTTACAGGCTGTGCCGACACCTTCCCTAAGCATTGCAACTATAATATGCTCCGGTAACAATTGATCTGAATTAAACCGCCGCGCTTCTTCCTGAGATTTAGTAGATAACAGACGCTGCACTCTTTGAGTAAGGTCGCCCTTGAACATCAATATCCTCGATAAAAATGAATCTGTTGATACAATTGCATCACTATAAATTTAGTTTATTACCATGCACTTTGCAAGGTTAAAAAGCAAAGATTTTCAAGACTTTTCATCCCGAGGAGGTCCTTATATTAATGCTTATGGGGATCAATGAAAAACCCAGATCTTTACGGATTCTATTCCTAAGGTAAGAAATATAAGCTTCATTTACAGCCTTCGTACGGGAGCAAAAGAAAATGAATTTAACAGGGTTAACGGAGCTCTGAACAGCGTATTTTACATTGAATCGGGTGCGAGGCCCTGATGGAGGAGGGTTTTCTTCTAGCCACTTGGAAAGGGCCTGGTTCAAACGGCTTGTTTCAATTAATTTGTTCAACTGGCTTTTCATGGTAATTACAGTTGAAAGGAGCTTGTCAACGCCGTCCCCGTTAATCGCGCTTACAGGGACAATAGGCGCATATTCCATTTTGCCAAAGAGAAAACGGATACGGTCACAGACTGCCTCGAAAGTATTTTTATGGTCGGGCATTGTATCCCATTTATTAAGCGCGAAGATAACCCCCCTGCCCTTATCACATGCCAATGCCGAAATTTTTTTATCCTGATCGCTTAGACCTTCCGTAGCGTCAATCATCAATACGATAATGTCCGAATCATCAATTGCTTTTATAGCCCTGTTCACAGAATAATATTCGATTGTTTCTGTTACTTTGCTTTTACGGCGTATCCCTGCCGTGTCGAAAATGGTAAATTCACGGGACTTCCATGTAAAGCTCCCCTGAATAGAGTCTCTTGTGGTGCCCGGTATTTCGCTTACAATAGAGGCATTGGAAGAACAAAGCCTGTTTGACAAGGTTGATTTTCCGGTGTTTGGTTTTCCAAGAAGGGCTATACGGATAGGGCGTTTTTCTTCGGCAGGAAGAGCCGCCGGCTCTTCATCTGTTTGTGAAAAATCAAGTCGGTTTATGATTTCTTCTTTTAAATCTCCTACATTGTCGCCGTGTTCCGCAGAAATCATAAAAACTTTTTCAAAACCCAATGACAAAAGGTTCCATGAATCCGCTTCATGCCTGCCGCCTTCTGTTTTGTTTACCGCAACTATAAGCTTGTCTTTATACGGGCGAAGTACGGAAATTAATTCTTCGTCCTCGCAAGTAATTTCTCCCGCTTCCAAAAGCAGAACAATAAGATCGGCTTTTTTAACGGCAAGCAGGGTTTTTTCCATTACAAGGTTATCGATAATGCGCTTGCTTTCATTTTCTATTGTATATTCCAGTTTATAGCCGCCCGTATCAATAAGACGCAGGGTTTTGCCGTCTATAAGGCAATCCTCCTCAATTAAATCGCGTGTAACGCCCGGCACAGGACTTGTAATAGAACGGCGTTTACGCAAAAGGCGGTTAAATAAAGTGGATTTTCCTACATTTGGCCGCCCCACCAATGCCACGGTAGGCAGGCTTCTATTCATTGGAGATTATTTTCCTGTTTTCTTTTGCTGATTTTCCCTGCAAAAGGCTTTCGGCAAGTTTTTTGCAGTATTCAAGACTGGTATTTCGGATTTTTTCCTTTATGACGGGAATGGAAGAGGCCGTCATGCTGAATTCATCCAGGCCCAGACCCAAAAGAATTTCTGTTGCATCGGGATCGCCTGCAATCTCCCCGCAAAGCGCCGCTTTAATTCCGTTTTTATGGGCGCCGTCTATTGCTTTTTTAATCAAATGCAAAACAGCAGGATGAAGCGCATCGCCGAGACTGCTGACCTTTTCATTTTCACGGTCTATGGCAAGGCTGTATTGAATTAAATCATTTGTCCCGATAGAAAAGAAATCGGCCTTTTCGGCTAAAATATCAGAGATTATTGCAGCGGCTGGAATCTCGATCATAATTCCCACGGGTATATCTTTTGCGTAAGGCTGCCCCTTGCTGTCACATTCCGAGCGGGCCTTTTCAAGCTGTGCCACAGCCTGTTCAAGTTCTTCAAGGCCAGAAATCATAGGGAATAAAATTCTTACATTGCCAAAAATGCTTGCCCGTAAAATTGCCCTAAGCTGAACCCTGAACAATTCAGGGTTTGAAAGCGAAAACCTTATACCCCGCAATCCAAGAAGGGGGTTTTTTTCTTTTACGTTATGCGATTCTGATATTTTATCGGCGCCTATATCATGGGTTCTTATTGTTACCGGAAGCTGTCCAAAAGTCTTTAAGATTCTGCTGTAAGCATCAAATTGGGTCTCTTCATCAGCCGTCTTATCGGATTGCATATAAAGGAATTCTGTCCTGTATAAACCTATTCCTTCGGCGCCGTAATTTAAGGTATTTTCGGTTTCTTCTGGCAGCCCTATATTTGCTTTTAATGTAACCTTATGCCCGTCGGATGTTTCTGCCCCAAGACCGCGCAGGGAATTGTATTTATCGTTTTGCCTGCGTTCATTTTCCGCCTCTTGTTTCATTTGATCCAGTGTTTGGCGGTCTGGATCTATTACAACTAACCCTGTTGAACCGTTAAGCACTGCGATTTCACCGTCTTTAACTTCATTGGAAATACTGCAAAGCCCTAAAACCAAAGGAATATTAAGAGCCTTTGCAATTATCGCCGTGTGGCAGGTTTTGCTGCCTTCGTCTAAGGCTATGCCTTTTACCCTGTTTTTATCCATACCAAGCGTGTCAGAGGGCATAAGATTATTAGCAGCCAAAATTATATCTTCGTTTAAGCTGTCGGGGAAAATTCGTTTTTTTTCGGCTTTACTAAGGCAGTTTATAAGCCTTTGGGACACATCTTTTATATCAGCAGATCTCTCCCTAAGCACGGGGTCATCGGACATCATAATTTTTCGTGATAATTCCTGAGATAATCCCCATATAACCCATTCGATGTTACAAAGATTATTTTTAAGTTTTTCCTTTATTTGCCCGTGAAAATCTTCATCTTCCAGCATTAAAAGATGGGTAAAGAAAATATCCGTCTGTTCTTTGGTTAGTTTTTCCTTGTTTTTTGCCTGAAGGTCTTTTAATTCATCGACTGCATTTACAAGCGCTGATTGAAAACGCTCCCACTCGCTGGAAATTTCATTTTCGCTGATGTCAAAACAGGGAATTTGCGGATTCTCATCATTCTTATATACCAGTATCCTGCCTATTGCAAAACCGCTTGATGCCGGTATACCGTTAAAAACCTTCATTATTTTATTCTAAAGTGAAAAGAATATGGTGTCAAGAATACTCTCTTGCAATATTTTCACTTGACAAAATATAATACGTAATGTAATATAAATATAGAATATAATGGTTTTTGAATGGGATCCAGAAAAAGACATTATTAACCGGAAAATTCATGGGATATCTTTTTCTACTGCAAAATTTGTGTTTAACGATGCAGAACGGTGGGAAAGATACGACTATTCCCATAGCGAAAATGAAGACAGATGGCAAACAATTGGTTTGGTAGATAAAGTCCTTTTTGTTGTTTATACAGAACAACAAGAGACTACCAGAATTATTTCCGCTCGAATGGCGGATGAAAAAGAACGGAGGGTATATAATGGTGAAAGAAACATTGAAGGTTGGACAAAAGCCAACTAAAGCGCAGCTTAAAGAAATTTATGCCGCAGAAAAAAGACCAATAACATACACAACCCTTGCCCCGCAACTTACAGACAAGGAGCTTTCCGAATTCAAGAAGATAAATGCAGAAAAAAGAAAGAAAATACCTTGTACACTGCGAATATCAAAGCAATCCCTTGATTGGTGGAAATCACTTGGCGGAGGATATACTGCCGCTATGGCACGGATACTCGAAGATGCTCAAAATCATCCAGAAATACTAAAAAAAATTATTTAAGCCTGGCCTGCTGAACCTAGCACGTTTTTATTTTTATGCATATAGAGTTTTTTAAGCTCATCGCGCGCAGGCCCTAAATATTTTCTTGGGTCAAATTCATCGGGAGTTTCTGCAAAAACCTTGCGGATCATTGCCGTCATTGCAAGGCGGCCGTCCGAATCAATATTTATTTTGCATACCGCGCTTTTTGCAGCCCTGCGCAATTGTTCTTCGGGGATGCCTACAGAGTCGCTCAGCTTGCCGCCGTATTTTTCGATTAACTCTACATATTCAACCGGCACAGAAGAAGAACCATGTAAAACAATGGGGAAGCCCGGTATCAGTTTTTCGATTTCTTCAAGGATATCAAAACGCAAGGGGGGAGGTATGAGTATGCCGTTTGCATCTCTTGTACACTGCTCCGGCGTAAATTTTGCCCGGCCGTGGCTTGTACCGATAGAAATTGCAAGGGAATCGGCCTTTGTCCTTGTCACAAAATCGGCTACTTCTTCCGGCTGGGTATAGTGGCTGTGTTCCGAGGATACATCATCTTCGACACCTGCTAGAACTCCAAGTTCGCCTTCAACAGTAACATAGTCCTTCTGGGAATGGGCAAATTCGCAGACTTTTTTTGTCAGGGCAACATTTTCTTCGTAGGGAAGGTGGGAGCCGTCGATCATAATTGAAGAAAAGCCCGTTTCAATGCAGTCCTTGCAAAGTTCGAATGTGTCCCCGTGATCCAAATGCAGCGCAATGGGAATGTCATAGCCCAGTTCATGAGCATATTCCACCGCGCTCCTTGCCATATTCCGTAAAATAGTTTTGTTGGCATATTTGCGCGCCCCGGATGAAACCTGCAAAATTACCGGTGATTTTGTCTCCACACAGGCCTGGATAATTGCCTGTATCTGTTCCATGTTGTTAAAATTGTAGGCAGGTATTGCATACCCCCCGCTTATTGCCTTTTTAAATAATTCCTTGGTATTTACAAGGCCTAATTCTAAATAACTTACCATAAAAAAACTCCTCTGTACGCCGCTTCGCGGCGGATTAAATCGAATATGAAACAACGTTTCATAATAACTCCTATTTAGTGCGGCCACCTGGCCGCACATTAAAATCGAATATGAAACAACGTTTCATAATAACTCCTCTGTAAAATCGAATATGGAACATGGTAATTTATTATTAGAGTAAGTGTCAAGTAGGCTCTTGCAAAACTGAAACTTTAGCCAAACAATGAACACCCCGAAACGGTTCTAGCAAATTTACCCTAAAACATAAAAATATGCTGTGGGGTTTTATTCTTTAGAAGAAACAATTATTTAGCCACTTTAATATAAACCTTGATAAACAAGGTTTATATTAAAGCTGTCTCTACACGCTACTCCCTATTCGC
>Ga0099364_10003826_pt1 | contig 23106 bp, 23 predicted proteins | sample TergutTh196P3_FD_73070 | JGI IMG/M metagenome (GOLD analysis project Ga0099364, IMG submission 73070) | Microcerotermes parvus P3 segment gut microbial communities from Pointe-Noire, Republic of the Congo - Th196 P3 | ecosystem: Host-associated > Arthropoda: Insects > Digestive system > Gut ...
CCAACGGATGATGCCTTCAAAACGCTGCCCTACCGGGTTTTCAAAGCCGGCAAAAGCCTGTTTCTTTGCCTTATTTATGAATTCTTCACGAGGTAAACGCGCTATTTCAACCAGAGTATCATAGTTTGGGTGACGCGGGTTTATTGCGGCAAAATCATTGCTCAAAAATACGCCGGGCGCATACACGCCTATATAATTTGTCCCTACATAAGCCCCGATGACATCAGAGACATATATTTCACCGGGTTTCAGTTTTGATAATTCTTCAAAATAATTCTCTGCTTTTACATATGTGTTTGCTTTATTTGAGACATTGACCTTTTGCGGGTTCAACGGATAGTGAATCTTCGTGGTATCGGGATTTACGTATTTGTAAAGCTCATTGCCGGACAAATCGATAAAAGTAATCTCATCATAAAGCGGGATATTATGATAGCGATATAAATCAGGCATCCTCGCGTTATAGCTGCTGCCAAAGAGTAAATCTTCGTTTTCTCTGTTAGTTGATTCGTTTGGGGGTACATCAAGAAAAAAAGGATCGACCTCAACCCAACTCATTCCATCAGCGGAAAGCGTCCATTCCCCTATATCCCGTACCCTGCCGGACCTTGTTTCGGAGAATTTCCTATACACTTCATCTGAAGGCGTAAGCCATGCGGCTGTAAGTAGATCCTCATCGCGATAGTATAAGAACTTTGCGACCATGCTCGCTGTGTCCGTGGTCATCCTTTCGATATTGTCCCTGGCAATATCGTTGAGCGCGTTCATAGAATCCTCAACTGCCATATCGCGCAAGAGGCTACCAAGCGCAATAAGCTGCGATAAGGCAATAAAGGTAAGCAGAATGATTGGAATTATTTTGGAGACGATAAACAGAAGTATCAGCTTAGGGCGCAGCTTGAGGTTCATTCTGTTTAACAGTCTGCCTAAACTCGTTGAATTATAACTTACGTTCTTCATATCTGTTACCTAAGTAAACACTGATTAAATGTCATTCCAACGTGAGGCTCTGCCCCACAACCCGGATGCCGTGCGCTGCGGCTAAATGCGCTTCACTACGTCCAAGATGACAGCTATGAGGAGATAATCATTGTCTTGGTTTCATTTATCCAATCTATCCGCACATCAAGCAGCGGCGCGATTTCCTTCAACATGAAATAATTATTACCTTCAATATAATACGCCTCAAATTCATATTGTACATTATTCCAGTATACATCTGAAAACGCAGTAATGTACTCGTATGCCCGTTCTTCAAGCAACTGCGCTTCGCTGCCGTCAGGTATATAGAACTCCCCACCTGTGAGGCTGATTGCCTTGCTCTCATCATCAAATCCAACGCTGAACTGCTTGTTAGTGCCGCTCAGAAGATACGCGATATCTCTCAGTTTGAAATAATGAAGCCCGTCTATATTAAACGCCGATAACGGTCTTGTCACACCATCTATAATGAGATTAGCGCCGGACGGAAACACAAAACCACTCTCCAAAGCGGGTTCCAACGGCAGCAGCGCGGTTTTGGCGACTTCAAATCCGTGATTAAGCAAAACAATCGAATCATCAAATCGTTTTCCCGTAGCGGAACCCATAGTGACTGCAATAAGCCTGCGTCCATCCCTCTCCGCCGAGCTTGCGAGGCAATGCCCTGCCGCATCTGTATAGCCTGTTTTTAAGCCATCCGCGCCGGAGTAGTCAGTAAGTAATGCGTTTGTGTTTCTATATGTAGTTCCGTCAAAAACAGTGGTACGTTTTGAGGTCAGCTCAAGTATTTCGGGATGCTCTATCAAAAGATTCCTCATCAAAAACGCAAACCCAAACGGCGACATAGAATTGTCGGGAGATCCGCCGTAACAGTCAACAACTCTGCCCCCTATGTTCAACTCAATGAGTTTTGCTTGCATACGCCCAACGAAAGCCTGTTCTGTATTGCTGAGCGCTTCCGCCAGCGCGACGGTCGCGGCGTTTGCGGAAATCAATATAGAAACATCAAGCAGTTCCCTAATAGTGACTTCCTGTCCGGGTTGAAGCCTGACATTCGCAAACTCCCTGTCATAAGAAAACCTACTGACACCTTGACTGATTTTTGTAACTGTATCAAAGGATATCTCACCCGCTTTGATAGCGTCATATATTACATAGGCGGTAAGCATCTTCAGCATACTTGCGGGAGCCCTGCGTGTTTCTTCACGATGCCCGAATAATACAGTCCCCGTATCAAAGTCAATAACAATCGCGCCCTGTGACGTAATATTCAACGTAGCCGCTGAAACGTCAAGCGGCACTACGATCGTGACGACAATTATTACTAATAGTATTACTGATATTTTTCGCAAATGTTTCATCGGCTAACTCCTACTCCCAAGCCTTATACTTTGATGCTTCTTCATATAACCTCACATAACTGTCATATCGCGTTTTTTGGACTTCCCCACTCTTAACAGCTTCGATCAGCGCACAATCCGGTTCCTTAATATGAGCGCAATCATGAAAACGGCATGATTCGATATAAGGTTCAAAATCCGGAAACAACGCCTCTATTTCATCAGCATTGTTTAGGTTATCTGTGTCAAAAGAAGAAAAACCGGGCGTGTCCGCGACTAATGCACCGCAATTTAATCGGTACAGTTCGACATGGCGCGTTGTATGTCTGCCTCTGCCCAATTTCTTGCTAATGTCCCCAACCGCAATGCTAAAACTCGAATCAAGCTCATTTAAGATGCTCGACTTCCCCACTCCCGAATTGCCTGTAAAAGCGCAAACAGAACCTTTTATAGATTCTTTGAGTGTTTCAAGACCTTCCCCTGTCTCCGCGCTTGTTCTGATTGTTTTGTAACCGCACGAGGAGTAAATCTCATAAAGTTTTTTCGCGGGGTCAAGATCAAATTTATTTATGCAAATTATCAACTCACAGTTTTTCTTGTGCGCAATAGCGGTCATTCTGTCGATTAAGAACGGGTCAGTAATAGGTATGGCAGCAGAGGTTATTATAATCATTTTATCAATATTTGCTACCGGCGGTCTTACAAAAAGGTTTTTCCTCGGAAAAATCGTTTTCAGATATCCCCTGCCCGGCTCTGTAACGGAAAACTCAACACGGTCTCCGACAAATGGCGAGTTTTTGTCAATACGAAAACGTCCCCGCGCCCTACATTCGGTCGTACCTTCCGCGCATTGCACATAATAAAACCCGCTTATTGCTTTATAAATCACACCTTCTGCCAAATTTTTGGTCTCCATTGTTAGGATTATTCACGGTAGCAGACAGTTCCGCAACTGCTTACGGTTAGCATAAATAAGTTATATCACATCCATATGTTATTTCATCCGGAGTGTCATACCAATCAGGAGAAGAATCTGTAAAAAACCAAAAGTCCAAAGTATAGTCAACAGAAGTGCTACATATGTGATATCTAATCGTATCGTCTCTGTTTTCAGAGTGATATACATGATTGGAATATTCAAAGTACTCTACAGGGTTGCCAAACTCTGAAATCAAATCTTCTCGGCTCTTATATAGCGTGACCCCATTTAATTCAAACAGCCGCATATTCTGAGTCCAATTAACTAAATAGATGTTTCCAACATACCAATCATTATCACTATCGCCATCGCTCGAATATGGATAGAAAAATACTTGCATATCATCGTAAAAAAATACAAAACCACATTCATTTTCATCTGGGTTAGGACTACCTAAAATAGCCTCAACATCTTCCGGGCTTTTACCTAATAGCGAACTTATTGCGATATCTTTATAGTATACATCGCCGTAGATCACTCCGACAGCGGGAAGTCTGTCTACTTCACCTGAGTCTTTTGATGGTTCAATCGCATCGGTGTTGTCGATGTTTGAGAGTATATCGTGTACCGTATCAGGCGGAATTTGCATTATTTGGTCTATCGTGTCGCGTAATGTAAAGCTCGTTGATGTTCCTGTTTGCTCAATAAAAGTTCTAACTGCAGAATCCGTCGAAATATTACCTGTTGTTTCAATCGGTTCGTACACAGTTGAATTCGACACATCGTCATTGACAGTTGTTGACAGAATATCACCGCACGAAACAAGACTCGAGACAGTCAGAGCAAAGAGGACAGTAAAAAGTATTTTTTTCATATCGCACCTTAAAATATCAGATTCACCATTTCTAAAGCCTTATCTACTACGTCGTTATATTTAGGTGCACTTCGATTTTTATTATCTCCATAATACATACACATATGTGCACCTAGCGTCCACCCTCCTAGCGGTTCTTTTCCATTATCTCCATTCCCCTCCGGTGGGTTTTTCAATGGAGCCGGCGGCGTATACCCACCTACATAGATGCCGTGCGGGCGAAGATGAAAACCCACGGCAATGCGATACCCATTTACTTCGAGAATACCCGGACGCGGATCCCAAGCTGAGGAAGACATCAGTACTGAAACATCATCGCCGCTTGAACCATAAGTTGCACGAAGGATGTTTATTACAACCGCAACGCCACCTTCAGTCTTAGGAGACCAGTCAGTATGCGCCCCCCATTTTGAAAAACTGCCATTAATAAATAAACTTTTCTTCGTATTCAAATCTATTAGTTTAATATTACCAGCACCATTAGCAATGGCATAAACTTCTTTTGTAGTCAGTTTCTCAACACGATTAGGGTTATAAAGGGCTAAACTTGAAATTCCTGAATGTATACCAATATCGCACATCAACTGACGAAAATAATCCAATGTCACAAGATGTCTTTCATGAACATTGGAGTCCCACCAATAATTATATCTGTAAAATTCGCCTGTTACACCTAAGTTATTCCATACACCATGCACTCCGCCGGGAATAACATCATAACTAGCCCTGTTATTAACATGATCAAATGTAAATGTTGCTTTATTGTTATTATTATAGATAGTCCCGCTCATTTCGCGACTGACATCCGTTATTCCGTACGCGCTCAAGGCTTGGAAGAAATCAACATATACAATATTGTTTTTTGCATACACTTCATTAATTGCTTTTGTCAAACCACCAAATGTTACGTCAATTGTAGCCCCAATGACTCTCTGCGGCGTAAAGCCGAAAAGGTCAACAAAGATTAGAGGATTATCCCATACGTAAACATACAGATTAAGCGATGGTGGAGCCGCGATGTTCCCCTTCACCGGATCCACCGCCGTAAACCGCCTATCCAAAGCGTCATACATCCGCGCTTGCGCGAAGTAGAGGTCGAGTACTTGGTCGTAAGGGTGTACTGTGTATTGAAGGACTAAGTCGAACAATTCACGATGCCCGCCTGACGTGAGTACGGTTTTAGCCGTCAAGCCGCCCCAATCGTCGTATGTTACATAACCGCGTATATCACCCGCGATGTTGTCGGTCATGTAATCTACAGAACCGAGCCTGTCGGTGTGGTAGTAGAGTTTTAGTATATCTGTATTCGGATCCGGTAATATCGCGCTGCCGCCATTCTGCATACCTGTAATTACAACGTGCTCTTTTTCCAAAGCGTATACATAACGGTATGTGAGTATGCCGTCCTCGTGTTCTGCCTCTATTAAAACATTTTTCAGCGGAGAAGTATAGTCCAAAACATATTCTTTATGCACAACAATCATATGCCCGGGTATCGTGGGTGTGGTTCCACCTGTTGTGCCGCCTGTGGTATGCCCTTTGCCCGTCGGGTTGATATGGCCTTGCCCTGTGGAGTTGGTATGCCTGTCGCAGACCACCACGCCGTCTACCCTCGGTGATGGCGGTGTGATGCTGTTGTTTGTGTAGCCGTACGCGTTTTTCTCAATAACCCATTCGTTGGCGACACGATAACCTAAACCGTTGTAAATGTAGTGGCTTTCCTCGCCGTTGAGGTGCTTTGGTATTGGTGAGTAGTTTTTTGACCATACGCATACGTTTATGTGCAAACACTTCTCGTTGCGTTTTTGCTTTATATTATGCCCTTTTTTAAGTTTTCAATGTACATTGTACGTCGATTAAGCGGCGATTTTTGACAGCCTATATTCTACAGGGCTGAGGTACCCCAACGACGCATGTATACGTTTCCTGTTGTAAAACAGCTCTATGTATTCAAATAAGTCGCTCTTTACGCTTTCTATGCTGTCGTATTCTTTTCGGTATATACATTCTCGTTTTGCGCTACTAAAAAAGCTTTCAGCGCAAGCGTTGTCATAAGGACACGCAGCTCTACTCATGCTACCCTCTATACTGTTTTCTCTGAGCATTGTTTGAAACGACTTACTGCTGTATTGGCAACCCCTGTCGCTGTGGAAGACGAGACTGATACAAGACTTCCCTCGCCGTGCAAGGGCGTTGCTCAACGCCGCCTTTACTAGTGCCGTATCTATGTCCTTGCTAATACTATATCCTATTATTTCGCGGTTGTAAAGGTCTATCACGACCGCCAGATACACAAATCCCAGATGCGTCTTTATGTATGTTATGTCGCCGACCCAAACGGAGTTCGGATGCTCAGAAACGAAGTTCTGCCTTCGTTTATTTTCATAAAACCGCCCATCCGCTTTCCCATTCTTGTATGGCTTATATTTTTTTACGACTACAGGGAAATACCCATTCTCTCGCATTATCTTCCGTACTCTATACCTGCTCAGGTCATAACCTTCCTTGAGCATTGCCATATACATTTTACGATAGCCATATACCCGATTGTTTGTTTCGAATATTTCTCCTATTTTCTTTACCACAGACTGCTCGGCTTCGCGTTTAGATAGTTTCTTCCTTAATCGCATCCGCCACTGATAGTAACCGGATTCCTTTAGCCCCAATACCTTGCACATCTTCCTCACCGAATGCCCGGAGCTGTACGTAAATATCGCCTCGTACTTCATCCGTGAGCTTGCATGAAGATGTGCAGGGATTTTTTTAATATTTCAACCTTCTCTTCCTCTTCCTTTAGCTGTTTCTCACGTTGTCTCGCTTCCCGCTCTAGCTCCTTTACCCGGAGCAATAGTTCCGCTTCTGTACGCGGTGTCGTTGGCTTTATCCCCTTTGCCTCTGCATATGTCGGCAGTTTCATCTCACGCCGATAATCCCTCGCCCATCGGCACACCGTGTTCTTGTCTATCCCAAGCTCCTCTGCCAATCTTGTTGCCGATTTGTCTCCTTCTACTATCATCTTCGCTGTCTGCTCTCGCATCTCTGCTGAATACTTGCTATTATTGCTGGCCATATGATATCTCCTTTCCTATGCGTATGATATCACAAACCACTCATGTTTTCTCAACGCAGTACACTATTCCTAATTCATCATCAACGCTCTCTAACCATACCGGTACATCGGGTTGGATGTATTCTATTTCCGCGCCTGCCCCTGATGCGCGTAACGCGTCGGCTATGCTTTTGGGGTTCGTTTTTTCAGGTAATATCAATAACTCTACGCGCCCGCCGTCCGATACGCTCAGGCTTTCCGAACGTGAGCCGCGTAATACGTTATGGCGGCTCAGCGATGTGCCGCGTGTTTCTTTATACTTTATTATATATCTGTCATGTTCATATATTTCTTCAAGTTTCTCGCGGGTCTCATCTGCTGTTCGAGTACGTGCTGTTTCCGTGAGTACCGCAGATGCCGAACTCATGCGCCGAGTCTCTATTTCTACTTCTACTTCCAGTTTTTCTTCTATATAAAGCCCGCTGTCGTACATCGCCGTAAACGGGTCATTGCTTTCTAATTCAGATCGCATGGCTAACGCCGTGGGTGGCAGGATGCCAAAGAAGATACTTATTGCGAGGATTAGGCTGAGGGTTTTTAATATCTTTCCGTGCATTATTTTTCTCCTGTATCTTATATTATTACGAAAGGATGTGATTCTCGTGAGTTAGGAGGCGGGCTATGTGATTCCGGAAAGCGGAGCATGGATGCGGAGCGCGCTTTTTATCGCATGGATGACGATAAGGAGCGGAGAAGGAACACATAGCTCGGCGACGGCTGGTTAGTAGTTATTAGTTAGAAGGCGGGGGCGGGTTATATGAAGGCGGTGGGGGGGCGTATTGCGGAGGTGGGGGCGGCGCGTCTAAGTCGTCCGGGCCGAGTTCAAATGCGTTGACTCTGCCCGTCATTATCGCTTCGTTGCGCATTTCTGTGAAAAAACCGGAAGCTGTTGCTGTCATATAAGGGCCTACATACACGATGTAGAGTATTCCAAACGTCAGGAGAGAAAGGAGTATCCAGCCAATAAAACTTAAATGCATGACAAATAATTCCCATCTGTGGCCTTTTGTAATACGCATTGAGAGTTTAAGCGCCTGTGTCGCGCTGACTTGCGGATGAACTCCGAGAATATGCGTAGCGAAAAAATAATGATACGATTTTATTATTCCGGGTAGATACATCAGAGGTATCAGCGCGATAATCAATATAAGAATCCCTGCGAAATCAGACCCTACGGAATCGTAGGCTCCATAGAAACCATAAGAAAAATTGCTTGCCATCTGCGCTGCGGCTGTAACAAAAATAATAATATAACCCGGAATAATCGTTATCATCGACCAAAGGGCTATCCAAAGCGCCATCCACCATGAACCGCCGAGTTTGCGGAAGAAATTAAAGCCTACATCCTTAAACGGCTCTGAGATTTCGACATTGCGGCGATTATATATCTTGTAAAAGGATTTGTTTATATTGACCCCCAGTACCATAGAAATACATGAGACGGCAATACTTAACAGCCAACCAATAACCGGGATGAGTGTCAACACAAATGAGGCCGCAATAACGCAAATCCCTATCAGAAATGGAATTAATATCGCTCTGTCACGCTGCATCGCTACGGATTCTCTTGCGAGGGCTTTGATTTCTTGTCTTGTTTTCATACTTTTCTCCTTTTAGATTCTCTTAGATTCTTCGCTGCGCTCAGAATGACAGGGCGGGGGGCGCTCTGAATGACAGGAGGTCGTTCACGGTTTAGTGATGTGTTCCGACCATGTTTTTACCCAAACCAACTACAAGCAGGACTTCGTTTTGGGTAATGCCGAGTTTTTTGGCTATTTGGGCTGTGGTTTTACCTTGATTTGACATTTCCAATATCCGCGTATGTGTGGTTCTTGGTTGAGTTGCTGATTCTATTACAGACGCAGGCAGAAGATTTGTCGTTTCTTCAATAATCCGATGAAATACCGCACCGTTCTCGACTTTTGCGGGTGTTTCGGCAATTTTCTGAGAACTGCTCTTAATCATCCTCTCCGCACGTTCCAAAACCTCACTCGCGGCCCTGATTCTGCTCGAATCAATCTTCGTAACCGGAGCGGCAGGAGCGGCGGGCGTGAGAGATGCAGGGGGGGCGGGTTTAATTTGAGGGGTAATCACAGGAGGCGGGAGGCTTTGAACTGCCGGGGCAATCGTTTCTGCGGGGACGATCGTTCCGGCTCGGGCAGATGCCGCGGCGGCGCGAATTTCAATTTCCCTCATTTCCTCTATCGCCGCTGTTGACTGATCCGTAAACTCCTCCATTATGGTTTCGACCGAATTATACAACTCCAACAGCTTTTTTTCCTGTGCTTCAAGGAGTTTGCGCTGCCTTCGGACATTATCAAACAAAAGCCTGAAAATTATAGCAATCAGGCAAATCAACGCTGTGATGAATAATGCATACATATAGTAACCGCTGCTCAATATGGTATCTCCTGCCTATTCCCTAGTCCCTAAATCTTAATATCAATTCTGTGGTTGCTGGGGGCTACTATGAAACCGGGGCCGGGGAAATCGTCGTTGTCGTCGTTGTCAGAGTCTGAGTGGCCTCTATGGCCGTCTCTATCGCTTTTGTTGCCGCCGTCTTTATCAGCGCGGATCATTTCCATATCTGATTCAGAGGTATCTTGTACTCTTTTTTGCTCGACTGATTCATCAAGTCTGGTTTTGATAGCTTGATTGTCCTGATTTATTTCAGGCCTTTTTATCTGATCGCTCGAGTCCTTAGAAAGCTCAGGCGATCGATTTATCATCATTTGAGAATCAATACCTCTGATAGACATAATACGCCTCCCAAAAGGGGATTTATTCCTGCGGGCGGAGCAAGCCACCGCCCCTACACCCTAAATCCTAAATCCTAATCCCTAAAACTATCTTCCTTTTCTGATTTCGCAGGTGTTGTAGACTATCTGTCCTTCTCTGTATTTGAAGGTGGTAAACTGAATGTTATCATTTACTCTATACATATCATTCGCTATTGTGATTCTTACACCCGGAAAGACTGAGTCGAACACATGGATTTTACCATCCGTCGATCTTTTAAGAGCTTCTTGAATGACTGCAATTTCGTCGTTATACTCCGCTGTCTGTTCCGTATATACGCGCCTGTTTTCAATGCCGGAAAGATGCAGCTTATCCCATGTCGCCGGGTCGAGTTTACCTTTTGTTTTAGCCAAGTATGCGTCAAGCTGATTTAACTTCGCTGTCTCCGTTGCCAATCTCGCGAGTTCTTGTTCTAAGAAACTAAGCCTTGCGCGTTTCTGCGCCATAGCTCCAACTTCTATATCTGTGGTCAGATGGGAGACCGCGCCTATAGTGTTCGCGACTATCTCAACGGCAGCCGAAACCCGCCCTCCGATGATAGAGCCTCGTTTCCCTTTTACATACAATGAGTTACCCGCTTCGATGATACTCTGGATGCAAGCGTCTACAGTTATCGACCCACCTGCAATCGCGACTCCGCGCTCAATATACGGCAAAGTGATGGAGCCCGCTGCCTCTATTTTACCTCTGCCCATCCCTTGCATACCGCGCTTGATTTCAACATTTCCGCCCGAATATACCTCTGAAGCTTCCAAAACGCCGCCAATAATCACACTGCCTGCCGCCCTGATAACATGACCGGAATTGACACTACCGACGATGTGTACACTCCCGTTAAAATCTATATTACCAACACTCATGTCTACATCGCCTTGAACCTTATAGACACTTGAAACATTAACGCCATCGTTTACGAATTCGACCATGCCGGTGCATTTAGCGAACATCTGCGTCCGTTCGGGGTTTATCGTGACATTCTTGCCCTTTGGTAATATAGCTTCCTTACCGCGCCTTTGGGAAATCATCCTCCCTTTGACTGTCGTGCCGGGCGTACCCTCCGTAGCATATTCCCTCGAAACCAAGAGCTGACCTTCTGTAACCGATTCATAAAGATCGAGCGATTTATAGTCTACCCTGCCGCCTTCAAGCTCTTTTGGTTTAATGCTTTTCTTTTCTGTTTCAAAATGGAAAACAAGTTTCCCGTCTTCACCGTCTTGCGGCGGTGTGGATTTCGCAACCACACGCGAGTAATCGTAATCTTTGTCATTCAAAAGGTTCGCAAGCGCCACCTCGTCTAAACCATGTGAAATCCCCGCCAGAAGAAGTTTCTGTTTCGCGGCGCCAAATTCGAGGGGAGTGCCGCCGTCTTCACCCGGTAGTAATTGCACCGTCGCTTCCGATTCATCTTTTGAGATATAAATTACAATCTCCTCACCGATGAAATTCTCTTTTTGCACCGGAGCGATTTTTGCCTTGCCTGAACCCTGTGAGACGAGGGAAAGCAACGCGCCTTCATCAACCCCGGCTAATGATTTGCGCTTTAGGTACTGCGCTATCTCTTGCATATCGGGAGGCCTTCCCAAAATGTTTTCTTCAAACAGTTCGAAATGAACCCCATCTTCTTCATAGTGGAGCTTATAAGCATTATTGGTGATACTCATAATAAACGGTCACTCCTTTCTTGATTTTTGTTGCCGTTGCTAATCTGTCAGTCAGTCAGTTACTAAATCACTTTTTCTAATCTCGTCCGCATTTTCATCAACACTTTTGAGTGGATTTGAGATACACGCGATTCTGTCACGTGTAAAATGTCCGCGATTTCTTTGAGTAATAAACCCTCGTAGTAATAAAGCGTAATGACAAGCCTTTCTTTTTCGGGAAGCGCGTCGATTACTTCCGTCAGGATTTGTTTCTTCTCTTTGTGTATGAGTTCATCTTCAGGTGTGTTTTCATCCCGGCTTTTCAGCTCCGATTCCGGGTTTGAGGAACTAAGCGCGTCTTCAAAATTGATGAGGTTGAACATATGTGTTTGACTTAATATCTTCTGCACCTGTTCGACAGGCATAGCCAACGATTGCGCGACAGCCTGATCTGTCGAAACATTCAACTTCTGATTTTCAAATTCCTCATATGCATTTGTTATCGCGCTGATCTTTTTTCTGAGGCTCGGCGGCGCCCAATCCTGACTTCGCATATAGTCAAGGATTTCTCCGCGAATACGTGAAAACGCATAGGTTTCAAACTTAACTTCATGCTTGATTTCAAATTTATCAACAGCGTCTATAAGCCCAAGCATCCCGCAACTCACAAGATCGTCATACTCATTATAGTTATTGTATTTTGGCATCATACGTCTGACTATCCATTTGACAAGATAACCGTAGTGAAGCAACATTCGGTTTTTTGCCTCAATATCGCCGGATTGCTTATAAGCGACCCAAAGCTCATCAAGTTCCTCGGGGCTTAATTTATATTCATCATCATTGATACCAATCAACTTGTCGTCACCGCCTTTGATAGCCGGAACAGTTTGAACGCCCGGCTCTCATTCCCGCCTAGATATCTCCCGAAATCAGTCTTTCTTTCACAATCTGCTCCTGTTGCCGTGCTAGAATGTATTTTGAAAGGAAGTCCTCCCCCTCCGGGTCTTGTGAGAGAAAATGCACCCCTAATCTGTATACTTTCTTTTCCGGGACATATGATACCCGCACTATTTCCGCTACGAAGGTAAGCGTCTTTTCCTGTGCTTTTTTATCGTCTAAGTGTATTTTTAAGTGATACTCTTTTCCCGTTTCGTATCGCAGCTTGGTTTCCAGCCCGGCGCCCGTAACACTGAGGTTTTTTGTCTCTGCCGTCTCCAAGGAAATTATTTTCGGTTCGCCGATGTCATCAAGCGACATATCATCCAATCTAAACTCACTGTCCTCAGCATATGCGTAAATCTCCGCTTTCAGACTGATTGGCAGCCTATAGTATTGGCGCCTCTGACTTCTCTTTGCTTGGGAGATTTGATTCAAAACCGCGCATCGGACTTCCCCTTTTTTTATAAAATTGATTGCTTTTGCCTGAATCATATATCTGCCTGATTCGCGGTAGAATATAACGTAAATAATATCATCCGCATGGAGCAGCATGGGTATCCCTCTGTTTGAGGGTATTGGAATTAAAAATGTTTTGTCGGCATAAATATCCCATATAATAGTTTTGTAAAAATGATGCTCATCCGCAAACAATTCTATCTTGTCTCCAACAACAAGCTTAGCGCCTTTTCTCATATTATCCACCTCTCTCTCTGAGGCGGCCGAAGATTCTTGTGAAAATATTGTTTGCCTGTTTTTCAATGGGCATATCAAGAATCGCTTTTGCTATCCGCTCTATCTCCCTTGATGTCGAACAGCCCGGCGAGCTTACCAGAATCGGTATTTGCCTTTTAATCGACAGCGGCACATCGTGGTTAAATGTAATAACACCAAGAGGGTTGATGTTTTTGCCGAGATGCCTGCCGATAAACTCTACAAACCCATCCATCACACGCCGCGCCTCGTCGGCGTTTGCGCATTTGTTTATCAACACATGAATAGGATGATTTTGAACTTGCTGCGTGACTGTTTTTACAAGCGCATAGGCATCAAGTATCGCCGTAGGTTCCGTCGTTGTGACAACTATTGTTTCTGTCGAGGAAAGTATCATGTGAACAATCTTATCATTTATGCCCGCGCCTGTATCAATAATAATAAGATCGATCGGTAAATCAAGCGATGTAATACCGGAAATCAACAACTCCAACTGTTCTTCCCCCATTTGGAGCAAGTCGCTCATTCCCGAGCCTCCGGAAACAAAACGTACGCCTTCGTGCCCGAATTGGATTATCTCACTAAACGTTCGTTCTCCTTGCAGGAAATGACTGACATTATATCGGGACACAACGCCCAGCATAATATCCACATTCGCGAGGCCAAAGTCCGCGTCAATAACAAGTACGCGAATGCCAAGTCTGCTTAACGCAATCGCAAGATTGACCGACAGGCTGGATTTTCCTACCCCACCCTTTCCGCTTGCGACTGAAATAACCCTGATATCCTGTTTTGTGCCAACGAGTTCTCTTAATTTCTGAGCCTGATCTGCAGTTACTACATTCATAATGTTACCCAATCCTTTGGATTATATCCGATTTTTTTCCTTTACTTACTGCCTTAAATGACGGGATGGTGTGGCTTGCCTCTTGCGCGGAGGTTGACGGCGGACTTGAAACCGGGTCCGAATTCTGCGTTAAGTCCTGAAATCCCCGAATTGAATCCTGAAATTCCTGAATCGAATCCTGAATAAAGTCCTGCGGTGAGGCTTGCGGTGAAGTTTGCGTTAAATCTTGCGTTGAATTTTGCGTCAAATCCTGAATTGCCGGGTTTTCGGAATCCGTTTTTGGGACAGTCATTCTAATCGGCTGGTATGTAGAAAACTGATCCCGATTTGGCTTTTGAGTCTGCGCTGAACTCGAATCAAGTTTTGGCGGAGTTTTTAGCGGAAGACCCGGAAGGCCGCTTTCTTGAGGGGTGTTTGCGGTTTTATACTTATCTTGCTTGATATTTTTTTGATCCGAACTATAAATTATCTGTTTTGTAACGGTTTCGACCTCGATGACTTCGATATCGTCAGGAACATTTTGACCCGTTGTGACATATGCTATCGGCCTGTTTGTGTACCAACTGATGTTGAGCAGAACACCGCGATATTTGGTCTCGTCGAGTTTTGTGACCATAAGTTTGTAGCCGTCTACGAAACCATATGTGTCTATCATCTCCACGATTGAGGCAAAACCTGTCGTCGCCGCAATACATAACAGAATATCTTCCGGCCTCAAAACACGAATCAGATTGAGAATATCTTCTTTGTGCTGCTCGTCTCCCGGGCGTTTGCCCGCCGTGTCTACAAAAATCAAATCCCTGTCAGACATCGCCTCAAGGGCTTCGTCCAACTCATCAGGATGGTAAATAACGTGTAATGGTATCCCCAAAATATCGGCATAGGTCTGTAATTGCTCCTGTGCGCCAATCCTGAATGTGTCTGTGTTTATCATGCCGACTTTCTTTTTTTGCTTGATAGAAAAATCAGCGGCCAGTTTAACAATGGAAGTCGTTTTGCCAACGCCGGTCGGGCCTAAGACGAGTATGACTTTCTGCGTGAATTTTTTATGCAGAATAGGCTCCGCTTTGCCGAATTGCTCTAAAATAAGATGTTCCAATACTTCGCCCGCGTTTGTGCCCGGCTGTTTTCTAAGCATAAGCTCTGTTTCTTTTGCCAGTGTATGAGCCAGCTCCACTCTGACTTGATTTTCTATCATTTGCACATGGAGTTCCTGTACATCTTCGGGGAAATCATATGTGATCTCACGTTTGACAAAAGAGAATTTTTCGACAAATTCGGTCAGCATCGCGTCAATAGAATCAATGCGCTTGTCAAGCCTGTCTATCTGCATACTGCTCGCGGCATCCGGCGCCGGCCGCCCTTCCTGCTCTTTTTTTGCGATAGAGAACGTGGGAGGATGGATGGTTGGTTGGATATTTGATTGGCTGCTCTGCTGCATAGTTGACTGAATATTTGCGCCAAAACCACCGTACGCGGAGTTGAGTCTTTTGACCGCCGGTACATTTGACGGATCATAAGCAACCATGATTTCAAGAATTGGTTTTCGAAATAGATTTTTGAATCCTTTTTTACGTACTTTACGGCTGTTTAGAATCACAGCATCAGACCCCAGTTCTTTAACAACCGTGTCCATAGCCTGCTGCATATCTTTTGCATGATATCTTTTTACTAACATATCCTAAATCCTAACCCCTAAGAGAAGCGCCCCCCGTCCCCCGCAGGGCAACTCCTAACTCCTAACTCCTCATTCCTAATTGAATGAACTAAATCCTAACTACCCCTTCTGAGTATACCTCTACACTGCTCTCTATCTCATTATACGACAAAACTGCGAGTTCGGGGGCGATTTGTTCAGAAATTTTTCTAAATTGTCTTCTAACGAGCGGAGAGGTCAGGATAATCGGTGTTTTACCCCGGTTTTTCATGCTCTCTACTATCTCTCTTAACGCGTCGAATATCGCGTGTATCTGTGCCGGCTCGATTGCGAGATACGAGCCGTGTTCGGATTGTTTTGTGCTGTCAATAATCATTTGCTCAAGGGATGGGTCGAGGGTTATGGCGTTTGCCGTGTCCTCGGGGATAAAGCGTTTGGATATTGAGCGTTTGAGCGATTGCCTGACGTATTCCGTAAGCAAGTCCGGGTCTCTTGTAAGTCCGCCGTAATCACTGAGTGTTTCCATAATTGTCGCCATATCACGTATGGGTACATTTTCCGAAAGCATATTTGATAGAATCTTCTGTACCTCGCCGAGCGAAAAGAGCTTTGGCACAACTTCATCCACGAGCGCGGGTTGTGTTTTTCTGAGATTTTCGAGAAGTGTTTGAACTTGCTGGCGATTTAGTAGTTCATGCCCATATCGCTTAATAATCTCTGTCAGATGGGTTGCGATGACCGAAGGCGGATCGACGGTTGAATATCCGAGGATTTCCGCTTCTTCACGGTCGGCTTTTGTTATCCACAATGCCGGCAGACCAAATGTCGGCTCAACTGTTGGGATGCCAAAAATTTCTTCCTCAACCTCTCCGGTACTAAGCGCTAAGAGGTGATCTGCCATGATTTCGCCTCTCGCTATCTCCACACCCTTGATTTTTATCGAATATGTGTTTGTGCCAAGCTGAATATTGTCCCTAAGACGGATAGCGGGGACAATAATGCCGAGATCAATGGCGCACTGCCGCCTTATCATAACAACACGGTCGAGCAAGTCTCCGCCCTGCGAAACGTCTACCATCGGAACGATGCCATAACCGAATTCCAACTCTATGGGGTCTACTTGCAGCAAAGAAGTGACAGATTCGGGCTTACGTTTTTCTTCCGCCGTAACCTCCTCCACGATCTGCTCGTCAACTATAGCCGCTTTCTGCTGCCTGTTGTGTATGACGGCACCCGTGATTACAAGCAAAATCGCGACAAAAACCATTGGAAGAACCGGCAAGCCGGGTATCAAGCTTATTATTACTACCAATACGCCCGCCATAATCAGGGCGTGCGGTTGGGAACCAAGCTGCAACGCTACCTCACCGCCAAATGATGTTTCCCTGCCCGAACGGGTGACGATAATACCCGAAGACATGGATATCATCAGCGCGGGAATCTGAGAGACAAGCCCGTCACCTATGGTCGCGATTACAAAAATCTCCCCAACCTCAGCGAATGGCAGGCCCATAGTCGTCATTCCGATTATTAACCCCGCTATGATGTTGACAAAAGTAATCAAAAGGCCGGCAATCGCATCTCCTTTTATGAACTTACTCGCACCGTCCATTGCGCCGTGGAAGTCCGCTTCATGCTGGATTTTCTCACGTCGTGCGCGTGCCGTGTCCTCGTCGATAAACCCGCTGTTTAAGTCCGCGTCAATCGCCATTTGTTTACCGGGCATGGCATCGAGAGTGAATCTCGCCGAGACCTCGGCGACACGCTCCGCACCCTTCGTGATAACCATAAACTGGACTATGAGGATAATCAGGAACAAGATGATACCAACCACCAAGTTGCCGCCTGTGACGACCCTGCCAAAAGTATTGATTATGTTTCCTGCAAAACCTTCATTGCCGAGAATCAGCCTTGTTGACGCGATGTTGAGCGAGAGGCGAAATAGGGTAATTATCAGCAAAAGGGTCGGGAATACCGAAAAATCCACGGGGTCTTTTATGTACAGCGAAAACAGTAATATCGTGACGCACATGGCAATATTGATGATCAGGATAAAGTCCATAAACCCCGTTGGGAACGGGAAGATTATGATAAAGATGATCACCAGAATAAGCAGGCCAATAGATATATCGGATGCTTTCACGTTGCTGTCTCCTTAGCCCTAAGCCCTAAACCAAGATTCTTCGCCGATGTCTTTCTGAGTGAAACGAAGAATCTAACATCGGCTCAGAATGACATCCCTAAATCCTAAGCCCTAACAGTGCCTTTTTGCTTATATACAAACACTAGAATATCAGCGACGGCTTGGTAGAGGTCTGCGGGAATTTCTTCATCGATTTCGCATAATGAGTAAAGCGATTGTGCCAACGGTTTGTTTTCGACTATGTATACACCATGTTCGATTGCGACTTCTTTTATCTTTTTTGCGATATAGTCCTGTCCTTTTGCAACAACTACCGGCGCTTTTGATGATTTTTCCTCATATTTTAACGCAACGGCGTAGTGGGTAGGGTTTGTGATAACCACATCCGCATCGGGAACCTTGCTCATCATACGCATCGCGCTCATTTGACGCTGTTTCGCTCTGATTTTGCCCTTGATCTGGGGATCGCCTTCCATGTTCTTGTATTCGTCTTTGACTTCCTGTTTCGTCATTTTTAAGTCTTTTTCATGTTTCCAGTGCTGGTAGAGGAAATCCGCCAATGAAACAAAAATCATAGCAACGCACATTTTCAGAGCTGTTATAAATGCCGCGTTCATAATGTTCAAAATCGAGAGATACAAGTCTTGTCCAACATACGCGGGGAACTGCTCGAGCATGACCCGGAAGTCGAGATACGCGATAACTCCGATAGCCGCCAGCTTGAGTAATGATTTCAGCAGCTCAACTAATGTCCGGGTTGAGAACAGCCGTTTGAAACCACTGAGCGGGCTAATGCGGTTTAGTTTTGGGGCAAGCGGTTTTGTTGTAAATAAAAATCCTATTTGAACTACGTTTATCGCCAGCCCTGCCAGCATCGCGGCTCCGAGTATTGGGAGAAGGATATTTACCATTGACAGCATCATGCGGTTAAACGTGAGTCTGACTAAATGCGAATCCATGCTGTTGCTGAGGGGGAGAATGGAATCCGCCGCAAGATATTCGCTGAATACCGCCATTTGGTTATTGATGAAGGTCGGCCATATAAGAAGCAACAAACCAAACATTATAAATGCGCAAAAGGTTGAATTTGCTTCTGTGCTGCGCCGTACCTGCCCCTTTTGCCTGGCATCCCGCCGTTTTTTCGGGGTTGCTTTTTCGGTCTTTTCACCTGCCACTTATAATGCACCCCTGCGGGCGGATATTATCCGCCCCTACGATCTCTACATCCTATTTATAAGATTCTTCACTGCGTTCAGAATGACACGTCTAAATCCTATGTAACGAACATTGCGAACATTTTTTCGATTCCAATGAACATCTCGCTGAAAACTACTTCGCTGAAGTATACGTAGACAGGGAGAGTCGTCATAAAAACGAATAAGCCAATAAGCATTTTGAGCGGAATACCAACCACAAACATATGTATTTGCGGAACCATACGCATCGCTACCCCAAGAAGGATTTGTATCGTTAAACCGCAGGCGATGACAGGCATCGCTACCATTACTCCGATAAGAAATGACCTGATAAAGACCTCAAACGCGGCAAGACCTGTAGATGGTGAAAAAATCAACGTCCCTATGGGTAATCTTTCCACTGTCAGTACAATGGTGTGGATAAGCTGCAAATGCCCGTCAACCGCAAAGAAAACAATAAGCAGAAGGATGTTCAGGACATTACCAAGCATTGGTATTTGGGTATTGTTTTGAATATCAAATACGTTAACTATACCAAAACCGATCTGCATATCAATAAGCTGACCCGCCGTAAACATCAGCGTAAAAAACACATTTGTGACAAACGCCAATGTGACCCCAAGCAATAATTCGCCCGCGCATACCAAAAAAAAGCCAAATAATGTCGAATATTCCGCGACCGGCCTGCCCGGAAAAACAAAAAACAACAGAAAACTCAGCGCGACAGCCAGACATATTTTTGCCCTTGCCGGGATATTTACTCGACCGAAAATCGGTGACGGAATAACAAGGCCGCTTACCCTAAGCAATAATAAAATAAAATAATCCGCGTTGCCAAGCAACGCATCAACCGCCCCGGTCATTCCCAATGCTGTTGTTTCCATTTATTTACCCAAGTATCTGATTGATTGAGGCAAAAAGTCTAGTGACAAAACCACCTACAATTCCGAAGATAAAACTTCCGAAAAACAGGAACGCAAGCATTACAGCTACGATTTTCGGCACAAAAGCAAGCGTCTGCTCATTTATCTGAGTAGTTGCCTGAAAAATAGAGATAATAAGCCCAACCGCCACAGCTACAATGAGCATTGGAGCCGACGCAATAATCACCGTAAAAATCGCGTCTCTCATTATTCCGATAACAGTATCGGGAGTGAACACTATAATTTGCCTCCGTAATCCCTATTCCCTAATCCCTAGTCCCTCTCAGGTCTTGTTTCTGCAAAAACTGAATTATTACTTAAAACGTATGTTGCGGCTTATAGCCGCCGGGTCAGGCTCCCAGTGTTCCGCTGTAGCTCCCGCCGAAACTTCCAACAATCACACCCATTATGAGCTGCCAGCCATCAACCAAAACAAACAATAACACCTTAAACGGGAGCGAAATCATTGCGGGCGGCAGCATCATCATACCCATCGCCATCAGTGTGCTTGCGACTACCATGTCAATTACAATGAAGGGGAGATAAATAAAAAAGCCAATCTGAAACGCTCGTTTGACTTCGCTGGTCATAAAAGCGGGGATAAGTATTCTGTTCGGCACTGACTCAATATCTTCTATTTCTTCCCTTGAAATGCCCACAAAAAATTCTAGATCAGTTTCCATCACCTGTGAGAGCATAAAACCTCGGGTGGGCTCCATAGCTATTTCCATGAACTCATCCTGTGTGATTTCTCCATTTGAATATGGAACATACGCATCATCATAAACAGAAGCAAGCTCCGGCCCCATAATAAAAAAGGTTAAAAAAAGCGCTAGCCCTATAACTATTTGATTTGGCGGCGATTGCTGCATACCTAATGCGTTTCGGACAAATGAGAGTATTATCAAAATCCGTGTGAATCCCGTCATCATCAGGACTATCGACGGAAGCAATGTCAGTATCGTAAGCAGAATCACAATGTCTACGGCGGATGTATTTTCGCCGAACAATGTCTGCGTCATGTCGCTGAGGTTTGCTGAAGCGCTAAACTCCGCGACCGCCAATGTTACCAACAAAGACAGGATGAATAGTATTATCTTCTTGTGCGTTGTATTGATCTTAGGCTTGTATGCCAAGCTGAGAGCCGCCGGAAAAGGTAAGGACGGCGCGGCGGCAGTCAGTGACCGCAATGGGCGAGGCAGTAAGTGGTGGGGGTTAATTTTCATCTATGGCCTCCGGGTTTTCCGGGGCTTCCGGATTTTCGGGTTCGCCCGGAGTTTCCGGGGTTTCGTCAGTCGGCTTTTCAGTTTCCAAGTCTTCGTTTGCTTTTTCATGCGCTATCCGCATGGATGATTCAAACGAATGTACGGGCGTTTTTCCCGTCATATTTGCCAAAAAGGACTTTAGTCCTTTTTTTATACCGTCCATCGGGTTGGCGACAGCTTTTGCGTTTATCCCCAGCTCGTTATTAGCTAATATTTCCGCAAATTCCTCAGAATCAAATGTATCAAAGAGTGTCATTGCGTGATTTGTTACACCTACGATATAAACCTTATCCGCAATTTCAACAATACAGAAACTCTTATCCTTAGACATCGCGAAACGGTCTATCATGTTGATGTTTTTGCCTCGCCCCCGGCTAACCCCCTGAGATTTGACCCCAACGTAATATGTTACATAGTAGGCGGCGATGATGATAATTACCATTCCGGCAACAGACAGAACGATTTGTAAAGGCGGCATCCTTCTACGTCTCCTTTTACACCTGCATTCTCATAAGTTCGTTGTATGCGTCGAGGAATTTATTTCTGATTTGCAGGGCTAAGTTTAACGAGAGTTCGGCTTTTTGGGCGTCAATGAGTATGCTCGCCATATCGTCAGCCTTACCGGTAAGTAGTTCAAGGCCTGACGTTTTATCTGCCGCGTCTGTTTTTACGACATTCGCCAAAGCATCTGTCAGCATATCGGAAAACTGCGCAGAATCTGAGCCGTTGACACTTTGAGTGCCGGGTTTCCGCGTCTGCCCGGATAGTTGATTGATCAAATCTATTGTAAGTGGATTAATTGTCATCGCTTACTACCGTCCTATCTCTAATGTCTTATTTGCCATATCTTTGAATGTATTTAGGGCTGTGATATTTGCTTCGTATGCACGGAACGCCGCCATCATGTCAATCATTTCCTGCACGACTTCAACATTTGGCATCCTGACAAAACCGTTTTCGTCCGCGTCAGGATGAGTTGGGTTATAATCGTATTTGAATTCCGACTGATCTTCGCCGATCTCAACCACCCGAACCCCGCCCGCAACTGTACGTGCTCTGTTAAAAAAGGCGGCAAAATCCCTGTCACTTCGTCTTTCCTGAAAAACAACATATTTCCTGCGGTAAGGATCACCGTTTTCAGTCCTCGTAGTGTTGATGTTCGCCATGTTCTCAGTAATAATATCCATTCGCATACGCGAAGCTGTAAGAGCGGATGCGCTGATATTCATAGAATCTAAGAATGACATATTGGGTACCTACCTTTTTTATAGGATTTAGGGGTTAGGATTTAGGATTTAGGAGACGGGGGATGCGAGTTAGGAGTTGGGAGTTAGCGGCCTTCTGTTATTGCGGAGCGGAGGCGCCTGATTTCGCCGTTCATTTTTTCCAGCAATGTATTATATAAAATCGTATTCTGTGCAAGGGCTACGTTTTCGGCTTCAATATCGACGTTATTGCCGTCTAACCTCATAGTTGTGTCAGAACGCTCAATAATCCGTCCTCTAACATCTTCAGGACGTCCCGAACCAATCGGAATATGTCTGGGATGTGTCCTTGTCCCCCTGAACCCCGAGCCTTGAAGCGCTTGGCGCATAAGTGATTCAAACTCCACATGGGATGCCTTGAATCCGGGTGTTTCTACATTAGCAATGTTGTTACGAATCACCGCGTTACGGGTCCACGATGCGGATAAGCCTTGCTGCAGGACATCAACCGATTTGAACATATTTGACCACATAATGTTTACCTCTATTCTCATG
>Ga0099364_10003827_pt1 | contig 23103 bp, 21 predicted proteins | sample TergutTh196P3_FD_73070 | JGI IMG/M metagenome (GOLD analysis project Ga0099364, IMG submission 73070) | Microcerotermes parvus P3 segment gut microbial communities from Pointe-Noire, Republic of the Congo - Th196 P3 | ecosystem: Host-associated > Arthropoda: Insects > Digestive system > Gut ...
AAAAGATGTCCAGTTCAGGCACTTCTACCTGAATCCCGACAATGGCACGGTCTATCAGGGCAACATCAAGATATCTTTCAACGACAATTTCGTGGACGGCGCGGAGGTTTTTCTGACGTCGTTCGAGGCCACGTTCGTTGGGCAGATAGCGAAGGGGGACGTGAAACTGCGCGACATCGACAAGTTCTGGGACGCAAACGGCCGGTTCCTGCTCGTCGATCCGCAGGAGATAACCATCACCCAGGGCGACGGCAGCACGACGAAGATCACGCTTTACGCGACCGATACGATGGAGGACCTCAGGAAGAAGCTCAACGACGCCATCGCGTACGGGCTGGGGCAGGCAAGGTATGTTACGGACGCGGGGAACAACTTCGTGACGTTTGTCGAAAAAGGGATACCCAACAGCCCCGAATCCGTGCCCGGTACCCTCATCATCCGCACCCTCATACCGGGCAACGCGGGCAGGCTGTCATTCTCGGGGGATGAGGAGCTGATCAGGGCGTTTTCCCTGAACGTGATCCAGGAGTCCATCGAGAATACGTTCAGCGTGTCGATAGCCGACGCGCACACCGGAAGAATGGTGGCGGCAAACCAAAAAATCAGCGGCAACATCCTGGTTGGCGTTATCCATCCCAACGTGGACGTGATCTTCGACCCGATGGCGAATATTGTGGCGGAATGGAATGACAAAACAAATTCATTCATGCTGAAGAAAGCCGGGCAGCTGTACGAGACGATACTCCACCTCTCCGACAACACGACGGTATTCCAGGTCGGCGCGAACGAGGGAGAGGACATGGGGCTCGACATAGGCGATATGAGCGCGAGGGCGCTGGGAATTTTGGGCGTAGTCGTAACCGACCGCACATCCGCGGCGCGCGCGATAACCACCCTGGACCTGGCGATTGCCCGCGTTTCGTCACAGAGGGCAAAGCTGGGCGCGTACCAGAACAGGCTGGAGCACACCATCAGCAACCTGACGACCGCCGTGACGAATACGACCGCCGCCGAGAGCCGTATCCGCGACGTCGACATGGCGAAGGAAATGATGGAGTTCACTAAACTAAACATCCTGAGCCAAGCCGGAACATCAATGCTCGCACAGGCGAACCAGCTGCCGCAGAATATACTGGCGTTACTCAGGTAATAACCCGAAAAACAAGTTATTTGAATAATGGGCGGGGAGGCGATGACCTCTCCGCTCTAATTTTTTAAAATGCGGGGAACGCATATTGATTTAAAATCGGCGTTATGATGTATTATTGCAGTAACTAAAGTTATTGTTAATGGGGGTGACGCCCTTGTTCGACAACAAATCGATTCTGATAACCGGCGGCACAGGTTCGTTCGGTAAATATTTCGTCAGAACAATTATTGAGAGGTACAAGCCAAAGAGGGTTGTGGTCTATTCGCGTGACGAGCTGAAACAGTTTGAAATGCGGGAGATCTTCGACCAGGATTGCATGAGATATTTCATTGGAGATGTGCGCGACGCCGCGCGTCTTGACACGGCCATGACGGATATTGATTATGTAGTTCACGCCGCGGCTTTGAAGCAGGTCCCGGCGGCTGAGTATAATCCGATGGAGTGCATCAAGACAAATATTATGGGCGCTCAGAACGTGATAGACGCCTCGCTTAGCAATGAAGTGAAGGGGGCTATCACGCTGTCCACTGACAAGGCGGCGAACCCGATAAACCTGTATGGCGCGACGAAACTTTGCTCGGATAAACTCTTCATGGCGGCGAACAATATTGCGGGGAAAAAGGATACGAGTTTTTCCGTTGTACGTTACGGAAATGTTGTGGGTTCGCGCGGTTCCGTAATACCGTATTTCAAAAAACTGATATATGCCGGCGCCCGGGAATTGCCCATAACCGACGAACGAATGACGCGGTTTTGGATAACCTTGGCGCAAGGCGTCGATTTCGTAATAAAAGCATTTGAGCGGATGCAGGGCGGGGAGCTGTTCGTGCCCAAAATACCGTCGGCCCGGGTTACGGATATAGCCCGCGCTCTCTCGCCAAATCTGCCGTTCCGCATAATAGGCGTCAGACCGGGGGAAAAACTGCATGAAGTAATGTGTCCTGCCGACGAATCACATCTCACTCTGGAATTTGAAAACCATTATGTGATCAAACCCACCGCGATGTTCCGGGGAAACATTGATTATTTGAGGGACAGCGAAGGTGGAGCAGGCGTGCCGGTAGAACCGGGATTCGAATACAATTCAGGAACGAATCCGCATTTCATGACGATAGATCAAATCAAGGAAATATGCGGGATATGAAGATTGCCGGCATCGTACAGGCTCGTATGACGTCAACGAGGCTTCCCGGAAAGATATTGCTTGAAGTTTTGGGAAAGCCGCTGCTCCAGTACGAACTTGAACGGCTTCGAAAAATCCCCTCGCTCGACGAACTGATCGTCGCCACCACGACTAATGAAACTGACGACCCGGTTGTGGAGCTTTGTGACAGATTGAGCGTTTCCGCTTACAGGGGTTCGGAGCTCGACGTGCTTTCGCGCTATTGTGAAGCCGCGGAACAGTATAAAGCGGATGCGGTGGTTCGATTCACAGCGGATTGTCCCTTGATAGACCCGCAAATCTCGGATTCGGTGATACGTTACTATCGCGAACACGCGGACGAAGTTGATTATTGCAGCACGGGCGGCGGGACATATCCGAGGGGAATGGATACGGAAGTATTTTCGCTGGAAGCGCTGCGTGAGGCTGGCAGGGAAGGAACTACGGCGCAAGATAGGGAACATGTGACTTTTTTTATATGGAACAGACCGGAAAGGTATAAGCAGTGGAAAAAAAAGAGCGGCCATGATTGGGGTAAATACCGGCTCACAGTCGATACGCCGGAGGATTTTGCGCTGATAAAGGAAATTATCGAGCGGTTGTACCCGACAAACCCGGATTTCCGCTTAGGCGACGTTATAACGTTACTGGAAGAAAACCCTGATTTGTCTAAGATAAATGAAATGATCAAGCAAAAAACATCTTAAAATGAAAGAACGTGTGATGCCATTGTCAGTCGGGGAACAAATTTACAATCTTGCCGAAAAACTCTTTCCAATATGCCGCAGCATCACCGGCGATGGTGTGCGCGAGACCCTGCGGATATTGAGCGATGTTTGCAGCGGCATGAAAATATATGAAGTTCCGACCGGGACCAAAGTTTTCGACTGGGTTGTGCCCAAAGAGTGGGTCATACGCGACGCGTATATAGAATGTCCCGATGGAACACGCATCGCGGAGTTCAAGAAAAACAACATGCATCTGGCGGGGTATTCCATACCGGTAGATCGCACAATGACGCTGGATGAGCTACAGGAATATCTTCACTCGCTTCCGGAGCAGCCGACGGCGATCCCCTATGTGACGTCTTATTATGAGGAGCGCTTCGGATTTTGCATCTCACACGAGGAGCGAATGGCGCTTAAAAGCGGTCAATATCGTGTTTTTGTGGACAGCGATCTGAAGGAAGGCTCTCTCTCCTACGGGGAAATAATTATTCCGGGAGAAAGGGAAGAGGAAGTCTTTTTCAGCTCTTATATATGCCATCCCTCAATGGCCAATAACGAGCTTTCCGGTCCATGTTTAGCGATACATCTCGCTAAATGGCTATCGGAGAAACGATGCCGTTACACTTACCGGATTGTCTTTATCCCCGAAACTATAGGCTCGATAACTTATCTCAGCAGAAATTTGGACGAGATGAAGCACAGGGTAATAGCGGGATTTAATCTCTCGTGCCTAGGCGATCCGGGGAATTTTTCATATATAGCGTCCCGTTATGGAGATACTCTGGCGGATCGGGCCGCAAAATCAGTTTTGAGTGAGTTTGATGCAAATTATAAAACCTACTCTTTCCTGTTCCGCGGTTCAGATGAACGTCAATACTGCGCGCCCGGAGTCGATTTGCCTCTCTGTTGTATAACGCGCACCAAATTTGGCTGGTATCCGGAGTATCATACCAGCGCCGATAATATGGACTTTATAACGGCAAAAGCCTTGGGTGAATCGTACGAGTTTTTTGTAAAATTGTTTGAAGCCCTCGAAATAAACCGAAAATATGAGGTTTTTTGCAAATGTGAGCCTCAGTTGTCATCCAGAGGACTTTATCCTACGGTCAGTGTTAAGAACAGCGGACTGGCAGTACGGACGATGCGGAACGTTATAGCTTATTGTGACGGCAGGAATGATTTGTTTGGTATCGCGAAAATTCTGGACCAACCGATATCCGATTTGATTCAGATAGTCGAGAAATTGATGGAAGTCGGAGTCATTACATAGCATATTCGCCGGAGTATGTTAAAAAATCAACATACAGGAGGCAAACAATGGAAGAACGTGTTCGCGAAATAATTGCAGATATTTTAGGAATTGATACAGGCGGATTAGCTGTTTCGACTGACATTAGGTCGATCGAAAGCTGGGATTCCATGGTCCAGGTCAGAATAATTGCGGAATTGGAGGATGTTTTTTCCTGTTCGATTCCCATTGAGAGAATCAAATCGTTGAAAAAAGTTGAAGATTTTGTCAACATAATTAGCTGACGGTTTTTTCGTGAGAATTGCATTGTTATCCAACGTAAATTTGGAATCGCTGGCCCTTAGGCTTCGCCCTGAGCATGACGTTTATGTTCCGGGTGGTTACGATGTATGGATACAGAAATTGCTTGACGTTGATTCCGGGTTTTATAAGTTTAATCCCGAGGACTGTTTTATCATTATTGATGCAAAAGGCAATTTCGAGGGCGAAACGGCAGAAAACGCTATAGTTAAAGCAGCTAAGATTTTAACTCGGTGTAATTTTTATATTTCGACATTGGACGCGCCAACACACTTAATATTACCTCTCAAGGAATCTTTGATCCTCGATAAAGCGCGGTTTGAATGGTATCTAATATTATCCGAAATGGTCTCGGGGTACGGTAATATTTATCCCCTAAACCTATCAATATTATTGGAAAGACGTGGAAGTGAACAGTTATATTCGGCAAAAATGTGGTACTTGTCGGGAATCCCTTTTTCAGCATATGGCGAAAAAGTATTGTCCGCAATGATTCTGAATATTGTAAAAACCCGAAGAACTGCCAGAAAAAAATGTCTGATCCTGGACTTGGATAACACATTGTGGGGCGGCGTTATCGGCGAGGATGGAATAGGTGGGATTGAGCTGGATATTACAAGAGAAGGGGCTCGCTATAGAGATTTTCAAAAAAACATACTCGCTATAAAGAATACCGGCGTTTTGTTGGCAATATCATCGAAGAACAACATTGAAGACGTCGAAATAGCCTTTAAGCATCCGTATATGTTATTGAAGCCGGAAGACTTCGTTATTAAAAAAATCAATTGGCGAAGTAAGTCTCAAAATATTGCCGAAATTGCAACGGAGCTTAACATAAGCGTCGATTCGCTTGTATTTATAGATGATAATCCGGCTGAGCGAGCCGAAGTGAGGGCAATGCTGCCGGATGTTGCGGTGCCGGAATTTCCGCAGGATACATGCAAGCTGGAGGAATTCACCGCGAATTTGTTTGCGGATTATTTTTTTATCCTGGATTTATCCGATGAGGATACAAATAAGCACCGCATGTACGCTGAAAACATTGCGCGGGAAGGGAGTAAAAGTGGTTTTGAGAACGCTTCGGATTACCTTGAGGATTTGAATATTACATTGAAAATGGAGAAAGTGACGGAAACCACGTTACACAGAGCATTTCAGATGGTACAAAAAACGAACCAGTTCAATCTCACAACGATACGCTATAGTGAGATGGGCCTGCAAGAAATTATGAAAAATTCCGATTATTTAATTGTGATTGGACAGGCCGCCGACAGGTTCGGCGATAATGGGCATTGCCTTTTGATGGTATGTAAGAAGCTTGATTGCAAAACGGCGGAAATTGAATCATTTCTTATGAGTTGCAGAGTAATGGGACGTACGGTTGAACGGGCGGCGTTGATATATCTGGAGGATGTTTTGAAGACTGAAGGTATTGAAATCGTGCGATCATCGTACATATTTACAAATAAAAACTCTCCGGTAAGGGAGTTTTACGACTCAATGGGCTATACGCTAACAAATGAAGATAAAAGCGGCGATAAATACTATATGCGGGCCATATTGGATACGAGAGAGGAAGAAAAAAATTGTTTTGTGACGGTAGTTTAACACCGCACCATATTGGTTACGCAGTCCTCGATATCGAGGATTCGAAAAGAACGTTCGAATTATTGGGCTTTAGCGCAATAAATGAGCAGCACAGCGACTCTCTGCGAAACGTAAATATTCAGTTCATGAAAAACAACGCATATATGATTGAATTGATCGCTATTGCGGATATATGCCGGCATTCCGATATGAATTTTTTAATAAAAAACGGGCGTAAATTTGAGGTTACCCCATACCATGTTTGTTTTGAGGTTGATGATCTTGAAGAAGCGATGGCTGAGTTAAGAGAAAAAAGATTTGTCCTGTCGGCGCATCCCGCCCCTGCTCCAGCCATGCGTGGCAGATTGGTCGCTTTTATGTACCACAGGAATACGGGTTTGATCGAGCTGCTCGAAAGAGAATGTCACGTTGATAAGAGACCGGAATGAGTGATTACGTTTCCAGCAGTGAATGGATTAATATGCTGGATATCCAAAAGGGAGATACCTTACTGGTATCATCGGATATCCAGCGGCTATTTTTTTCAGCGGTCAAAAATGGGGATACTTTCTCCCCGTCCTCGCTAATTGAACAATTAAAGATAAAATTGGGCGCTGAGGGTACATTGCTGTTCCCCACATTTAACTGGGATTTCTGCAAGGGAATACCGTTCGATTATTACAATACGCCTTGTATGACCGGCACTCTTGGGCGCGAAGCCCTCAAGATGAGCGATTTTAAACGCTCTTTGCATCCGATATATTCGTTTGCCGTGTGGGGACGAGATCAGGAATATATATGCGAAATGCAAAATGTAAGCGCTTTCGGCAGTGATTCTCCATTTGCTTATCTACATAGCTATGGGAAAAATCTTATAATAGATATCACGATGAAGCTCTGTTTTACATTTGCTCATTATGTTGAGGAGCAGGTCGGAGTGTCTTATCGATATATGAAAAACTTCACGGCGCTATATACTGGCCCCGATGGCGGCAGTGAGGTACGATCATACAGTATGTTTGTGAGATGCCTTAGCAAGCTGGCGGAGAGTTTGATCGATCCTTTGGGGGAGGATTTGGCGGATAAAGGTCTACTGGAAAGAAAAATTATCAATGGGATTGTATTTTCTATTTTGAAATTCTCGGATTTTTATGTATTGGCAGAAAGGGATATTCTGGAGAACAAAGCCGGAAAATTATGCCGTTATGTATGATGGAAAGGAGGAGTGATTATTATGGAAATTTCAAAGAAATACTCTGTGAAATTAACTGATGAATTTGAAAAATTTACAGGAGAGAGGTTTATTGTATTTGGCGCAGGTAATGGAGGTATTAAGTGCTATAAGTATTTGCAGGAAAAGGGGATAAACGACCAGGTTGATTGCTTTGTTGACAGCGACCCCGGTAAACAAGGAAAAACATTATTCGAAAAGGAAATACACTCTATAAATTTTTTGAAAGATAATCCATCTCATATTGTAATAGTTTCAACCGGTCTTTTGCGCAGCGTTTATGAGTGTATCAGTAAAGCCGGTTGCATGAATAAAATATTTGCATACGTAGCTGCAATACCTCCATATGCGGATGACGATTTTGCAGGCGACGCGCCAATGATTGAGTCTTTTTATGACGCAAATGATGAATATTCAAAAGTGATGGTCAGATCGTTTGTTTGGTTACGGGACAAATCGAACGTCAGAATCCAGCCTGTCGAAAATGTAATTAGCTTGAATATGGAAGCCTCTTACTGGTATGAGGGGAAAACCGATTTGGAAATGTACGATAAATTGACGGTATTCGATGTTGGGGCATTCGACGGGGACACGTTGCGCCAGTTTGGCACAAAATACGGCGGTAGAATAAAAAAATATCACGCATTTGAACCCAGCGAATTATATTTAAAAAAATTGCAAAGTACCGTAGAAGTTTTAAAAATGGAGGAAACTGTCGAAATTCATTCGGTTGGATTAGGCGATGAGAATACGATTCTCAAATTTTCCGGTCATTGTATATGGGAAAATGGCGATTTTAATGTGAATGTTCGACGGTTGGATGATATGGGACTGACCGTTATTGGTAAAGCCTGCATGAAAATGGACATTGAAGGTTATGAGATGAAGGCGCTGGCAGGCGCCGGGCAGTTCATAGAAAGACACGAGCCGGAACTGGCGATTTGCGTTTACCATAAGGCAAACGACATATTCAGGATACCGGAATTTATTAAATCTATTAATCCAAAATACCGATGTACCCTGCGCGGCGGTCCTCACATGATTTGTTACGCGACTACCGGAAGACCTTGATCATCGAAACGTGAACCTTGAATTATTCTCCGAAAATATGCAGTTATATTGTGACGGGAGAGTGATTAATTGTGGAAATTTCTAAAGAATACTCTGTGAAGCTGTCTAACGAGTTTGAAAAAGTATTGGGTGAAAGATTTGTCCTATATGGAGCCAGCTCCGGAGGGGTTTCTTGCTATAAATACTTACAGCAAAAGGGGATAAGTGACCAGGTTGAATGTTTTGTTGACAGCGACCGCAGTAAACACGGTAAATCATTATGTGGAAAAGAGATACGCTCGATAGATTTTTTGAAAGATAACCCATCCTTCATAGTGATTATTTCGAGCGGATTCTTTTCAAGCGTATATGAGAGTATTTCTAAAGCCGATTGCAGGAATATAATATATGCGCATGTACCAGCAGGGCCTCCGTTTGCCGATAATGATTTTGCAGGAGGTGCACAAATGATTGAATCTTTTTATGATGAAAATGATGAATATTCTAAAATGATTATCAGATCGCTTTTTTGGCTAAAGGATAAATCGAATATCAGAATTCAACCAATTGAAAACGTAATGGCTTTGAGTCAAGTAGCCTCTTACTGGTATGAGGGGAAAACCAATTTGGAAATATACGATATGTTGACGATATTCGATGTTGGAGCATTCGACGGGGACACGTTGCGCGAATTAAGCGCAAGATATGGCAGCAGAATAAAAAAATATCACGCATTTGAACCCGACAGATTAACGGTAAATAAATTGCATAACACTGCACGAGTTTTAAAAATTGAGGATATTGTCGAAATTCATTCAGTTGGATTAGGTGATGAGAACACGGTTCTGAATTTTTGTGCTTCAGGAGATTTTACGTATACCCATCACATATCCGAAAATGGTGAAACCGTCGTGAATATTAAGCGGTTGGACGACATGAAATTGACTGTCATAGGTAAACCCTGCGTAAAAATGGATGTTGAAGGTTATGAGATGAAGGCGCTGGCAGGCGCTGGACAATTTATCTACAGATACGAGCCGGAATTGGCGATTTGTGTTTATCATAAGGTAGATGACATATTCAGGATACCGGAATTTATCAAATCGATAAATCCAAAATACCGATGTATCCTGCGCGGCGGTCTTCACATGGTTTGTTACGCGACTACCGGAAGACATTGATTATTGGATCGCGCAAGGAATGATCATCCGGCGGAGAAGGTGAAAACTTGACCCAATTGGAAAAATATAAAAATTGTTTCATAGAGGCGTTTGAACTTTCCGACGAAGAGGGGATCGAATCCCTCGAATATCAGTCGATCCAATTATGGGATTCAGTAGGCCATATGGGGCTTATGGCCTTGTTGGAGGATAGTTTTGACATAATGCTGGATACCGACGACATCATTGATTTTGCTTCCTATGTGAAGGGTATGGAAATCCTGAAAAAATATGATGTAGAAATAGACGGCTAATTAATATGACAAAATGAACGACAATATTGAATAGGGAGTTAATAAAATGCTTAAAGGGAAAACCGCAATTATAACCGGGACAGCCCGCGGCATTGGGAAGGCGATGCTTGAGGTATTTGCCGAAAACGGCGCTAATATTTACGCTCATGCGAGAACCGAAACGCCGGAATTTTTGGCCGAGCTGGCTCGGTTGTCAGAGGAATATAAAGTAGAAATTTGGCCGTTTTGTTTTGACTTGACCGACTCAAGCGCAATGAAAGCGAAGGTAAAAGAAATTGTTGCCGCCAAACGGCCGGTGGATATTCTTATTAACAACGCCGGGATGGTGGAGGAAAGCGCTTCTTTTATCATGACCTCCGCCGAGAAGATGAAGTCGGTGTTTGAGGTCAATTTCTTCGCTCAGATGATGCTCACCCAGTATATTGTGCGCTTGATGACGCGGCAGAGTAAGGGCAGCATAATCAATATCTCATCAATAGCAGCGATTGACGGCGAGCCCGGACAATTGGAATATAATGCCGGCAAAGCCGCGCTTATTGGCGCGACCCGTAAGTTGGCTGGCGAGCTTGCGCCGTTTGGGATTCGGGTAAACGCAATTGCGCCTGGTATTGTTGAAACTGATATGAGCGGGAAAATACGGCAGGAGCTAAAGGAGCAGATTCTGGAGAGGACATTTATGAAGCGCATCGGATTGCCGCGAGAGATAGCGGGCGCGGCATTGTTTTTTGCGTCTGAGCTCTCTTCGTATGTGACGGGACAGATATTGCGCGTGGATGGAGGTATGTAGGGGGAGTTATGAATACTACGGAATTGCGTGAATTTGCCGCAAAAATACGTAAATGTATTATTGAAACCGTGTATAACTCCAAGCGAAGCGCTCATATCGGCGGGGCGATGTCAATGGCTGATATTTTAGCGGTTTTATATGGCAGTGTAATGCGTTATAGCCCCGGCGAGCCCGAAGACGACAGCCGCGACCGCTTTATATTAAGCAAAGGGCACTGCTGCGCTGGATTGTACGCGGCGTTAAACATATTGGGCGTTATCTCCGATGAAGAATTAAGGGCAAATTATCAAACCGACGGCGGTTTTCTCCCTGCCCACACAGTAAAAAATCCGGGCAAAGGCATAGAGTGTACCAGCGGCAGCCTGGGCATGGGTTTATCGTTTGGTATAGGAAAAGCGCTCGCGGCTAAACTCGACGACAAGAAGTACAGGATTTTTGTTATAGCAGGCGACGGTGAATGCAACGAGGGTGAAATATGGGAGGCAGCGGCTGCGGCGAAACAGTATAAGCTTGATAATCTTATTTTGATAATTGACAGAAATAAATTTCAACTTGACGGGGCAACCGTGGAAATAATGGATATTAATCTGGTTGGCGCCTTGAAAGGTTTCGGCTGGAATGTTTCGGAAATCGACGGTCACGATATAGAAACGCTCGTGGCGGCTTTAACGGAAGCGACAAACAGCAGGGGAGATATCCCTTACGCGATAGTCGCGAATACCGTTAAAGGCAAAGGCGTGTCATTTATGGAAAACAATAACGCATGGCATCACGCGCATATCTCCCAGGAACAGTATTCCGCGGCTATGGAGGAGCTTTGATTGATTGAAATTAACAGGGTCAAAAATCGCACATGGTCCATGCTCGGAACACGCCGCACATTCGGAGTGGTTTTGGATGAAATGGCGTCGGATTGGGACAGGCTTTTTGTCATGTCCGGGGACGCAAAAACTTCTTCCGGGCTGGACAGGTTCGCTAATAATTATCCTCAAAAATATTTATCGTGCGGTATCGCCGAACAAAATATGGTATGCGTTGCCTCCGGTTTGGCAAGCGAGGGGAAAGTGGTTTTTATTTCCAGTTTCGCTCCGTTCATTACGGGCAGATGCTATGACCAAATTCGCGTTCACCTTGGCATGATGCGCCACAACGTTAAATTGGCGGGGATCGGCTCCGGCGTCGGTCTTGATCTCCAAGGCAACACGCACTACGGATTGGACGACATTGGCCTCATGTGCACAATTCCAAACATGACGGTAATTTCGCCGGCAGATTGCGCGGAGGTAGCTATTGCCACGGAAGCGGCGTATTACCACGACGGCCCTGTATATCTCCGGCTTTGCGGCGAAACCAACATGCCAATTATCAACAGGGAAAACTATGAATTTAAAATCGGGCGCGCGATAAAATTACGCGAGGGCGATGACGTTTCAATATTTGCGACAGGCACAATGGTTTCCAAATCGCTGAAAGCCGCCGAACTTCTTTCTAATGAAGGTATTAACGCTTCTGTGACAAATATGCATACGATCAAACCCCTCGATATCGACGCAGTGAATCAATCGCTATGCTCAAAACTTATAGTAACAGTTGAAGAAGGCCTTTTGCATGGAGGCTTATCATCAATGGTGTCGCAGCATTTGTCCGGGAAAACAAAACACCCTCCTTTACTCTCGCTCGGCATAAAAGACATATTTCCGTCCGCCGGAAGCTACTCATACATGTTGGAACAGATCGGGCTCTCCGCCGAACGAATAGCTGAATCAATCAAAAATAAATTAGCGGAGGGAATTAAGTGATGGCTTGACTGGAACGAGAATAGCCCAGAAAACAAAGTCTTTTTAAAGAAAGAGGTTTCATATGAAAAATCTTAAGAGTTATGAGGATCACATGCGTTTGCTACACGATATAGAGGGCGGAAAAGCGAGAGTTATCACGTATGGTATGACTGATACTAATCACGCTTTATTGGCGAAGGATTTTTTGTCGGCCGAAAATGTCGTCGCTAATTTTGACAGCAATAAAAATAAATGGGGACAAAAACTATCTATGGGAGTAACTACAATGCCCCTTGACGCAATTACCGAAATGTCGAAAAAAGCTGACGGCATCATAATAATGGCCGACGCTGTATTTCAAATTGGAGCTTATCTGGAAACATTGGGATTATCGTATTGTCATGGTCGTTTAATGAATGAAAAATTGCCTCCGAGATTTATTGAAAGGGCACGGATAGAAAAGAACAAGGTGGCGGAAAATGCGGATAAATTGAATAAGGTACGTTCGTTACTGGCGGACAGTCGCTCTCAAATTGTTTATGATTCCTTGATAACCGCAAGGACGACTGATAATCCACATGAACTGTATTTATCATTATGCGAAATAATTTCCGATGACCAGTATTTTCCTAAGTTTGTACCGTCGTTTCTGCCTCTCAAAGACGAGATATTCGTGGATGGGGGCGCTTATTACGGCGATACGATTCAAGCATTAAGGAAATTAGGTGAAGAAAAAAGAGTATATAAACACATTTACGCATTTGAGCCTGATCCAATAAACTTTGAAATACTGTGTCAATATGTTTCTGATGATCCTGATATCACTTGTTATAAAAAAGGCTTATACTCAAAAGATACATTCGTTGAGTTTTTTAGTGATACCGTGAGCTATAGATCAAAAATAAAGGAATTTGTCAGGGAAGACCGTATTTTTAATAACACATACTTTAGTCAATGGTTGTCCCCCGGTGAATCGATAAAAATTGAAGCTTGCAGCATAGACAATTTGATAAAAGACAGAGTGACATTTATCAAAATGGATTTAGAAGGGAGTGAGCCAGTGGCGCTAAAAGGCGCTGAGAATACAATACGCTTGAATAAACCCAAATTAGCGATTTGCATATACCATAATATTGAAGATTTTTGGGAGATACCGCTTTATATTAAAGAAATTGTCCCCGAGTATAAATTGTACTTAGGACATCACGGGATCGGTTTCTGTTGTCTCGAAACAGTCCTTTATGCTTTGATATAAGCCGTATTGGCTGTGGGGAACGTTCAGTTTTTTTCATGAATCATCACCAAAATTTCGAAATAAATCAAAACCTTGGAGTATTCCGATGTCAAAAATATTCGGGGAGTCACTAGATAAATTCCGCAATAACATAGCCCTTATCACCGAATCCGGCGGTGAGATCACATACGCCGAATTTCTGAGCCGCGCTGACGAAATAGCTTCCCGCACTGACCGCCGCAGCGTCGTTTTCCAAGTCTGCCGTAATGACGCGGAGTCCGTTACGGCTTACGCCGGTTTCTTGCGTAATGGAGTCGTCCCGGTGCTGATAAACGACACGACGAGCGTCGATATGTTTGAGAATCTCAAAGAAGCGTATCGCCCGTCGTATATATTTCTTCCGTCCGCGGGTGGCGGAAAACACGGGGAATCCGTGTGCGAATTTGGCGGTTACTCGCTGATCAAGACGGGATACGAGATAGATTACGCCGTTCACGACGATTTGGCGCTTCTACTCACAACCTCCGGGAGTACCGGAAGCCCAAAACTTGTGCGCGTGACTTACGCAAACATAGCGAGCAATACCGATTCGATCGTAGAGTATCTTGGGATTACGCATAAAGACAGGGCAATCACAACTATGCCTATGAGTTATACTTACGGCCTTTCGATAATCAACACCCATTTGCAGGTTGGGGCGGTTCTTATTCTGACGGAACGCACATTTATGGAGCGTACGTTTTGGAATATGCTGAAAACACATAAAGCGACTACGTTCGGCGGGGTTCCTTATACGTATGAGATGCTCAAAAAATTGAGATTCGAGCGGATGGAGCTTCCTCACCTGCGGTATCTCACCCAGGCGGGAGGCAAGTTACCGCCTGAATTATGCGCCGAATTCATTGAGGCTTGCGAACGTAAAGGCATTGAGTTTATCGTGATGTACGGCCAGACGGAAGCCACGGCGAGGATGGCGTACCTCCCGTGGAAATACGCAAAGGCCAAATCGGGCAGCATGGGGATTGCGATACACGGAGGGGAACTTTGGCTCGTGGGGGACGACGGTGTCCGCGTCACGTCCAGCGGCATGGTTGGCGAGCTTATATATAAAGGTGAAAACGTAACTCCCGGTTACGCCGAGAACAGATTTGACTTGAGGAAGGGCGACGAACGAGGCGGCGTGCTGGAAACGGGGGACATGGCGTACTTCGACGAGGATGGTTTTCACTATATAGTCGGCAGAAAGAAACGTTTCCTCAAGATTTTTGGCAGCCGCGTAAATCTGGACGAGGTGGAAGGCCTCCTTAAACATGCCGGTTTCGATTGCGCCGTAGCTGGGACTGACGACAAAATGCGGATTTTTACAACGTCGGAAAAAACCGAGGACGTGCGGCAGTTCCTTCTGAACGGTACCGGAATAAATCCAGCGGGTTTTTCGGTGACAAAGATAAGCGCCATCCCAAGAAATTCGTCCGGTAAGGTACTTTATTCGGAACTCGCCGGTTTGTGACAGATGTTCGATATAGAGGAAATTCTGAAAATTCCCCCGTATTCGTTGGATAAAGATGCGAAAACATCACTGTACAAAGATGCCTTAGGCGAACTCACCGCTTATCATTATGAAAACTGCGAACCATACCGGCATATACTCGATGGGTTATCGTTCCGGCCTAAAATGTCGAAAGATATCTCCGATTTTCCGTATCTCCCCGTGCGAATATTTAAAACTCGTGAATTGATAAGCGTAGACGGGTCAAAAATATTTAAAACCATGACGTCGTCCGGTACTACCGGGCAGGCTGTTTCCAAAATATTTTTGGACCGTGAAACGTCCGCCGCGCAGACAAAAGCTCTCGCCAGGATAACGTCTGATTTCCTGGGACAGAAGCGCCTGCCGATGATAGTCATAGACTCCAGTGAGGTCTTGCGTGACAGAAATATGTTCTCGGCGAGAGGCGCGGGTATTTTGGGTTTTTCGATGTTGGGCCGTGATGTGATTTACGCTCTCAACGACCGAATGAACGTAAACCGCGAAGCGCTGGGCGGTTTTATGGACAGGCACAAAGATGGTCCTGTCTTGCTGTTCGGTTTTACCTTCATAATATGGGAGCATTTTTACAAGCCTATGATGGATTCGGGCGATTTGCGTTTCCCCGGCGGAATATTGATACACGGAGGCGGATGGAAGAAACTGCAAAGCGAGAGCGTGAGCGCGGAACGGTTCAAAAACGCGCTCGGCGAGGCCTTTGATCTAAGACGAGTCTATAATTACTACGGCATGGTTGAGCAGACCGGCTCTATCTTCATGGAATGCGAGTCCGGCCGTTTGCATTGCTCCGTGTTTTCGGACGTCGTCACGCGGCGTCACAGGGATTTCGCGCCGTGTGGCATAGGGGAGCAGGGGCTGATACAGGTCATTTCGCTGCTGCCGCGCAGCTATCCGGGACACAGTATATTGACCGAGGATTTGGGGCGCGTTATTGGAGTCGATGATTGTCCGTGCGGCAGGCTGGGCAAAACCTTCAATGTCGAGGGCCGCATACAGCAGGCGGAGGCGAGGGGGTGCAGCGATACGTATGAGAGAAGATAAGATAAGCTGGCTTGTCGGGCGGGGACTGCCCGAAATGTCCCCATTGCCTCCATACGATGAGAAGGTATGTTCTTTTCTCGGCGCGCTATCCGAGCGGCTGATTAAAGAACGCGCCTATCCCGACGTTGCGGCGTTCGCCTTTTTTTGCCGGAGGGCGAATATCTTAAGATTAAAGCGGGAATTCGGAAACAGCGAGGTTCGTTTGGGCAGGGGAGTGGTATTCCACATCACGCCGTCCAACATTCCAATTAATTTCGCATACTCTCTTGTTTTCGGCCTGTTGTCCGGCTGCGCTGACATTGTCCGGCTGCCTTTGCGCGAATGGCCTCAGGTGGATATAGTGTGCGCCGCGATAAATGAACTGCTGGCGCAAGACGAATTCAGCCGTCTTGCAGACGGTATAGCAATGATGCGATACGACCGGAACGACGAAGTAACGGGATATTTTTCCGAGCATTGCGACGCGCGAGTGATATGGGGAGGGGACGATACGGTACGGTCGATCAGGAAACTGCCCATTCCCCCAAGGGCTGTCGAGCTCACCTTCGCGGATCGTTACTCGATATGCGCGCTTAGCGGAGATGCAATAGAACGGGCGGACGATTCCGAAATTGCGCGCCTCGCGGATAATTTTTTCAACGACACGTATCTGGTGGATCAGAATGCGTGTTCGTCGCCGAGTTTGGTCGTTTGGCTGGATTCAAATCAAAAATCCCGCGAAAAATTCTGGAACGCCGTTCACAACTCTACGAAAAAGTACGAGCTGCAACCGATACACGCAATTGACAAATATTCCGCGCTCGCCGAATATCTGTGTGACGGCGGGATAAAAAGCGTTACAAGACACGAAAATCTTATCTACAGGGCGTTTCTCGCGTCGCTGGACGGTCTTGAAAGATACCGGGGCAGATTCGGATTATTTTTCGAGTACGAAACGGATAATATAAACGAACTGGCTCCGTTTGTAACAGACAAATGGCAGACGATTACCTATTATGGAGTAGATAAAAATATTCTGCGCGATTTTGTGACCCAAAACTCCCTGCGGGGAATCGACCGGATCGTACCGGTCGGCTCGGCGCTGGATATAGGCGTTATTTGGGATGGGCATGATATCGTGCGGTCTTTATCACGGATTATGGGCGTAAGTTGAGTGCAAATCGTTCTCATATCACCCATACCGGCAGGTAATAATTATTTTTATTAATGGGATACACGCTGTCGGTCATGCAAATGACGCCTCCCGCCCCAATTTCCTTTTTCGTCCTGCGAAGTGTATCAAAACGCCTTATCGTGTCCCTGCCCGGCGAAGCGGATTTTTTGATTTCGAACGGATAAAGCGTGTTGTTCGCTTCTAAAATAAGGTCGATTTCCTTTTGGTCGGCGTCCCGATAGTAAAAGACAGGCGGACGCTTTCCGGCGTTGTAGTAACTCTTTATTACTTCACTGACGGCGTATGTTTCAAAAAACTGTCCCGTCATCGCGGATACCTCCAGAGTTTCCGGAGAATCCCATCTTGTGAGATACGCGCAGAGGCCGGTATCCATAAAATACATCTTAGGCGATTTCACAATCCGCTTTAGGGCGTTGTTGAAATACGGCTCCAGTAAAAAAACGACGCCGGAAGTGAGCAATATGGAAAGCCATTGTTTAGCGGTGGGCGCGCTGATTCCGACGTCTTTTGCGACCTCCGCATAATTAATCAGCCCGCTGGTCCGCGCGGCGCAGGCCGTCATAAACCGCAAAAACGTCATTTGGTCCGCTACCTGCGTCAAATCCCTGATATCTCTTTGCAGATATGTATCAACATAAGAACTGTAGAACATATCCCGGTCAAAAACGCCGCTGTAGGCGCGCGGCATGGAACCTGTGAAAATTCGCCGGTAGATATCTTTTAAATTTTGCGGACTCCGCTTTTTTGCCCGCTCCAGCCATTCGGATGGATCTCCGCTAAAGGCGCCGCCCGGCGAGCCAAGGGTTTCGCTGATTGAAAGTCCTTGCATGGGAATGACAGCCACCCTGCCGGCAAGACTTTCACTGGCGCGTTGCATCATATGAAACATCTGGGAACCTGTCAGCCAATAGTCCCCGTTTCGTTTATTTTTATCCACATGGATTTTAATAAAAGGCAGCAGCTCTTTTGCGTATTGAAATTCATCGATGAGGACGGGAGGCGGAAACCGTTCGAGGAAAAGTTCCGGTTCGTTTATTGCCATCTCACGGTTGATAGGTGAGTCAAGGGATACATAGTTTCTCTCTTTTCCCATAAGTTTTTCCAGCATGGTTGTTTTTCCGACCTGCCGCGGACCTGTCACCATAACGACCGGAAACATCTCGTTTGCTCTTACAATCACATGTTCGAGATGCCGATTTATATACACAGAATCACTTCCGTTCGGAATAAAATATAATTTTATTTTACACGATGCAGTTTGATGAGGTCAACGTTTTTATTGTCCACGTTTTTATTGTCCAGCGGAGTTCGCTGCCCTTTGATGTTCCGTGTTGTCGCGCGCGAGAGATGACGTTATCATGAGACTTGCGGAACGCAGAATGTATACTTCTTCTTCGGCGAACGTACGTTCCCGCCGGCAGTCGTCAAAGCTGATAAAACCCCAGAACTTGTTCCTCAAAAATAACGGCAGCGCAAGGATCGACTTAATACCGTAGGCAGCCAGGTGCTCGCGTTCATTGTCCGAGAGCGTGCTCAAGGGACCATTGATGCATTCCCCGTTCTCGAAACGCGTTTCCCAATCAGCGATGCTTCGGAGGGACGCGAAGCCTTCCTCCGCCATCATCGCGAGATTGTCGGGAACGGAAGGCCTGATCCACATGAATTCGGGGATGTAATGATACATACCGTCGATTATAAGATACTTCCATAAATAAATCCTGTCGACGTCCATGACGCGCCCCATGAGCTCCGCCGCCTTGCGTACCATGCCATCGGCGTTCTCGGAGTCGATAGAACTCATCAGAATGGCGATTCTGTTTACCAGGTCCAGCATCTTTTTCTTACGGCTTAACTCGTCCCTGACACGGTGTATCTCAGTAGTGTCGACTGACGTCCCAACTAACATGGAGCCGTTTTCCGCCGGTATCTTTCTGTAAGATACGGATATGTTACGGTCTGTGCCGTCGCGGATCGTGAGCACTGTATTTACATGCGAGGAACCGTCCCGCAACGCCTCCCGTAGCGTTTCCGCCATTGACTCCGTAAAACCGTCCGCCGGGGTATGTCTTGGGATATCGGCCTCTATCTTGTGCGTCAGTTCCTCCATGAGCGACAGTTTGGTGCCCGCGTCGACGAACTCGACACATGCCCTGTTGCAGTCCGTAACTCTCAAATGATCGTCAACAATAAAAATCATGCTTGGGTTCAATTCGTAAATATCCTTGAAAAATTTCAGGTCGCGTTCGAGCGTGCGTATGTGCCGGGCAGAATCATTCATCGCGTCGTCGTACATTTTTTTATGCAACAGAACCGCGTAAAAAACTAAAATCGCCGCGGCCACAGCGGCTGTGAGCGTCCACTTATCGTTCCAGCCTGACAACGTGAACGCAAGCGTCAGTATAGCGGCCGAGGCGCAGAAAATTATGAAGCGCCGGAGTTTCGCCGGTTTTTCCTCAAGATTGTTCATCGACAGTTTACCGTGGGGTATGTTTTGTGATTCCGATCAATTATTTTCTTCATACTTCTAAATCACTTCTCCCAATTACAACTTGTCAAGCGCAATTTTACTTGAATATCGTATTTTTTTCACGTAAAAAATTACACATATTTAGAATTAGTCTAATAATACAATACTTTACAAAAAAATGTGTGTTATTATCTCATTGAAAAAACAATTTCACAAATGAGTATCGGGAAAAGAGGTAGTCAATTTGGCCGAAGTTGTTCACGACGTTTCGAATCATCCGCTCGCGACGGGAGATGTGAGGCGTCTGCTTCTGAAATACGCTATCCCCAGTACAATCTCCATGCTCGTCGGGGCGCTTTACAATATTGTGGATCAGGTGTTCATAGGGTGGGGAGTCGGTATGCTAGGCAACGCGGCGACGAATGTGGCGTTCCCTCTGGTCACGCTTTCCACGGCGGTGTCGCTGCTGTTCGCGATTGGCGGCGCGTCAAATTTCAATCTGGAGCTCGGCAGAGGCCGCAAGGAGCGCGCCGCCCGCATAGCCGCGAATGCGTTGACGTACTCGGCGATATTCGGCGCGGTAATAGGGGCCGTAACCCTGCTGTTTCTCCAACCGATCATGAAGGCGTTTGGGGCGACGGAGGAAGTCATGCCGTACGCGATGACGTACACGGGAATCACCGCGCTTGGAGCGCCGTTTTTCACGATGTCGCTCTGCGCGTCACACCTGATCAGGGCGGACGGCAGTCCGCGGTACTCCATGTTATGCAGCTTGTCCGGAGCGCTGCTCAACGTAGTTCTAGACCCGATATTCATTTTCAAACTCAACATGGGGATCGCGGGCGCGGCGTGGGCTACCGTTATCTCGATTTTCGTCGGCTGGAGTATGGCCGCGTTCTATATTTTTACGAAATTTTCAAGCGTGAGGCTAGAGAAAAAATATTTTGCCCCGCGCTTCGCGCAGATGAAAACAATAGCGGCCCTCGGCGCCGGCTCCGGCTTCAACCAGGTGGCGATGATGTGCGTGCAGATAACGATGAACAACGTGATGAACCGATACGGCGCCTTCTCGGTTTACGGCGCGAACATACCGCTGGCCGCGAGCGGCATCATAACGAAGGTAAACATGATTTTCATGGCGGTGGTGATAGGCATAGCGCACGGCGGCCAGCCGATAATAGGCTTCAACTACGGCGCGGGGAATTTTGCCCGGGTCCGGCGGACGTTCAAGCTCACGCTCGGTTCCGCAACCTGCGTTTCGTTGATCGCGTTCGCGCTGTTCCAGATTTTTCCGCGTGAGATAATCGACCTCTTCGGCAAAGTAAGCGAACAGTATTATAATTTTGTTGAGAGGTATTTCCGAATATTTCTCTTCATGACGTTCATAAACGGGATACAGCCGGTGACGGCGAATTTTTTCGCGTCGATAGGCAAGGCCGCGAGGGGGTTTTTTATATCGCTGACGCGCCAGATACTCTTCCTTCTGCCGCTGGTATTGATCTTCGCCGAGAGATGGGGAATCGACGGCGTGATGTACGCGGGCCCCGCGGCGGATTTAGCGGCCGCGGCGCTGGCAGGGTTTTTTATCGTAAACGAAGTCGGGAATATGGGCGATTCGACGTGATTTGCGCGAAACGTGTAAAGTTATCAAACGAGCGGGTTCGCTTAATAAATTATCGATAGGATGAGGATATATGAAGATTTGCGTAATCGGCGCGGGATATGTGGGGCTCGTTACCGGCACTTGTTTGGCGGACGCTGGGAACACGGTGTGGTGTGCGGACGTGGATCAGGGCAGGATCGACATACTGAACGGCGGCAGATCCCCTATATACGAACCGGCGCTGGAACCCATGATTGTCGAAAATATCCGCAGGGGAAACCAGTTTTTTACGACTGATTTACAGAAGGCGATTTCCAACGCGGAAATTTGCTTTATTTCCGTCGGAACCCCCATGGGCGAGGATGGGAGCGCCGATTTACAGTACGTTTTATCGGCGGCGGAGAGCGTCGGCGATTTTATGGCGCGCCATATGTACGTCGTCGACAAATCCACAGTTCCCGTGGGAACGGCCGATATGGTTGCCTGGCGCGTTCAGGATCGATTGGACCGGCGCGGCAGCGATCTTACCTTTGACGTAATCTCAAATCCGGAATTTCTCAAGGAAGGCGCCGCGATTAACGACTGGACGTATCCCGACCGAGTCGTTATCGGCACGGATTCGCAGGTGGCCGCCGATATCATGAAAGCGCTGTATAAACCGTTTTTGCTGAAAACCGAAAACTTTATCGTCATGGATATCAAAAGCGCGGAGATGACCAAGTACGCGGCCAATGCCATGCTTGCGACAAAGATTTCTTTTATAAACGAAATCGCCAATATCTGTGAACGAGTGGGCGCCGACATAAAAATGGTGCGCAGGGGCATCGGCAGCGACAGCAGGATCGGTTACGGCTTCATTTATCCGGGATGCGGCTATGGCGGAAGCTGCTTTCCAAAAGACGTGCGAGCCCTGATAATTACCGCAAGGCAAACCGGTTATGAGCCTCAGCTGCTGCAATCCGTGGAAGACGTGAACGCCCGTCAAAAGCATGTTTTGGCGGACAAGGTCAAGGCAAGGTTCGGGGACGATTTGAACGGCAGGCTGTTTGCCGTATGGGGCCTGGCATTCAAACCCGAAACCGACGATATGCGCGAAGCGCCCTCGATTACAACAATTAACGAATTAACCGCCGCGGGAGCAAAAATAGTTGCTTATGACGCAAAAGCGGAGCGTGAGGCGCGAATATGTTACCTTAAGGGTAATGAAAACGTCTCTTACGCGGATAGTAAATATGCGGCCTTACGCGATGCGGACGCTTTAATTTTAATTACTGAATGGAAGGAATTTCGCAGTCCCGATTTTGAGGAAATTTACAAATTGATGAAAAAACCGGTTATTTTCGACGGCAGGAACCAATTCGATCCGGCTGTAACAGGAAAATACGGTTTCGAACTCTACCAGATAGGAGTGTAAGGAATTTTATCATGAACAGTTTCAAAAACGACTATACGGAAACCGCGCATCCAAGGATTCTTCAGGCTCTGCTGGACACGAATATGGAACAGGACGAGGGATACGGGCTGGATCGCCATTCGGCG
>Ga0099364_10003828_pt1 | contig 23093 bp, 19 predicted proteins | sample TergutTh196P3_FD_73070 | JGI IMG/M metagenome (GOLD analysis project Ga0099364, IMG submission 73070) | Microcerotermes parvus P3 segment gut microbial communities from Pointe-Noire, Republic of the Congo - Th196 P3 | ecosystem: Host-associated > Arthropoda: Insects > Digestive system > Gut ...
GGGGGCAAGTTATGTGTTGCGTGTATCGCGTCCGGGTTTTTTAGACCGTTTTGCTTTGGTTACCATTACTTCGGACGGTTTGTTGGGGCACCGATTTTTAATACCTGGCGATTTTAACGGCAATTTGCAGGTAAATTCACAAGATGTATCAATGTTTAATCCAAATTTTGGTACTTATTTAGGTGGTCCAGGATATGATGCCATGTATGATATTACTGCAGATGGCGGAGTGAATTTTTTTGATAATGGGATTTTTATGGACTATATAAACAGTTCATCCAATATGTATCAAGATACTTATGATTTTATAGTACCTTATTTTTAACCACTAAGAACATTAAGTTTTACACAAAGAGTCGATATTGATTATCGGCTCTTTGTGTTCTTTGCGGTTTTCTGTTGTTAAATTTTTGGCTTTTTGGGCAGTTTTGTTTTTTATTGTATGGATTGAAAATAAAAAAACATTTATAATATCGTTCTTTCTAAACTAAAAATTAGTGTTATTTTTGCACTCCATTGATTTTGAATGAAAAAACAACTACTTTTATATTTTGTCGTTTTTTGTGGATTGCTTGGTTGCGAGAATAAAGACAAAAAATCTGCCGAAGAATTATTGAGGAGAATCGAATATTCTTTCCGGCAAGAAAAATACAATACGGCAAAACTTCAAATAGACAGTCTTAACTTGCTGTATCGGCATCACGTAAAACTGCGCAAAACAGCCGATGGTTATCTGTACCAAATAGAGCAAATAGAAGTGGAGCGAAATTTAGCCTATTTTTCGACTCAAATTCCGAAAAAGAGATTGGAGTTGACGGATATGACGCACGCTTTTACATTAGAACAAAATAGTGTTCAAGAGTTGGGAATGTACATTCACAACAACATTCGAGGGCGCGCAAGCCAAACCATGTTGAAAGCGCAGGTCGACGAAAGCGGCAGGATTTTCTTGACAAGTATTTATTACGATAGAACGAATTGCTCGTCGCAATCGGTTAAACTGCAAAGCGGCGATTATTTTGTGCTTTCGGCTATGATTGAACCCGACGACGAAGTGCAAGGTTATTCTTTTACGAGCGGCGGCGGTCGTTGGCGAATATTGCCGTTGTCGGAACAAGAAAGCTCAACATTTGCCCGCTTCGTTTCGCTGTATTATAGTGATGAAATTTTGGTTTCGTTGGTCGGAAACGATTGCAGTTCAAGCTATAAACTCGATGAAAAACAGAAAGAAGCCATTCGCGAAACATATCGGTTGTCGGTGTTGCTGAAAGAAATAAATGAGTTGAAAACAGGCGTCGAAAACAGCAAAAAACAGTTGGCTGCCATCAAGCAAAAAATAGCTGATCGGCCATGACGAAAATAATGTTGATTACCGTTGGCAAAACAACGCAACGATACATAGAAGAGGCTGTGCAGGAATATGTTCAACGACTGAAATTTTATGTTTCATTTGAGACTTTGGTTATTCCTGAGCTGAAAGACACCAAAAATATACCTATTCCTATACAAAAGCAAAAGGAAGGCGAACTGATTCTCAAAAAACTGCAAGAGTCCGACGAAGTTATTTTATTAGATGAAAAAGGCAGTGAATACACATCGGTAAAATTTGCCAATTTTATGGAGAAAAAACTGTCGGCAAACAAACGAATTGTTTTTGTAATTGGCGGTCCTTTTGGATTTTCGCCTGAGATGTACAACAGAGCGAATGCAACATTATCTTTCTCCAAAATGACATTTTCGCACCAAATTATTCGAATTATTTTTGCAGAACAATTATACCGTTGTTTTACGATTATTCGCGGAGAAGGTTATCATCACGAATGATTTTTGAACGCAAATGACACAAAAAACGCAAATCTTCGCAAAATACAATACTTTTTTATTGCGGGCTTGACTTGTAATCCATTTAATATGAGGAAATTATGAAATAAGTTCAGAATGACAGATGTTGCGGAAATTTGCGTTTTTTGCGTCATTTGCGTTCCTTACAAAACAGCAATGGATTAAACAAAATCGGCAATCTGACACATAACTGTTGCGCTTCGCCATTTCTATAGGCGGGACTTGAAAATACCATTTCGCGAACCAACCGCACCGCTTCTTTGTCGTACAATTCGTTTGCGCTTTCTACTACGAAAACAGACGATACATTCCCGTCTTTCGTGATAGCAAATTCCACCACCACTCGTTGCGTGGGAAGTTCATTGTCGGGCGTGCAAAGAGTGGGATAGTGCGCAAATATCCGTTTATGAAGATAGCCGATAAGACTTGTTTCGCCCGTAGCAATGCGCGGTGCAACGTAACCGAATTTAGGTTCGTCGAACATATAAAGTTTTAATTTTTGGGGCAAGCCGTCTTCCAAGCAAGCTGCTTCGCCATAAACCAAATTAAAATCATAATTGATAGCAACGATGCTGTCGTTTACCTTTTTTATCCACACGCCTACCGGCTCTTTCCCGCGAAATGCTTCTCGAAATAATATTTTGTCTGTTTCTTGCGATTTAATTTCTGTAACCACCATTTTGTCAGAATAGCTTGTTATTGTTTTCTTAAAAACAGCTTCTTTTTTCGGAACTTCTTCGAGAAGAGTTTCGTTCCAATAAGTTGTTTCAGTATTTTTCCCTATTGTAGTTGAGGCTATAAGCAGAAAGACGAGTGAAATAATCAGATTTTTCATATCCGTTGATCTTGTTTCACTACAAAAATAGATATTTATATAGAAAACAACAAGTAATACTGTTATTTATGCGAATCATGGGTTAAAATTTCCGTTTTAGTTCCGTTAGGAACAAGATATTGGTAAAAATTGAAAAAATCCTGTATCTTAGTGCCTTAGGCACGTAATATTTTTAAAATGGCGTACCTAATGGCACGCAGACGGCTGGTAGAATGAATTTACTACTACCAATATTTCGTGCCTAGTGGCACTTTCAATCCATGATTCACATTATTTTTGTATCTTTGAATCTTGAATTTTAAATATTGAATCTTGAATTAAAATATGTTGGTAAAAACTTTTGGTGCGGCGGTTCAAGGCATAAACGCTACGATTATTACGATTGAGGTTAATTTATCGCAAGGCATAAAATTCTTGTTGGTTGGACTTCCCGATAATGCAGTGAAAGAAAGCCATGAAAGGATTGTTTCTTCGATGCAATATAACGGTTATAAGTTTCCCAGACAGCAGATTGTAGTCAATATGGCGCCTGCCGACATACGCAAAGAGGGTTCGGCTTACGATTTACCTTTGGCTATTGGCATTATGGCTGCCGGTGGGCAAATCAAAGAGTCTGCATTGAAAGACTACGTCATCATGGGCGAGCTTTCGCTCGATGGAAGTTTACAGCCCATAAAAGGAGTTTTGCCCATTGCTATTAAAGCGCGCGAAGAAGGATTTAAGGGATTTATTCTTCCTAATCAGAATGCAAGAGAAGCGGCTGTTGTGAATAATCTTGATGTATATGGCGTAAATAATATAAAAGAAGTTGTTGAATTTTTGAATGGTTCAACAGAACTGCAAAAAACAGAAGTCAATACGCGCGAAGAGTTTTTCTCGAATTTGGATTCTTTTGATGCCGATTTTGAAGATGTAAAAGGACAAGAAAATGTAAAACGAGCATTGGAAGTAGCGGCTGCCGGCGGGCACAACATTATTATGATTGGTCCTCCGGGCGCCGGGAAATCGATGGTTGCCAAACGAATTCCGACTATATTGCCGCCACTTTCGTTGCACGAAGCGTTGGAAACCACAAAAGTGCATTCTGTTGCCGGAAAAATCGGCAAAGAAACTTCGTTGATGTCAAAACGTCCGTTTCGCTCTCCGCATCATACCGTTTCAAATGTGGCGCTGGTCGGTGGTGGTTCGTTTCCGCAACCGGGCGAAATATCATTGGCGCACAATGGCGTGTTGTTTCTCGACGAATTGCCCGAGTTTAAACGCGAAGTGCTCGAAGTACTTCGCCAACCGCTCGAAGACAGAAAAATTTCCATTTCGCGCGCAAGATTTGCGATTGAATATCCGGCAAGTTTTATGATGATAGCGTCCATGAATCCTTGTCCTTGCGGCTATTTCAACCATCCCGAAAAAGATTGTATTTGTTCTCCCGGATTGGTGCAAAAATATTTGGGAAGAATTTCGGGACCATTGTTAGACCGCATTGATATTCACATTGAAATAACACCTGTTCCATTTGATAAATTGTCGGAAATACAAAAATCGGAATCCAGTTATCAAATCAGAGAACGTGTTATTGCCGCCCGTAAAATTCAAGAAGAAAGATTTAAAGACGTTGAAGGCATTCATTGCAATGCGCAAATGACACCGAAGCAAATCGGCATTTATGCGGTGTTGGACAGCAAAGGTACCGAACTGCTGAAAACAGCGATGAACAAACTTAATCTTTCGGCACGAGCGTACGACAGAATTTTAAAAGTTTCGAGAACAGTCGCTGATTTGGATAACAGCGAAAACATTCTTTCGCATCACATTGGCGAAGCGATAAATTACCGAAATTTAGACCGTGGAATGTGGGGCGGCGGACAATAAGACTAACGTCTCGTTTTCTTCACTCTTCCTTTTCCTGCATATTCTTTTTTTGATTTCGATGCTTGAAATTTGGGCTTGGAAGTATTTGGTTTTGAACTTGATATTTTTGGTTTCGGCTTTGAAACTTGTTGCGAAGCCTCCTCCGTTCCCACAGAATCTTTTACCATTCGGTTGATTTCTGCCATTTCTTTTTCTGTGAGAAAACGCCATTCGCCAACGGATAAACCTGCGAGTGTAATGTTCATAATACGCACGCGTTTAAGTCGTTGCACTTCGTAACCCAACGCTTCGCACATACGGCGGATTTGACGATTGAGTCCCTGCGTAAGTATGATGCGGAAACGTGTGTCAGTTTCGCGCGTGAGTTTGCAAGGCTTGGTTACCGTTCCTAAAATGGGAACGCCTCGTTGCATTTTTTGTTCAAATTCGGGCGTTATGGATTTGTTTACGGTAACAACATATTCTTTTTCGTGATTGTTGCCCGCGCGGAGAATTTTGTTTACAATATTGCCGTCGTTGGTCAGAAAAATCAGCCCTTCCGAAGGTTTGTCCAATCGTCCAATATTAAAAATCCGTTCGGGAAATTTGATATAATCCACAATATTGTCGGGATCGGCAGGATCGGTGGTAGAAGTAATTCCAACAGGTTTGTTGAATGCAATATAAACCGTGTTGGCACGCTGTTCGACAAGTTGTCCGTTTACGCGGATTTTATCCGCCGCCGTAACTTTTGTACCCAACGTTGCGGTTTTTCCATTTACCGTAACATTTCCATTTTCAATGAATCGGTCAGCTTCGCGTCGCGAACACATTCCCGAATCGCTGATGGTTTTATTTAGGCGGAGTTCTTCCATTATAGTAATCATTAAAAAATTTATAAACACGAAAACACGAAGTCAGAAAGACGCGAAGTTATATTTATAAAAAACTTTTTGTATTCATGTCTTTTTGGCTTCGTGTTAGGAAAAACATTAAACCTGTAGTTTTAATTTTGCATTTATAAATTCAAGTTTCAAGTTGGAAATAACTTCTTTTACGCTGCTGATTTTTTCAGTCAAATAGGCATTTGCTCCGGCAAAAACGTAGCCTTTGTCCATATTTCCTTTGGCGGCGTTGTAAAGCGCGCGAATAATGCAATACGGACTTTTGGTGTAATCGCATGTTTTAATGCAATGATATGGACAGCCTTTCGGTTTTGTTTTGCCTTCGTTCACATGGTGGATAAATTCGCCGTTGAAAGCACGTCCGGGCAAGCCCACCGGACTTTGAATAATGATGTTGTCCGTTTCCGTCGCATCAACAAATGCCTGTTTGAAAGCAGGCGACGCATCGCACTCGTCGGTCGGCACAAAAATGCTTCCCATTTGCACGCCTGTGGCTCCAAGCTGCAGAAAGCGCAAAATATCTTCGCCTGTGGCAATGCCTCCGGCGGCGATAACGGGAATATTTTTCTGCTCGTTGTATTGCGCCGCCACCGAAACCACTTCGGGAATCAAGTGTTCGAGCGAATGATTTTCGTCTTCAATCTGTTCTTTTTTAAACCCTAAATGCCCGCCGGCTTTTGGTCCTTCCACCACGATTGCATCGGGCAAATAATTATAATTGTTCAACCATTTTTCGCAGATTAATTTAGCTGCGCGAGCCGAAGAAACAATTGGAGCCAATTTTGTTTTGCTTCCTTCTGTAAGAAAAGACGGCAAATCAAACGGCAAGCCTGCACCTGCAAATATGATATCCGCTTTTTCATTTATCGCCGTTCGTACCATATCGTTAAAGTTCGACAACGCAACCATTATATTTACCCCAATTACACCCTTGGTTTTCTCGCGCACCTTGCGAAGTTCTTCTTTCAGTCCGTAAATAGAATTTTTAATGTAGTCGGCAGGACTTTCTTTGTACAGCAAACCCAATCCGGCACACGATATAACACCCACGCCGCCTTCGTTGGCGACAGCTGCAGCAAGCCCGTTTAACGACACGCCAACGCCCATTCCGCCTTGAATAATGGGCAGTTTTATTTCGTAATTTCCAATATTAAATGATTTCATACGTAAATAATTATTCTTTTAATTAAGGTCGTATGGAACTCACATTTTCATTATCTATTATTTTTATTAATGTAAATGCTCGTTTCATATATTTTCGTTTTTTTGAGGGTGCAAAGATACGAAAAAGTATTTTATACAATGTAAAAAAGCAGATTGTGTTGAATTTTCTATGAATTATTAAAAAGAAATTATTGGAATTTGATAATTAGATTTTAATAATTGAAATTTAATAATTATATTTGCAGAAAATCTTTGAGTTATGAAAAATCCGTTTATTGTAAGCGGCTATGTATCTGCAAAATATTTTTGCGACCGCAAAAAGGAAACAGCCGAGTTGATACGAAAAGTAACCAACGGCAATAATCTTGTGCTGATTTCTCCGCGCCGTATGGGAAAAACAGGCTTAATTGAGCATTGTTTTCACAAGTCGGAAATTGCGAAAAGTTACTATACTTTTTACATTGATATTTATGCCACAAGCAATCTGAAAGAGTTTGTTTTCAAATTTGGGAAAGAGATTTTTGAAACACTGAAACCCAAAGGCAAAAAGTTTATCGAACATTTTTTTGCTGTAATCACTTCTTTGCGTCCTGCTTTTAAGTTAGACGAGATAAGCGGCAGTCCTGTTTTTGACATCGGAATTGGCGAAATCCGTGCAGCAGAATTTACGTTGGAAGAAATATTTAATTATCTTGAAACAGCAGACAAACGATGTATTGTTGCGATAGATGAGTTTCAGCAAATAGAAAAATATCCCGAAAAGAATATCGAAGCTACATTGCGGAGTTATGTGCAGCGCAGCAAAAATGCAACATTTATTTTTGCCGGCAGTCAGCGGCATATTATGCAAAACATCTTTTTTTCATCTTCGCGACCATTTTATCAAAGCGCGGCTGTGTTGAGTTTACAAGCCATTGATAAAAAGGAATATACGAAATTTGCAGTAAAACATTTTACCGAAGCGGAGAAAACAATGCCACCGGAATTTATCGAAAGGCTGTATGAACTTTTTGAAGGGCATACTTGGTATATACAGGCTATTTTTAACGAAATATTTTCGTTGCTCGACAAAGGAGAAAGCTGCACGGAAAAAGATTTGCAAACAGCACTCGACAGCAGAATTGCTTCGTATGAAATGCTGTTTCAAGGTACGTTATCTTTATTACCGGAAAGACAAAAAGAGTTGCTTTACGCCATTGCTAAAGACGGAAAAGCGACAAATATTACTTCCGGAAGTTTTGTGAAAAAACATAGTTTGCTATCATCAGCTTCGGTACAAACAAGCGCAAAACAACTTCTCGACAAGGAAATAATTACCGCTGAAAACAATGTATACCAAGTATATGACCGTTTTTTTGGTTTATGGTTGAAAAAGGTTTTTGGTACGGGTTACATCATATAAAACACCACACAAACCACTATCATCAATACAAAACAAATAAAAGAAAAAAGCGAATTTTTCAACGAAAAATAATGTCCCAGCAATATGCTTAACAGCATTGCCAGCATAGGGAAAATGTCAATAAATGAGTCTTTTAACACAGAAATAGTGAAGATACTAAATGTCAATAAGCAGAAAAAATACAATGCTTGTCTTGTTCTGATTTTATCGGCATTGATATTGACAACGAAATTAACAAAGGTGAATAAAAACAATGTGAATAGAAAAATCTTTTCAGGGAATTGAAATGTGAATATTGAATATGTTAATTGTTTTTCTATTGAGACAATAAATCCTTGTAAATCGCCTGTCAAAAATAATATCGGTAAACAAATGATATAAGGAGTAATCAATCCGATAAGCGATGCCAGCAATGTGCGAATGCTGGCTATTCGAAAAAATGAAAATGACAGCCAGCAAGCCGGTACAAGCAACAGTAAATCGAAGCAAAAGAAGCTACCCACAGAAAGCGCGAAAAAAGCGTTAAAAATCTTTTCCACTGGTTCTCTTTCTTGATATGTGGATAGAAAAATCCATATAAATACTAGTAAAAAAACACTTCCGATTAATCCTGAACAGGCTTCTATTTTGTAATTAGAAACGGTTATCAGAAAAACAAATAAAAAACTTGGAAATATTGTCCGTATGCGGATGAAAGAATATTTTTCGTTTGCGCGAAACAGCAAAACAGCTAACAGCGTAACCAACATAAAACCTGATACGAAAGCAATGAACGGATAAACATTCTGCCATTCGCGCCATTGAGCAAAAAAATATGAACCATACATCAAGTCGGGTTCTATTCTTCTGTTAAAAAAATAAGAACTGAATAGTAATCCCAATAGCAAGCAAACAGAAAGTATGGAGAACGCACTTGGGACTACTAATTTTTGAAGGCGAAGTTTATTCAACATTATTCAAGGTCAAACCCAATATCTGAACGGAAATATTTTTTGTCAAACTGTATTTTTTGTGCATTGGCAAACGAAGCCGCGAGCGCTTCGTCTTTTGTGTTTCCGTAGGAGCTTACGGCAATAACACGACCGCCGTTTGTTACGATTTTACCATCTTTTTCTATCGTTCCGGCGTGGAAAGCAATGCTTTCGCTTACGTTTTCTAAGCCTGTAATTTCTTTTCCTTTTTCGTAATCGCCCGGATATCCGCCCGAAACGAGCATTACGGTTACGGCGCATCTCGGGTCAAATTCGATTGTTTTGGTATCTAAATTTCCGTGTGCCACGCCTTCAAACAAATCGACAATATCCGATTTTATTCTCAGCATCACGGCTTCTGTTTCCGGATCGCCCATTCGGGCGTTATATTCAATTACAAAAGGCTCGCCTTTTACGCTGATAAGACCGAAAAAGATAAATCCTTTGTAATCGATTTTTTCTTCGAGCAAGCCGTTGATGGTTGGTTTAATAATTCTCGATTCTATCTTTTTCATAAAATCGGGCGTAACAAAAGATACGGGCGAAACGGCACCCATTCCACCGGTGTTTAATCCGGTGTCGCCTTCGCCGATGCGTTTGTAATCTTTTGCTTCGGGCAGAATTTTGTAATGTTGACCATCGGAAATCACAAAAACGGAACATTCTATTCCCGACAAAAATTCTTCGATAACAACTGTGGCGCTTGCCGAGCCAAATTTACCGTTCAGCATTTCGCTTAATTCAGCAATTGCTTCGTTCAAATTGTTGATTATCAAAACGCCTTTTCCCGCAGCAAGACCGTCGGCTTTCAGCACATAAGGCGCTTCGAGTGTTTTTAGAAAGGCAATGCCTTCTTCCAAATTTTCTTGCGTAACGCTTTTATAAGCCGCAGTTGGAATGTTGTGGCGAATCATAAATTGCTTTGAAAAATCTTTGCTTCCTTCGAGCATTGCGCCTTGTTTTGTGGCGCCGATAACGGGAATGTTTTTCAGTTCCGCATCAGCTAAAAAGAAATCGGTAATACCTTTTACTAATGGGTCTTCGGGACCGACAACTACCATATTGATTTGGCGTTGCAACACTATTTCTTTAATGGCAGGAAAATTGTCGGCAGCAACGTTCAAATTTTCGCCAACAAGCGCAGTGCCGGCATTTCCGGGCGCAATATATAATTTTTCAACTTTGGGACTTTGTGTTATTTTCCAAGCCAAGGCGTGTTCACGCCCACCGGAACCGAGCAACAGGATATTCATAATTTATGATTGTAATTTTAATTTTCGACAAATATACGTCATATTATAATGCCAATTCGTAATCATTGATAAGTATTTTTGACGAAATGTTCAAACGGCGGTTTACGTTACGAATCATTTCCACTGTTAGTTTTCTTTTGCGGTTTAGAATGTCAGACACACGGCTCCCACTGCCAAAAACAGATACTAAATCCTTTTGTTTCAAGTGCATTTCTTCCATTCGTATTTTTATCGCCTCAATAGGGTCAGGCGTTTCGATTGGATAATGTTTTTTCTCGTATTCATCTATCATTAACGCGATAATATCTGCCTCATCGCTTTCGGGCGTATCAATCGGAGCATCAAAAAGCAGTTCTATTCTTTTTAATGCTTCTCTGTAATCCTGTTCTGTTTTTATAGGTGTAATGCTCATATTATCAGTTTTTATATTGTATTTGCATCAATTTTATCATATTCGTTGTGAGTTCTGATAAATCGGATAAAAATCCATTGTTTTTCAAAGTTAAATTTAGTAATCAGCCGATAAGAATTTCCTTTTATATTGAACACAATACGGCTATCTTTCAATATGCTTGCTGTAGAATATGTTTGTTTTACATCAACCGGATTTCGCCAATCGGCATTTATTGCTGTATCGTACCACGTTTTTAAATATTGCTCCGAGTCGGGATATTTTTCCCAAAATTCTCTCAACGTGCTTTTAGCTAATATTCTTTCCATTATTTCTTAACAATGATACAAAGATATAAATGATTTCCCAAAATGGTAACAGAATGAGATGTTTTTTTACAAAAATCCGCAAACTCGCACTTTTATATTTGTGCAGGTTTGCGGATTTTATTTTATCAAATTTTACAACCTCTCAAACTTGTAACCTTCTGCCAACAGCCATTCCACTGCTTTCGGCATAGCATATTTCATGTTTCTTTCTGATTTCAACGAATCGTGAAACACAATAATCGAACCGTTGCGGGCATATTTTTTTACAATATTCAAAATTTTTTCGGGTTTGAGCGAAACATTATAATCACGCGTGATTAAATCCCACATTACCACTTGGTATTTTTTGCGAAGACGGCGGTACTGAAGCCACGTTAAATGTCCGCGAGGCGGGCGAAACAGATTGCTTTGAATCAGCAAATCGGCTTCGTTTACATTTTTAATATATGTTTCGTAATCCCAATGAAAACCTGAAAAATGATTAAACGTATGGTTTCCCACGCTGTGTCCTTCGGCTTTTATCCGCTCAAATATTTCGGGATATTTTCTGACGTTATCGCCCACGCAGAAAAAAGTCGCTTTTATCCCAAGCTCTTTCAACATGTCCAATACCCAAGGCGTTACGCCCGGGATTGGTCCATCGTCGAAAGTGAGGTATATTTTCTTTTCAGCCGGATTTTTTCTCCAAACAGCGCTTTTGTAAAGCGTAGTCAACAGCCAACCAGGTTGTTCTATAAACATCTTTTAATTTATAGCGTTGAGTAACTGAAAATAACGAATCAATTTTTCATTATATGAATTGAACAAGTCTTTGTCGTGCGCTTCGACAATGCTTACCATGCCTTGAAGCATACGCATATTGTGGTATATTTCTTCAGTTGCGCTTGCAGCTCTTCGGCTATCTAACACTACCAAAAACCAGTTCAAATTTTTATCAACTTTATTCAGAAGCTCGCTCATTATTTCGTTTGCTGTTTCTTTTTCTCCTAACTTGTAATAAGATTCGGCAAAGTAAATTACTACTTGGTCGGAAGGCACCGTTGTTGTCGGAATCACTTTCATGCAATGGTCAAGCGCTTGTAATGCTTTGTCGTTTTTGTCTTCTCTGATTAAGGCATCTACCAACCGCGAGAATAAGATTCGGAAGTGCATACAGAACCTCAAATTATTTTCGTCTAAATAAACTCTCGGATCAGCAACATTTCCCCAACGGTATTTGTTGACCATGTTGTCGAACATTTTTTCCGTGTCAATTTCAAAGTCGGAAGTTTGATGTATTGGAACAATTCGCCTAGCCATACCTTCAAATGAAGAATAAGGTCTTAATCCTAAATTTGCTTCATTTCCGGCAGTGAAAGCATAATAAATGGGGCGTTCCCAATTGTTATTATTCAGAATGCTCAAAATACCGTATTCGTTTTTGAATAGTCTGGTATTTAGTTTTATTGGTAAATGTTGCACAATTTTAGCAGAATCTTCGGAACTTACAGTACCGGTTTTTATTACTTGGTCGGGATCTATTACCATATACAAACGTTGCGAAGGCATAAAGTCATCGCCCGTATTGTCTTTTGAACGCGGGTCTTCGCTGTTATAAAAATTGAGAGCAGTACCGAGTTCAAATTCTTGGTCAATCCATGCTTCGCGGATTGGGAAGTTTGTGCTGTTTACCATTCCTGCCGTGCGAGTGCCTTCGGCAAATTTACTGCGAGGCAAGTTGATAGGCAGAGGCGCCGATTCAAAATATCCGCGCATCATTTGCTCAAAATACCAATCGGTTTGGAAATAACTTAAGTTACACACACGCACGTCTGTCCGCACGCCTTCTACTTCTTGCAGATACCAAAGCGGGAATGTATCGTTATCTCCGTATGTAAAAATAACGCCGTTAGGAGCAACGGTTATCAAGTAGTTATATCCAAAATCCGGAACGGTATATCGGTGCGAACGGTCATGGTCATCCCAATTTTCAGCAGCCATTAGCGCTGGAACGCCAAGTGCTATCAGTGTAGCGAGCATTGCGGAAGTGGTTTTCGGCATAATTTTTCCAAGCAATTTATAAATCGTGAGCACGCCGAATCCTATCCAAATGGCAAAAGCGTAGAACGAACCGGCATACGCGTAATCGCGTTCTCGTGGTTGAAACGGCGTTTGATTCAGATATATAACAATGGCAAGTCCTGTCATAAAAAACAGCAGAAATGTAACCCAGAAACTTTCTGCGCCTTTTTTACCCGAATAAAGTTGAAATGCGATTCCTAACAAACCAAGTAACAGCGGAAGCATATAATACATATTTCTACCTTTATTATTTGCCAAATCGGGCGGAAGGTCGGTTTGGTCACCAAGACGCAGGTTGTCTATAAAGCTGATGCCCGAGATCCAATTTCCGTTTTGTATTTCTCCGTGTCCTTGAATATCGTTTTGCCTGCCGGCGAAATTCCACATAAAATATCGCCAATACATATGATTGACTTGATAACTAAAAAAGAAGCGGAGATTTTCCATAAATGTCGGTTTCACAATCGTCATATTCCGCCCCATCTTGTTGTATGATACATTTACGCCTTCAATTCTTCCCCAGATTTTATAAGCTTCAATATGTTCGGGCGTAGGACTGTACATACGCGGAAAAAGAGTAGAAAGTTCGTCGGCATACACATACGACCATCTTCTTCCCGCTGTGATGTAACGGTCTTTTCCACCTTCTACGGTATCTTTCATCCACAGTCTTTCTTTTTCATTTGTAACAGCAGACCAAAATCCGGCTTTGGGCTCAATTTTTATTTCGGAGTTATAATATTGTCCGTAAAACAACGGTCTTTGTCCGTATTGTTCGCGGTTCAAATAGCCTTTCAATGAGAACATGTTGTCAGGCGAGTTTTGATCCATCGGCGGATTCGCCACCGAACGAATAACGATTGTTGCGTAAGTAGAATAGCCGATAAAAAGTACAGTCATTGACAGCATAATGCCGTAAACAAGGCGACGGCTGATTTTTTTGTATGCCAAAAAGGCAATCAGACCGGCAATAATAAGGATAGGCAATAAGATACTACTGCCAATAAAAGGTATGCCGAGAATAATGAAAGACAACAACAACGCCGCTTTCATTCTGATTTCGCTTTTGCCGGCGTAGGCTTCAAGAATTCCCCACGCAAGAATGGCAACAGTAACAATGACGTAAACAATTGCACCTGTGTTATACGAAAATTTCAATACATTGACAAAAAATAACTCAAACCAACCTGCCATTTCCACTGAGCCTTGTATAAAACCGTACATAACAGCTCCCAAAATGATAAATGAACTGAACAGCGCAATGATGGCACCTTTGAAAGTGGCGTCGTATTTTTTGAAATAATAAACTAATGCTATGGCAGGAATAGCCAGCAAGTTCAACAAGTGAACGCCGATGGAAAGCCCGATGAGGTAAGCGATAAAGATTAACCAGCGGTCAGAATGCGGTTCGTCTGCCACATCTTCCCATTTCAGTATTGCCCAAAACACAACAGCCGTGAATAGCGAAGAGTAAGCATAAACTTCAGCTTCGACAGCCGAAAACCAAAATGTATCCGAAAATGTGTAAGCTAGCGCACCAACCAATCCTGCGCCCATAATGGCAACAATCTGTGCGGTGGAAATATTGTTTTCGTCTTTTATCATTATTTTCCGCGCCAAATGCGTAATTGTCCAAAACAAAAACAGAATAGTTAACGCACTTAAAATAGCCGACATAGAATTGACCGCCATCGCCACTGTGGTAGGATCTGACGCAAATAATGTAAAGAAACGCCCCGTAAGCATAAAAAACGGCGCTCCGGGCGGATGTCCGACAACTAATTTATAAGCGGTGGAAATAAACTCGGGACAATCCCAAAAGCTTGCTGTAGGCTCTATCGTTAAAAGATAAGTAACGGCGGCAACTGCGAAAGCAAACCAGCCTGTGGCGTTGTTGATAATTTTGTACTTTTTCATACTTCAACTATATTATTCTTTTGCATTAAGGTCGTATGGAATTCGCATTTTCATTCTGTAATTTTTACTAATGTAAATGCTCATTTCACATTCTGTGTATAAATAAGCTACAAAACTAATCAAATTATTTAAAATATGAAGAAAAATGCCGTTTGTGTTTTTAAGCTTATCTATTTTTCTCAGATTTCTATTTTTTATTAAAGACTATCGTTTTGAAAATCAATCAATTATAACGAATCTCTTTCATAAACCTTTCATAAATCTTTCATAATTATGAAAGTATCCATTCTGGCGAAAAGCGTGTTCCTTTATTTACAATTTTGCCATTTCTACCCAGTTCTTGTATCAAGTTCATTACTCTGTTTTTCTTCTGTTCTTCATTCATCCAAGCGGGCAAAATATTCCAAAGCAATTTATCAATGTCTTTTCTGCTCATACTGCCGTGTTCTTTGATAGATTTCAGAATCCAATCGAAATATTTTTCTTTTTCAAAAGCTTTGTTTTTAGAATATTCTGCTTTCTCTCCTGTTACTTGCGAAATTTTTGCGCCAATAAAGTAGTTCGGTTTTCGTCCCTCAATCAGTTTTCTTTCTTTTAATTCTTTTGCTTCATCATCGGTTAAAGGCTTTTGTTTTGCCACCTTATCCAACGAAATAATTTCGGGAAGCGACAGATTTGGAACTTCCGCCAATTTGCGTGCATAATCAAGATTAAGTACTTTTCCGAAAATGGTTACTTTTACCTTATTTTTTGATAAATCGTAGTCGGGTAGTGGGAAAAATTTCTTGCTCTGAATTTCAAACATTCTTTTTATACCGCTCCCAATGATGTCAATCATATTGAAATTTACCATCGCATCGGCTAAAAATTTGTTGCGATATTTCGATTCGGGCGATTCGCTTATTACTACTTCTTCAACGCTGTTGGGAATAAATGCTCCATCATTGCAAAAAGAGAGCCAGCCATCTTCATTTTCTACAACGATAATTTTTCCGCCCATTGAATAATCTTGGTGGGCAATACAGTTGTGCAAAGCCTCTCGAATAATATAAGGGTCATATTGGTCAACCTCGTCGGGAAAAAGAGTACCCGATTTTATATAACGATATTTAAGATTCCGAATTTTTGCACTGACTTTTTCCACTGCAGTAATCAACGGTGTGCCAAAATGTTCGTAATCTTTTTCATTGTTATCTTTATCTTTCAAAATCCAAGTAATTTTTGCTGTTGCTGGACTGATAAAATGCTCCGATTCGGGATTGCCCAACAGTAAAATAGCCGTATTGGTTATTTTTCCTTTTATCGTTACTTTGGCTTTATCCAAGAAAAGTTCATCGTCCCAACTATCTATTTCATCTCTTAGTTTTGAATTTTTTTCTTTGTATTGAGTTTTGGCAAAGAGAATTGCTTCTTTCGACAAATCGTCTATTGTGGCATCAGCTACTATTTGCTTGCTCCAATCCTGTGCGTTTTGTGATTTAATTTTATCATATTCTGTTTGACTCAGAGCGACTAAACTTTCTCCATCTCTACCATAAAAATGTCCTTTCCACGATACTGGTTGACTTTGCGGTGCCGACGGAATTTCAAACATCAATACGGTTTTTCCCTGTTTTTCTACTCTACAAACTTTACCGAAACTGCATCGTGGAGAAGTATGGCACCCGATTTCTGCTTTGTATTCATTGAGGTCTTTGTCGTTAATGGAAGTGCCGACAATACTTTTGTCATTCTTTACTCCAAGAACTAACCAAGCCTGTTTCAATCCCTTTAAGTTAGCTTCGTTGGCTAAGGCAGAAAAGTATTTTCCCAATTTGTCTTTATCAAATTTATTTTTCGCCTCTTTAAATTCGACAGTTTCATTTTCAACAGAGAGCGACAATAGTTTATCTAATATATCTTCCATCATCTTATTTTTTTTCTTTGTCATAAATTGTTTTGAGTATTTATGACCGCTGTAAAAATACAATTTTTTCTTGAGTTATTACTCGCTGAACTATTTTAGTTGTAGTAACAACATTTTTCGTACCTTTGCAAATTCAAATTTACAAAAATGACTTTACAAGAAGAAATTAAGAGAAGACGAACATTTGCCATTATTGCACATCCCGATGCGGGAAAAACTACTTTAACCGAAAAGCTTTTGCTTTTTGGTGGAGCGATTCACATTGCCGGTGCAGTAAAATCAAATAAAATAAAAAAAACCGCTACATCAGACTGGATGGAAATCGAAAAACAAAGAGGAATTTCGGTTGCCACTTCTGTGATGGGTTTTGAATATCGAGATTATAAAATCAATATTTTGGATACGCCAGGTCACCAGGATTTTGCCGAAGATACTTTTCGTACACTTACGGCTGTTGACAGCGTAATTATTGTGGTGGACACAGCGAAAGGTGTTGAAACACAGACCCGTAAGTTGATGAATGTTTGCCGAATGCGTAACACGCCTGTCATTATTTTTGTCAATAAAATGGACAGAGAAGGGAAAGAAGCGTTTGATTTGCTCGACGAGTTGGAGTCTGAACTCGGCATTGGTGTTCGCCCGTTGACTTGGCCCATTAATATGGGAGCAAAACTGAAAGGTGTTTATAATATTTATGAACAAAAACTGGAACTTTATATGCCAAACAAACAGCAAATTTCGGAATCGGTTTCATTGACTGATGTAAACAGTCCCGATTTGGCCAACTATGTGGGCGAAGAAGATGCGAGAAAATTACGCGAAGATTTGGAGTTAATCGAAGGCGTTTATCCCGAATTTGATAAAAATGCTTATTTGGCAGGTGAATTGGCGCCTGTGTTTTTTGGCTCGGCATTAAATACTTTTGGCATAAAAGAATTGTTAGATTGTTTTGTAGAAATTGCGCCGTCGCCGCTCGCCATCGAAGCGCAGGAACGAAAAATTGACCCGAATGAAAATAATTTTTCCGGATTTATTTTCAAAATTCATGCCAATATGGACCCGAACCATCGCAGTTGTATTGCTTTTGTAAAGGTATGTTCGGGCAAGTTTGAACGCAATGTGAATTACAAACATATCCGTCATGGAAAAATGATGAGATTTTCGAATGCGACGGCTTTTATGGCGCAGAAAAAAGAAACGGTTGACGAAGCTTTTGCGGGCGATATTGTGGGATTGCCCGATACGGGAAATTTTAAAATCGGCGATACGCTCACTTCTGGTGAAGAATTGCATTTTAAAGGTTTGCCGAGTTTTTCGCCCGAAATGTTTAAGTACATCGACAATGCTGATCCGATGAAAACCAAGCAGCTCGAAAAAGGAATTGCGCAATTAATGGATGAAGGTGTAGCGCAATTATTTGTAAATCAATTTAACGGCAGAAAAATAATCGGAACGGTTGGGCAACTTCAGTTTGAGGTAATACAATATCGATTGTTGAACGAATACGGCGCGCAATGCCGTTGGGAACCTATTTCGCTGTACAAAGCTTGCTGGATTGAAAGTGATGACAGCGCGGAGTTGGAAAATTTCAAGAAACGGAAATATCAATTTATGGCGAAAGATAAGGAAGGGCGCGATGTATTTTTGGCAGATTCTAATTATGTATTGCAAATGGCACAAGCTGATTTTAAAAATATAAAATTTCATTTTACTTCGGAATTTTAAATTATCTGAACCAAGATTTTCAAGATGACAAAAATAAAATCTTTTTTATCTTGTGAAAATCGTGGGTCAAGACATTTTTTTTGCATAAAATTTGTATATTTTCTCAAAAAATAATAACTTTGGCGCCATCAAACCTCACACATTATGGAAAAAACACTTGTGTTGCTTAAACCAAGCGCTATTGAACGCAATTTAGCAGGGATTGTGCTTTCTCGTTTTGAACAAAAAGGGCTTCAGCTTGTTGGGATAAAAATGATACAGTTGACAGACGAAATATTAGACGAACATTATGCGCATCTTGTTGGTCTTCCTTTTTATCCAAGACTAAAAGAGTCGATGAAAGCTACTCCGATTATTGCCTGCTGTTTTGAAGGTCTTGAGTGCATTCAAGTTGTTCGGAATTTGATCGGAGCAACCAACGGGCGAAATGCTCAACCGGGCACCATTCGCGGCGATTACAGCGTTAGCGGAATGGAAAATATTGTGCACGCTTCCGATTCTGTTGAAAATGCGGAGATAGAACTCAACCGTTTCTTCAAACCGGAAGAAATTTTTACATACGAAAGACCTAATTTTAATTTTATATATACTGCAAGTGAGATTCAATAAAATATATTATGTTGCAGGTGCATTGTTTTTGTTAGTCGGTACAGCAGCAGCAACAGATGCACAGCAACAAGAATCGGCAATCCAAGAACAATCCATTATTGCATCTTCGGTTACGGGCGATTTCCCGAGAGAGATTTTTAGGATAGAAGGAACGCAAATAGTTCCGTTCGATATTGTCGAAGAAGAGTACCCCGCCAACGATTTGTACGAGATTTGGTTAAACAAAGACGTTAATCCATACAAAGTTGCGATAAAAGATTTGGACGATTTTTTTGTTGATTTAACAGGTTATGTGCATCCTGTAGAAAAAGGCGCAGTTACTTCTCATTACGGACCTCGCAGAGGACGTTTCCACCACGGAATAGATTTGAGAGTATGGATAGGGCAGAGCATATATTCTGCTTTTGATGGAAAAGTAAGAGTAACCGGATACGATAGATACGGCTATGGATATTATGTTGTGGTTCGTCATAACAACGGATTGGAAACGCTGTATGGTCATTTATCGTCGATAAAAGTAGAAGCCAACAATGATGTTAGTGCAGGCGATTTAATCGGATTGGGCGGTAATACAGGTCGCTCTACCGGACCGCATCTTCACTTTGAGTTCCGTTATTTGGGTAATGCCATCAATCCTACTAAACTTGTTAATTTTGAAGAAAAAACACTTCTCGCAAACTCGTATATGATTTGCAAAAAAACGACATATACAGAGCTGCTCAGTTTCCAACAAGCAAAATACCACATTGTGAAATCCGGCGACACGTTGTCGAGCATTGCTCGAAGATATGGAACAACGGTATCAAGATTGTGTCAGCTCAATAACCTTAAATCAACTTCTGTTTTAAGGGTAAAACAACGAATAAGGTATTCGTAAGTATAATAAAAGAAAGCAAAAGCCTAATTGATAATTAATCAATTAGGCTTTTTTGATTAAGGCTTTTATCCTTAATCAAAAATGCCCTGCAAGACTATGAGTAAAAAAAGCAAGGCAATTACTATCTCTTATTCTTAATTATAAACACTACTCTACGATTGATTTTCCTGTTAGCTTCACCGACATTTTGCACTATTGGAGTTGTTGCTCCTTTTGAAACTACTACAATATTGTCGCCATTGAAACCGTTTTTTATCAAGTAATAGCGTACCGCATCTGCGCGTTTGTGTGCCAGCCACATATTATAATCGCCTTTTCCCAAGTTGCAGGTGTGTCCTTCGCAAATTATTTCAAACTTGCTGTTGTTGTATCGTTGCAATTCGCTTATTTTGATGTCCAATAACATCTCCATTTTTTTTGAAAATTGGATTTGGTTCACTTCATAACCATCTATCTGCAATGTAAACACGTCTGTCAAATCGCCGTATTCTGCTGTGGCGCGGTCATATTCTGTTTGTTCAAGCGCCGTGCGTTTTTGTAGTGGAAGTGATTCTTTTATTATCTCTTCCGGTTCTTTTGGCGTTTCTTCCAAACTGTTTTTTATTTCGGCAATGCCTTTTTCAATAACTGCCAATCTATCTTGTTTTGACGATTGTCTTTCTTTTTTAACATTGCCGGAATTAAATCCTACACGCACTTTTAACCCAACTGCAAATGTTGATACTTTATCTGCAAAATTATTTATTTCGCCATAACGAGCATATTCGCTTGTTAATACACTGTTGGTGTTGAAATTTTCGGGGTTTTGATAATTGTAATCCAAAAATTTGGTATTGTGCGTTTTCATCAAGTCGTTAAAGCCATAGTCGAGATAAATGCCTGTGTAAAAACTTGTGCGCAAATTACTGGAATTCCATTTCATACCGGCTTCGATGCTGCCCATATACGAAAGATCAATGTTTAGTTTTTCTTCCAATATCTTTCCGGTGTTGGCGCCATAGCCCAAATCTCGTTGGTCGTAAAGTGTTTGATCCCATTTTTCATAATAGCCGTAAGCGCTAAACAATGCTTCATCGCTTTTGTATTTTGCTGAAAACGGGACACCCAATTTAAATCCCAACGCAGTGTAAAACTCGTGTCCGCTGTTGTTTATTGGCGTTTGGTATTGCAACCAAATAGGAATATTCACAGTATATAACCGTTGTTTTTCAGCGTACCGGTCTATTTTGGTATAGTAGCGAATAGCATCGCCATCTTGGTCGTTAATCGAATAGTTGTCTGTGAGATTATTCACAGTCATTTTCGCATTGTACAAACCAATTTCGGCACCTATTCCCAAACTCCAATGTGGATTGAAATGAACAGCGTAACCCAAACCCAAGATTCCGCCAAAGCGCAAATCGTGACCGCCAAAAGTCGGTTTGTAATTCAATGAAAAATAACCACCGCCAATCCAAGTCGAAAATTCATGTCGACAAAAATCTTTGTTCACACTGTTTATTTCTTCCGCATTTGCGGTAGAAGCAGCAGGCGCAGCATCGCGCCCTGCTTCTTGTCCGTAAATGCTCGAAGTTCCAAAGATTAGTATCGCAGCTGTGAATACGATTACAGAAAATCTGTTCTTGATTGATTTTTCTATTGTTTTCATAATAATGTACTCCTTTCTTTATTCTACGATAATTTTGATTTCCTTATCAATTTCGCTCGATTTGAATACCAGCACATAAACGCCCGGTATGCTCGGCAAGCTTACTTGAGTGTATCGTCCTGTTACACCAGTGCGACCTAAGAATTTGCCTGCTGTGTCGTAAACATCTATCGTTGCACCAACAAGAGCTGCTTCGTCACTTACTTCGGCATCAACTGTTGCGATATAACTTGACGACGATGTCAACGGTATTGGATATGCAATTACGTTTGCCGAAATTTGAATAATCGGATAGTATTCGCAAGTTTGGTATTTGCGGTTGTTTATGTCTCGCATAATAACGTAGTATGCATCGTTCGGATTCAAATTGCCGCCGCCTGTGTAGTAGTAACCGCCTGTGTTATAGCTGCCCGGCTCGCCGCCTGCTTCGCTTTTAAACAATTCGTTATTTCTGTACCAAGTGTAATAAACGAACTCGTATCCGCCGTTTCCGCCCTCGATAAGAGGTGCCGGATTGTTGTTTACTACCAATGTATGATTGCGTTTTTGAGCAAGTATCGGCAAGCAGTAACCTACTGTTGCTGTTTCGCTGCGTACTGCGCCGTCGCAAGCATTCATCACTTCAACATAATATTCGTATACATTACCGTCTGAGAGGTTGATGCTCAAATCGGTATTGGTTTCGCCCACGATGGCTACACCATTTCTATACCATTGATAAGTTAAGCCTTCGCCGGTGGCAACAACGTTCAACGTAACATTTGTAATTGAACCGTCGTTAGACACAATTTGGCTGATCGGTTGCGCGATAATATGAATTGGCGAACCAATGGCAATAGCTCCCGAAACGGCAGTTGTGTCGGTGTTGAAATCGCATTGGAGCGAAGTTACAATACAGCGGTAATAGCTTGTTCCAGCTCTATTTGACGGAGGCGTAAAATGTGCTGTTTGCGCGCCGTTGGCAGAACCTAAATTAACGAGATTAGAGCCGTCGGCATTGCAGCGATACCATTGATAAATGTAATTGCCCGGAGCGGTTAGCACCGAAAGCGGTTCGAACGGTTCGTTCAAACAGGTTGATTGTGCATCGGTGCGCTGGCTCATAATGAGTTTTTGGGCAAGATACCAAATCACACTGTTGTCGTACGAGCGATGACGAAGAAGAGCGATACGCCCATTTAATGTCATTGCATCCATCCGGAAAGTTTCCTCGTCGGAACCGGTGCGGTTGGCGCGTATCAAGTCGATACACGAACCATCCCAGCCGTGAGAGGCGTTGAAGTAGTCGAGCACAATCAACGTTGCACCGTTGGTTTTGGTTGCTGTGCCAACAATGTCGATGTAACCACGTGTATTGGGCAAGTTACTGTTGTTGGTTACGGAAATGTATATCCGCGAACCGTTTTCTCC
>Ga0099364_10003829_pt1 | contig 23092 bp, 17 predicted proteins | sample TergutTh196P3_FD_73070 | JGI IMG/M metagenome (GOLD analysis project Ga0099364, IMG submission 73070) | Microcerotermes parvus P3 segment gut microbial communities from Pointe-Noire, Republic of the Congo - Th196 P3 | ecosystem: Host-associated > Arthropoda: Insects > Digestive system > Gut ...
TGACGCATTCTCCGATGAAAACAGTTTTGCCATTAATTACAGCAACGGAATATATCAGTTGTATAAAGAGAATTACCTGTTTCAAACTCAACCGGATAATCCCATAGCGCTTTATGATTACGATACCGATCCGATGCTTTCAAACAATTTAATAGCCGAATATCCCGAAATAACAAAAGAGTTTACCAGATTATTTCGCGCATTCATGCAGCAATACAATAATCGCATGATTGATAATCGGTTGACAATTTCGGATAGTTATTAGCAAGGGCTAACGCATTAAAAAACCAATAAAACATTGTTTAAAAGGATTTTGATGGTGTTTTAAAAAGTATGCTTTTGCGCTTATACATACCCAAAATTTATATAGAAGAACGCTAAACTAAATGCTTTCAAATGATTATACAGTTTTTTAGAGAAACAACCGATTTTTCGGATTGCTCTTCGAATGCGGTGTCTCAATCTGCAATTATTTCCTTCAAGTCCGACAAAAATAAAATGTTTAACTTAAAAAAATAATAGAAATGGTACTTTTAATGGTTACTTCAACATTTGCTTTTTTCGCTCTGTGCGGGGTTATTTACTTCAAGTATCAAGACTATAAAGCACGGCAACAGTAAGAACAAGCCCTTTGATTTAGAAATTCTCACGCGCGAGACCTGTGTTAGCCTGCGTAACTACTGACAGAGTCGATACGGCTTTTTATTGCCTTAGCGATTGTGTTTTTGCCAGATACTCGTTATAATAAGCCTCAAGTCTGTCGTTTATCTCCGCGGCTAATTCGGGGTTGCCGTGTCTTTCACACGAATCCGCCACCCTTGCGGTGTATTGAAAAGCCGTTTGTATTTCGTATTCAGCCGAACTTAACACATATTGGTTTTGCCTGAGATAATAACTTAACCTTTCAAAATAGTAATCTTTGAAATCAATTGCCATTTCTGTTGCTTTGTCAACGGCGCCGACTTGAAAGTATGCGTCAATAATGTCGCCGAAATAGGGGTCGTAAGGAACGTTGGCGAGCGGGAAATGATACATGCAGCGTTCGAGAACCTCCAACGCCTTTTCGTTGTCGCCTCTTTCAATCAGGGTTTTGGCAAGCCGCGCATAGTTAAGTCTTGCTCTTACTACAAGAAGGGTGCGCTTGTGAAAATGGTCGAGATATACTTTCGAGTCGTTGGCTCCGCCCCATGCAAACTTGTTCATCATGTTGTCATACAGTATGTCGGCGTCTATGCGACCATAGTCGAGCCAGCCTCTGTTTTCCGTCCTGATGGGAACCAAGCGATAGGTAATTCCTTCGAGCTGAAAATACTCCTCAAGCCCGAAAGTGTCGGGATGAAATCCTGCTACAAAATAGATAGGGCGTTCCCAATTATTGTTGGCAAGAATATCGAGCACAACAAGCTGGCTTTTGAGAATGGAATTTCCTCTGAGGGTGATGTCGATATACGGAACTATCAAATCTCTATCTTCGGGTTTAACTGTTCCCGAAGCAATTACTCTATCCGCGTCAACAGGAATTCTTATCGTTCGGGTTGGTATAACATCAAGGATTTCGTTGGCTGATACCTGAACTTTTGTCGCTCTATTTTCGCTGTTTATCCACTCAATTACGGTAAAAATATTAACAGGCTCTTGTGTCCTCTCTACGATAAATACCTGATTATTAACTCCGTCAAAATATTTTTTTGTGGGTAAACTAATCGGCAAAGGAGCCGACATGTATGTTCTGCGTTTCATTTGGGCTATGTACCAGTCGGTGTTCAACAGCATAAGGTTGCAAACTCTTATGTCGGTACGTTCATTTTCAACCTCTTGAGCATACCAAAGCGGGAATGTGTCGTTGTCGCCGTTTGTAAAAAGAATAGCGTTAGGGGCGCACGAATTAAGGTAGTTAAATGCGACATCCCGCGTCAGGTATCGTCCTGAACGATCGTGATCATGCCAGTTTTCCACGCCCATTAAAACAGGAACAATGCAGCACAACGCGCCCGCTAATGGAGCGGCAACCATTTTCCCTGTCAGCCTTGAAAGCCCGTCATACAAGGCGATAACGCCGAGACCAATCCATACCGCAAAAAAGTAGAATGATCCTACGTATGCATAATCCCTTTCGCGGGGTTGATTAGGGGTCTGATTCAGATAAAAAACAATAGCTATGCCTGTCATTATAAAGAGCAGCAATACAACGCTCCAGTTGCGTTTATCGGTGTTCAGATGATAGAACAACCCCACAAATCCCAAAATAAAAGGCAAAAGGTAATATTTGTTTCTCGAAGAATCATTTTTAATATCGTCAGGAGCATCCGCCGTTCCTATTCTGGGTTCGTCAAGAAACTTTATTCCGGTAATCCAGTTGCCGTGCAGTGCGCCGCCTGTTCCCTGTGTATCGTTTTGCCGCCCCGAAAAGTTCCACATGAAATAACGCCAATACATATACCCAAACTGATACGATATTGCAAAACGCATGTTCTCAACAAACGTGGGTTTGTAGACAACTCTTCTTTCGCCCGAAGAGGGGTCGGTTATCTGGATAGGAGTTCCTTTTACTTCGCCCCACTCTTCATATACCTGACGATGATCGGCTTGATCGCTGTGCATTCGCGGGAAAAGAGTCTCAAAACGCGAATCATAAATGCGTTCTATCTTTCTGCTTGTAATAATGTATTTGCCTCCATCAAGCGAATATCTTGCCTGTCCTTCTTTATAATCAATAACAGGAGCGGTATAATAAGCGCCTTTGAATAACGGTCTGTCGCCGTATTGTTCGCGGTTAAGAAAATACAACAGATTGAACGGATTGGACGGATTATTTTCATTCATGGGAGGATTAGCCACCGACCTTATAACGATAATGGCATTTGAAGAATAACCTATCAATATTACCGCTATCATGGTCATTGCCATATTCAGCATACGTTTATTGCGCGGGACAATGTAATAGACAGCCGTTGCAACGAGAATTAAAACTAAAATATTCAGAAAGCCCGATTCTGAAACTATCCAAATGCCTGTAAAGAAAAGCGCTATAATTGTTGCGGCAATATTTTTTGAATTATTGGACAAAAACGAAACTTTCAACGCAAAAATCAGCAACGCTGCGGTAAGCGCTATATGAAAAGTCATTCCGCTATTGGGCTGCATACCCAAAGTATTGACAAAAAAGAGATCGAACCGAGACGATATTGTTACTATGCCGGGCATTATTCCGTACATCAGCAATGTCAACGCGACAACGCCAACCGCAAATGCCGAAGCAAGACCTTTCCAACTGAACTCATATTTTCTGAAATAATAAATAAGAACTATCGCCGGTATTGTCAATAAATTGAGCAAATGCACCCCTATCGACAGCCCCATAAGAAACGCTATAAGAATCAACCATCTGTCGGCATAAGGCTCGTCTGCCGCATCTTCCCACTTCAGGGCAGCCCAAACAACTATTGCCGTAAAAAACGAAGAAGCGGCATAAACCTCGCCCTCAACGGCTGAAAACCAAAACGAATCGGAAAAGTTATATGCAAGAGCGCCGACAACTCCCGCCGAAATTACGGCTATTATTTCGGACAACGAAACATCGGCAGCGTTTTTAATAATAAGTTTTTTTGCCAAGTGGGTTATCGACCAAAACAGAAATAAAATTGTAAAAGCGCTTGCAAATGCCGACATCGCATTGGCAGCTATCGCCACTTTTGTTACATCTCCAAATGCAAAAAAGGTGAAAAACCTTGTTAAAATCATAAAGATAGGGTTTCCGGGCGGATGCGCTATTTGAAGTTTAAGCCCCGAAGCAATAAATTCGCCGCAGTCCCAAAGACTTGCAGTAGGCTCAAGAGTAAGAAGATAGGTGAGCGCTGAAACAGCAAAAACAACCCATCCCGATATATTGTTCACCAAATTATATTTTTTCATTCTTCAATAATATTGTACCATTTCCAAATAAAATTACAAACGGCGAAAATAGTTATTTTTTTAAACTGTTTTGATTTTTTATAGAAAACATACTTGATTAACAACTTAATATTGGACACAAACTGTTAGCGACTTTTTTTTACATAAGACGAGCTAATCCATATACCCATTGAAACAAATCCGGCTATTCCGGCAACGGATATTAATTTATAATAAACACATAATGCAACATTTGCTAACTGCCCTATAATTCCCCAAGCAAAAATCATTATTATGGGAGAAAAGCATATTATAAACCTTGGAGCATTAAGAAATTTTCGATAACCTTTCTTTGAATCAATATTAATATTTATCACATGTTTGTATGTATAAACAATACCTACAGAACTCAATATTCCGGTAACAAAAAGTGCGTTTGCCAAAATACCGGAAACAATCTCTTTTTTATTAAAAAACAGCAAATAAGTTATCAATAGAGATATAATACTATATGAAATAACAAACAGCCATTTTGCAAATATTTTTTGAGATGCTGAATATTTTTGCAGCATATCGGAATATTTTTCTTTTTCCCAACTAAACAATAGAGGAACGTAAAAAATATGGAGTGCTGAAATAAATATAATAGCCCATGGCAAAGCTCCATATACAACATCAAAAATTATTCTAATGAATAACAAAACAATAAAACTACTTAGTAAATTTATTACTGCGGAACGAGTCAAATTGTGTTTCAGCAAAAGAAACAATTCAAACTTCATCAAATATAGAATAGTTTTCATTTGGTTAAAAGTAAATTATTGGTTTCCAAAAGTTATAGTTTAGTGTATTTTTAAATTTATGGATATTTCATAAAATAAGATACAATTAATAATGAAATGGGCTGAAATTTCCAATTGATTCACAATTTACTGTTTGTTTTTCTTTACTATATGTATCGAATATAGCAATGTCAAGATTCCACAAATAAACAAAGTACCTACTGTAGACAATTTTCTAACACTCTCACCCCAGTTAAGCAAAGTTCCGGCAAAAAATACAAGACCGGCTAAAACGAAAGAAACTGCTACATAGCTAAGAATTCTAATTTTAACAGGTTTCTTGACTTTTTTGATACCTAATTTCTTTCTCATCTCATATCCCAAAAGTGCAATGGATAATGCATACAATAAAGCAAATAAGTGAAACCACAGCGTATCACGAAAAACAGTAAATCCTATGACAAAGGATGAAAGACCAAGTATAAAATATGTAATTAGTAGTATATTTCTCATAATTTATATTTTTTAAGGTTTATGATAACATTTTCTAAAATTTTTGAGCAAAGTTAAATAAATATTTTTTGTAAAAAAATCCTCTTTCCTGTAGCTGTAACAGACAGGAAAGAGGATAAATGTTTTTAACAAACCCAGCTACCCAAATACCACCATCCGACTGTAAAAGCAATACTAAGCCCACCAGACAAAAATGCAAGAGCACCCCCTATTAATAAACCAGAAGTACCCATTCCGTAAATACACAAGGCATCTTCAAGATCACCGCCATTTACATTTTCCATTTGAATAACATCTAACTTTTTCATAACTAAATTGTATTAAATTTCGCCTACTCTTTTCAGGATTTTCGGCATTTCTCCATAAATAACAGAGCAAAAATAAATAGTGAGAGTGCCATTTTATAGCACTTTTGTAAAAATTTTCAAAAAAAAGTGATTTTTTTAAAAACAAAAATATTTTGTTGGTTTTTTCTGTTTTCTGCCCCCTTTGTTTAGTCTTTAGGACGTGACATGACGCCTGCTACCGACTTTTCTCCATCTGAAGGGAGATCAAGAGAGAGGATTAGTAAAGGTTTAGAATTAATTATTGTTTGCATTGTTGAGTTGGCTCAATTTTTTGCATAGCTTTTCAAGCGCTCTTGCCCTGTGCGAAATAAGGTTTTTGTCGGATAACTCCATTTCGGCAAATGTTTTTGTTGCGCCGCAGGGGATAAATACGGGGTCGTATCCAAATCCCTTATCGCCCTTTTTTTCATAAGTAATCATGCCTTCAACAATCCCTTCCATCACATATTCTTTATTATTGTAAATCAGGGCAAAAACAGTTTTAAACTTGGCTTTTCGGTTAGGATTATCGCCCAACATCGACAGCAACAGTTCTATATTTGCCGAAGAATCTTGGTTTTCGCCGGCAAACCGCGCCGATTTTACCCCCGGCAAACCGCCCAAGGCTTCAACTTCAAGTCCTGTGTCGTCAGCAAAGACGTTTATGTCCGTCAGCTTTTTTATAAATCTCGCTTTCGACAAAGCATTGCCCTCAAGGTCAGGCTCTTCCTCAGGAATATCTACATTAATATCTAAGTCGCTAAGGCTTAATAATTCATAACCGGCGCCAATAAGGTTTCTTATCTCCTTCAGCTTGTGGTCGTTGCTTGATGCAAAAACAATTTTCATAACAGTTTTTGAGCGTTGAACGTTACACTCTAATACTAAACTTTTGTAGAGAACATCAAGATCCTGCGACATTTTGTTTAATGAAAACTCTGTTCGTACTTTTTCAAATCCTGTTTTTGCAAGCGAAGAGCGCAACTCGCTGTTTGTCATGATTTTTGTTAATACGCCAACTAATGTTTCAACCGTGTCCGGCTCATAAACCAATCCTCCTCCCGTTGCCGATACAATTTCCGGAAAAGCTCCTGTAGCGGGTTGAACGACAGGTATTCCTGCCAAGTTGGCTTCGAGAATATAAAGTCCGTAGCCGTCATATTTTCTGACAGGCACGCTTATCACGTCAACAGAATTAAAAAAATCGGCTTTTTTATTCCCTTGAAACTCATGGAAAACTTTTACGTCTTTAATAAATCCGTTTCCCTTTATCTTTTTTAGTTGCTTAGAAATAAACGGTTTATCATCGCCTGTATAGCCTCCGCAAAGGTGAAGTTTGAGATTTGGAATAGAGTTTTGTTTTTTCAGTTCAATAAATGCGTCTGTTATTTTGTCTAATCCGTTAAACGAGTTCATTCTGCAAAAGAAGCCGATAACAGGAGGGCAGGCGGTAGCTTTGGGCGGCTCAATAAACTCAGAATCAATGCCTAATGGAACTATATCTATGCTTTCGCTTGACAAGCCGGTTTTTGAGATGAAAAAATCTTTGTAATAACGGCTTGGAGTTACAAACATATCAACATTTTTTGCTTCGCGGGCAATCAACTCCCACGCCTTGCTCCTGAAAGGCTCTGTCATCTCCTCAATCCAGTCGTCTTCGTTAAGCAGCGAACAAACAATTTTAACGTCTATATGTTTTTTCAACTGCCTTGCAAGTCCCAAAATAAGCGCATTTGAAAGATGTATTATATCGGGTTTTCCTGTCGCCTCAAGATACCTTACCAGCCGTTTCACTTCGTTCTGTTTAAAAGCGTTATCGCCTTCAATCATGTTAAGCGTGAGATTTTCAAGCCCTTCTGTTCTTGTGGCTCCCGCTTGGTTTGAGGCAAGTTTCAAAAAAGGTGGAAGGCTGAAAAACCGGTCCAAAGCATCGGGCATGTTTTTGAAAATAGATACTTTTTCTCTGAGATACATGGATATAGCTCCAAAAAACACCTTTTTATCAAATCCCGCGTCATCAACGGCTTTGCCGGGGGGCAAATACAGCGGTATTGCCGATGCCGTTATACCGTCAACTTTTCTGACAGCCCGCATAAAAAGCATATCGCGGTAACAGTTTCCACAGTAAAACGAACCTCCCGAGCCTGTAATTAGATAAACTATTTTCATGTCGTTCAGTTAGTTAGTTCTGAATGCCAGCAACCTGCCATCTTCGGTAAGAAAATAAAATCTGTCGCGCGTAACAATCGGCGAACTGCTTATCGGCGAGCCTGCATTGAAACTCCATATCCGTCTGCCATCGGCTAAATCCAGCAAAAAAATATTGCCGTCCGAACTGCCGAACAGCACCCTTGTTGAAGTTATAACTGCCGAACCGTTAATTGCTCCGTTTGTTCTGAATTTCCAGATTTGCCTTCCCGTTTCGGAATCAAAGCAATAGAGTTGTTTATCATCGTTGCCGATTATCACATAACCGTTTCCAACGGCAGGAATGCCGTTAATTGCTCCGCCATTTTCCGAGGCTTCGGCTTTCCAGTCAATTTTCCCGCTTCGCAGGTCAATGCAATACAAAACTCCCTCCGTATCGCCTAAATACGCTTTTCCCATGGAAATTGCGGGGGAGGCTGCAATGTAAACTCCAATATCAACCGTTTCGGTCTCTCGTCCGTTTGCAGGGTCAACCTGCCGTAAAAAACCGTCACAACCGCCAAAAATGATTCTATCGCCAAAAATAGCGGGAGTTCCGTTCACATAGTTTTGCGTTTCAAGTTTCCAAGCCTCTCGTCCGTTTGCAGGATTAACACCATGCAGATAATAATCGTAACTGCCTACAACAATAACAGTTCTTGAGCCTGATTGCCAGATATTTGCCGAGCCTGCAATTCTTCCGTCTGTTTTGTACGACCAATTCAGCCTGCCGGTTTCTTTGTTAATGGCTCTTAAAGTTCCATCACCCGAACCGATTATGACATTTTCGGCAAACACGAGGGGCGGAGCAGAGGCTTGACTTCCGGTGTTGTTTGTCCATTTTACTGTTCCGTTAGCCGAAACAGCCGTCAACATTCCGTTTTCGTGTCCGAAAAACAGTATATCGTTGCTCAGCACGGGAGACGATTTTGTCCGTAATCCGGTAGCAACGCTCCACAGCAGCGAAGGAGTAGCCCTTATTTCGAAATCGGAAACGCCCGACAGCGAATTTTTGCCCCTGAAAACAGTCCAGTCGTTTATCTGAGCAGTTGTTTGCACAGCTAAGGCAAATAAAAAGATTATGTTAAAAAACATATTTCTCATAACGCGCCCAAGATACGAAAATAATCTTTGGTACGCATAATTGTACATAATGATTTTGAATAAATATTATTTATTTAATTGTTTCAGACATGCTTGCATAGATTTTTTGGTGATGTCACAAGTAGGCTGAATTAATTATCTTTTTTTCGTAAATGAATCCCCCTTTGGCATGATTTTTGTGGTATATTATATATGACGGCAGTTGCAATGTGACTGACGGAGCGTGAGCTATGGGGTTTTTTTCCCACTGACAGGTCTTATCCCTGTGTGTGTGGCGACCGAAGCTTTTAACAACAATCGCCTTAAATAATTAATTTACCGACAAAAAAGTGTCGTTTACCGATTTAATGTAGCCGTTTAAATCAATGACACTTATTTTTGTAAGCGATAAATTTAATAATTTTACAATTATGGAAACATTTGACAACAACAATTACAGCCATTTTAATGGCAAAAAACATCGCCACAATAACGGTCGGCATCACTATCATATTTTGGGAGCGCTATTGATAATTGTAGGTTCGGCGCTGATTTTAAAAAATATAGGAATCTTCCCGTATTTTATTGAGCGTATTATTTTTAGCTGGCAAATGCTACTTATTGCGATTGGTTTGGTAATTACTATCGGTTCTTCGGACGAAAAAACCGGCGGACTTGTCGCCATGGCGGTAGGCGCTTTTTTTCTGATGCCCAAAATTTTTAAGTACACTTTTAACATCAATGTTTTTTGGCCCGCAATATTCATTGTGGTAGGATTGATATTCATTTTTTCGAGGCGAATCCGCATAAAGGGAGATTCCAAATCGAAAATGGAAAATGAGTTTTTAGACATTGTAAATGTATTCAGCGGAAGCGAAAAACGAATACTATCCGGAAATTTTAGCGGGGGCAGAGTAACGGCAGTTTTTGGCGGCAGCGAGATAGATTTGACGCAGGCAAAACTTGCGCCGGGTGTGTCGGAATTGGAAATTACATGTGTTTTTGGAGGGTCAACTATTATTGTGCCAAGTGATTGGGATATTAAAGTTAATGTTATATCCGCGTTTGGAGGCGTTGACGAGCGGCAACTTATTTCCAATAAATTTGTTGATACGTCTAAGCAGCTTATAATCAAAGGAACCGCTGTTTTTGGAGGCGTAGAAATTAAAAGATATTAAAATGAAGCATCCGGTTTTATTTCACAGAAATTGGCTTATTGTAGTCGGGTTATTTCTGATAGCCGGTCAATCGCTGCTTTTTTATTTCGCATACGGAAACTTTGAAACAGCCATTTTCGACAGCGTTTTTTCGCTTGTCATTTTTTCGGGAATGGCTCTCTGTTTCTGGTATCCGTTCAGTTTTTTCAACTCCGCAAATATCAGAAATTCAACTATTATCTCAAATATTATCATCTCGGGATTCGTCATAATTGCAATCTGGATATTGCTCACAAAATCTTTTATACAGGGAATTATTCAGGAACAAACCATATTTGAGGAGTATTGGAAAATCACTCTCCCCTACCGGATCGGGACGGGTGTTTTTTTATTTGGAATAACCGTTCTTGCCTACTATCTGTTTATAAGCATTGCCAACCTTTCTGAAAAAAAAGCCAGAGAAGCAAAGCTCGAAAGCCTTGTAAAAGAGACAGAACTGAAAATGTTGCGGTCGCAGATAAACCCTCATTTTCTTTTTAACACCCTCAATTCGATAAGCGCTCTTACGGTTTCAAATCCCGAAAAAGCGAGAGATATGGTAATAAAACTTTCCGATTTCATGCGGTATGCTCTTGCCCGCAAAGACGACTTTCCGGTTTCCCTCAAAAGCGAACTCGACAATCTGAGGTTATACCTTGATATTGAGAAGGTAAGATTCGGAAACAGGTTGATTGTTGAGGAACAAATAGAAGATTTGTGCCTTGAAGCCATGATACCGGCAATGACGCTTCAGCCCCTGTATGAGAACGCGGTAAAACACGGCGTTTACGAAAGTTCCGAAACGGTTGTTACTAAGACTGTTGCCAAGTTGTCGGACGGCTTTCTTAATATCGAAATAAGCAACAACTACGATTTGGATTCGACTCCCCATAAAGGAACCGGAACAGGTTTGTCGAATGTTTCGCGGCGGCTCGAACTTTTTTACGGCGCTAAAAGCATGATGAATTATTCGAAAGAAAACGGTATTTTTACGGTTGTTATGATAATTCCGGCAAATTTTAATCATCTCAAATATGAAGATACTCAGAACGTTAATAATTGAAGATGAGGTTCCTGCAAGAGAAATATTGCAGAGCTACCTGAAGGAAATACCCGAAATAGAGGTTGTGGGCGAAGCGCATGACGGCTTTTCGGGACTTAAAGCAATTGCCGAACTTAAACCCGACCTTATTTTTCTCGATATTCAGATGCCGAAACTCAATGGTTTTGAGATGCTTGAATTGATTGAAGAACGTCTGGAAATTATTTTCACGACAGCCTACGACCAGTTTGCGTTAAAAGCCTTTGAACTTAACGCGGCAGACTATTTAATGAAACCTTTTCACAAAGAGCGACTTGTAAAAGCGGCGATGAAAGTGGTAGAGAAAGTCAATAAAAATGAAACAAATAAAACTCCTCCGACTGAAATTTTGGCGAAAAAACCCGAAAACTCGGCTCCGCTTTCCAGAGTGGTCGTAAAAAAAGGCAATGCAATAAACATTATTCCTGTTGATAAAATCAAATATTTTGCCGCCGAAGACGATTATGTTATGATACATTACTCAGACGGAAAGGCTCTTAAACAGCAGACAATGAAATACTATGAAGATAATTTGCCAAAAGAGCAATTTGCAAGAGTGCATCGGTCATATATCGTAAAAATATCGGAAATAAAAAAGATTGAGCCTTACGGCAAAGAGAATCATGTTGCGATTCTCAACTCAGGCGAGCGGATACCTGTAAGCCGCTCGGGATTTTCGCTTTTGAAAGGAGGGCTGGAGTTTTGATATGTGCAAAAAAAAAAATCGACAAACGCCTGTTTGTCGATTTTTTCATTATAAAATATGTTGTAATTAGAATTTATAAATAATGGAGACATTTATGTAGTCTGAAAGAAAACCGTTCAAACTATAGGCAGGCGAATTGACACCAAATCCCAAAGTATTTATTGTATCCTTATTATCTTTGTTGCTGGCGCTTTTTTCAGTAGTAGAATCAAATCCAAACCTCAAAAAGTTGCAAGCTACATCAATGCCCAACTTGTCTGTCAAACTGTATGACAAAACCGGAAGAACACCAACACTGAATATGGTTGTAGGGTCACCATCCGTAGTACTTGAACCATACGTGGTTTTTCCTTTTGCTCCGCTAATTCCCGCCGAACCTGAGAGAAGAAATGTAAGCCTGTCCGCTTCAATTAATTTGTAAAGGACAAAAGGCTCTATGCCCCATCCTGTTAAAGTGGTTTTATTGTCGGGACTGCTTGAACTGGGTTTTGGCGGCTTATACGTTGCGCTGAGAATTCCTACCTGCAATCCGAAGCCGAACTTATCGCTCGGAAAATACCCGACTTTGGGCGTAAAACTGAATGCAAGCCCGGTGCCCAAATCATTTGTAGTGCTTCCGTATTTGCTCTTTCCACCCATGTAATCCACACCCAAGCCTCCTCCTATAAAACCTTGAGCATTAACTGTAAATACTGCCGCCATTAATACGGCAAATGTGAGAACTGTTTTTTTCATGTTTTTAAAATGTTTAAGTTTAACAATATCAATATTAAAAATGCAAATGTAATCAAAAAAATGAAACTATGAAAAAAATGATTTATTTTTTTTACGAACCAACGGCACGGGGTCATATCCATGACCTCCTTTGGGTCTGCATCTCAAAATACGCCCAATTCCCATTATCAGTCCCCAAAAGGGACCATGCAGTTTAAGAGCGTCAAGCATATATTGGGAACATGTTGGTACATAGCGACATGAAGGCGTTATTAAAGGCGAGATAGAATACCTGTAAAAAAATACCGGAAGAGATAAAATAAACGATAATATTTTCGCCGCAGTTTTTAGCATAATGCAAATATAGATAAAGAAAGAACATGGTTGAAATAATGCTATAGGTTATTTTGTTATATTGTGATATATTTGCGCCCTGAACGACAATTGGATAGCGACAATAGAGTTTTTATGAGCAGGAAAAAGGGTTGGTTGTGTTGGTTGCCGATAATCTCGGCTATGTTTCTATTGTCTTGTAATCCTACGAAGTATGTTCCTGAAAGCGAAACGCTTCTTGATAAAAACAGGTTCAAAATAAGCCAAGCGGGGATAAAATCCTCTCAAATTGAACCATACGTGAGGCAAAGACCAAATAAAAGAATTTTCGGTGCAAGATTCCATTTGGGGCTTTACAACATGTCGAACATTGATAAGGAAAAGGGAATAAACAAGTGGTTGCGCGACATTGGCGAGGAGCCGGTTATTTTCGACTCATATTCAATGAACAGGTCTGCCGAGCAGATAAAATCGTTTGTTTTTTATAAAGGATATTTTGACGCCGATGTTACCGACACTGTTATTACTGAAAAACAACGCTCTACGGTGGTGTATAATGTTAACATTACCACTCCGTATGTAATCCGCGACATAACTTATGAAATTGCCGACACTAATTTGAGGAAACTGTATGTTTTTGATACGGTTAACAGCATAATATCGCGCGGAATGCCATACGACAACGACTTGTTGCAAAGCGAAAGACAACGATTTGAACGATTTGTCAGAGATCATGGCTTTTTCCGGTTTTCGAGCGATTATATTTCATTCGTTGTTGACAGTGCAATAGGAAACAGGCAGGTAGACGTAAGTTTTTTTGTCAGGAACTTTGAAAACAATGAGCCTCATTCAATTTTCCGAGTAAACAACATCTATGTATATACAGATTTTGACCCTCACGAGGCTATTACGGCAGGCGACTCATATTTTGAGAACCTTGATACAACTTTTTATGAAGGATATTATTTTATAAGCTCAAAGGAGAAACCGGTTATTAAGCGCGATTTTATAATTCAATCGCTTTACATCAGACCTGATTTAACTTATAATCAGACTAATATCGAACAGTCTCAGGCGCGTCTCATGGCTTCAAGAGTTTATCGTTTGGTTAATATTAATTTTAACGAAATTGATAACGCGCCGGATAGCAGTTTGCAGGAACAGTTTAAACCGATAGATTGCGTTATTCAACTGACGCTTCTTCCCCGGCAATCGTACAGGGTTGAACTTGAAGGAACACTTTCGGGAGGTATGGGAGGTATTCTCGGGGGAGGGCTTAACCTTATTTATCAAAACAAAAATCTGTTTCACGGCGCCGAGCAATTCACGCTTAAATTAAAAGGGGTATACGAAGGGATTAGACCCGAACAACAGATTGCAGCCGCATACGAATATGGCGTTGAAACAGGTCTCAGATTGCCTAATTTTGTTTTGCCTTATAAAAATGAAAATTTCATAAGACGATATAATCCCGTAACAAACATTATAGCCTCGTATAATTATCAGAATATGCCGTTCTATACCCGCACCATAGCCAACATGTCGTTTGGATATAACTGGAAAACAGGCGATTATAATGAACATTTTATTAATCCGTTGCAATTCAATATTGTAAAACTTGACACAATTAAACCCGAATTTGCACAACAAATAAACTCTTCATCATACTTGGCATACGCCTATCGAGATGTGCTTATACTTGGAGGCAACTATTCGTATATATTTAATAATCAATTAATCAACAGGACACGCGACCATTGGTTTGTCCGTTGGAATTTTGAAACGGCAGGAAACCTGCTCAGGACATATAATAAGGTATTAAATTCCAATACACCCGATACCACAGTTTATAAGTTTATAAATCAGCCTTTTGCACAATATGTTAAAACAGATGTGGATATAAGATACAACTATGTAATAAATCCTGCGGCGGCAATAGTTTACAGAGGCTTTTTGGGCGTAGCAATTCCATACGGCAATTCTAAAGCCATACCGTTTGAGCGGCAGTATTTTGCAGGAGGAGCCAACAGCATCAGAGGGTGGCAGGTAAGAGCACTTGGACCGGGTTCCTACGTCTCTGATTCTCTGACCACTTTCCTTAATCGAACAGCCGATATAAAGATTGAATTAAATGTGGAATACAGGTTTAAACTATTTTGGAAACTTGAAGGCGCGATGTTTGCAGACGCCGGAAATATATGGACATACAAGTCCGATCCCGATAGAGCGGGAACTCAGTTTAAATTTAATAAATTCTATAAAGATATGGCGGTGGGCGCCGGAACAGGTTTGCGATTTGACTTTAACTTTTTCCTTGCAAGACTTGATTTTGGAATAAAATTAAGAGACCCCATTATACCCGAATCCAACAAGTGGATTTTTTCAAACCGCTCATACACCTCGCGCGACTTTACTGCCGTAATTGCTATCGGCTATCCATTCTGATGCAGGGTAATGATGATTTTAATTTAGTGCATCAGCAATATTATCTAATTGTCATTTCATCAACAATGTGTTTCGCTCCCGCGTAAATGTCTATAACCCATAAAACGTACCTTATATCGACAGCAATAGTTCTTTGCAGCTCCGGCTCGTATGCAATGTCGCCGCTCATTGATTCCCAGTTGCCGTCAAAAGCCAATCCTATAAGTTCGCCGTTGGCATTTATGACCGGACTTCCGGAATTGCCGCCTGTTATGTCGTTGGTAGTAAGGAAACAAATAGGCAAATATCCCTCTGACGAGGCGTATCGTCCGTATTCTTTTTTGGCGTAAAGGTCGAGAAAATGTTGGGGCAAATCAAATTCATAATCGCCGGGTTTATATTTTTCAAGTACACCCTCAAGAGTGGTGTAGTATCTGTAAATAACGCCGTCTCTCGGCTCATAGTTTTTGACGGTACCGTAGGTCATTCTCATCGTTGAGTTAGCGTCAGGATATTGGATTTTTTCGGGAGCCATTTCCAACAAAGCGGCTATCCATAATCTTCTGCCTTCCACTATGTCAGCCTCATACGAAGAGTTTTTTCTCGATACTTCGCTTGCGGCATTTACAAATGATAACATGGTTTGTCGCGCGGGGTCATTTTCAAGTGTCTCAATATTAGGGTTGGCAAGAAACGCCTCTAATTTAGCTTGACTTGATACTATTGAATTGGCAAACATGTCGTCAACAAACTTATCAATATCGCCGTTGAATTTTCGATCTATGACATTAACATAGAAATCGGGGTGGAATTTTTCCGGAACATCTTCCCTGAAAAGCCTCAACATTGCCTTCGTTGATTTATTGTCGGTAGGAGCGTTGTAATCTTTATAAACCTCTTCTACAATACTTTTGATGTCTGCAACAGCCTCGTTTATCTGCGCATTATTATTTGATCTGAGAGCATCGACAAGAAAACTGAAAATTCTGCTCATCATCAGAATTTCGCAACCTTGAAAACATTCGTTGGCGTATGACAAAGCCATGAAATATTCAGCGCGCCCTTCAATTGCCGATTTTATAAGATTAAGAGCTTCGCCGTGTTTTTGTTTGCGTTCGTTGTCGGCAGAAATCCAATTATTAAATTGATATTCAATCTCTTTTTTCTTTGCTTTAATGTTCAGTCTCTCAAGGCTTTGCTTTTGTCCTATGGAATATTTCCAATAGTTTGACGAGCTGGAGTACTTTGCAGTGTATTGAATGTTTACTTTAGGGTCGGACTGCATGTCTTGTATCCAAACGTCTTGTTTTATGCCGCGCACTCTTATCCTGACAGGGTGAACTATTTGAAGTTGCTCGTCTACTTCATGCGAAGTAAAATATCGGTTTGTTCTGCCGGGGTATCCTAAAATCATTGCAAAATCGCCTTCGTTTCGTTCCTTAATTGAAATGGGAAGGTGATGTTTGGGGGTTAGCGGCACATTATCCTGTGAATAGGGCGCCGGCTTGCCATCGGGTGCGGAATAAACCCTGAATACGCTGAAATCGCCTGTATGACGGGGCCACTCCCAATTATCTGTATCCGACCCGAAATTGCCGATTGACGATGGAGGAGCGCCCACTAATCTTACATCGGTATATGTTTCATATACAAGCAGGTAAAAATAGTTTCCGCCATAAAAACTTCCTACTGACGTATGGTAATCATTTCCTTCCGCAGCGTTTTGCGCAATATTTCTTCTTGCGGCGTTTATCGCGGTGTTTCGTGCCGCTTCGCTCATTCCGGCATTAACGGCAGACAAAACCTCATCAGTAACATCTTCAATTCTTATAAGAAACGTAACTTCAAGGTCAGGGTTAGGAAGCTCTTCGCTTTTTGTCATTGCCCAAAAACCATCTTTAAGATAATCATTTTCAACAGAGCTGTGCGATTGTATTTCGCCATATCCGCAGTGATGGTTTGTAAGGATAAGTCCCTGAGACGAAACGATTTCGCCGGTGCATCCGCCGCCAAAAATTACAATAGCGTCTTTAAGACTGGCTTTATTTATGCTGTAAATATCTTCGGCAGACAGTTTAAGTCCAAGCGAGGTCATTTTGCCGATATTCAATTTATCAATTAACGGCAAAAGCCACATACCTTCATCGGCTTTCGCTTTTTGTCCGAAACCGAGAATAAAGATTAATAAAACAGTCAAAAGTTTTTTCATGGTAATGTTTTTATTTGTTAGTTATGCGCTGTAAAGATACAATATATACTTGTGTAAACAATTAATTCATACAATTTATACCACAATTTTAAATTTATAATTCTGAATATCAGTATATTGCCAATAATTGGCACACAAATTATTGATAACCATTGCGTTTTGAAATTTTTAATGTATTGACTCTGTTTCCACGATTTCCTGCACAACGCTGTAATTTTTTGGTTTAGAGAAAAAGATTATCTTTGTAAACCGAAAAACAGGAAAAATGAGCAGTGTAAATGAGCATAGCGCTATCACTCAGGGAAGTGTTTTGGCAGATGTAAAAAAGATGTTTGCTGAAGTCAGAGAAATGCAAGCGGCATCAGATGCAAGATTTGACCGCAGAAGCGAAGAGTTTGACCGGCGCATGGAAAAATTAGAAAAAATAACCGGCGGTATTTCAAATAATAATGGTTTCATTGCCGAAGAGTATTTTTTCAATTCTTTTGAAAGAGGGAAACAAAACTTCTTTGGCGAGAAATATGATGATATTGAAAAAAAAGTAAAAGGTATCGAAAAAGATTTTAAGGACGAATATGATATTGTAATGTTAAATGGTCAGAGCGTAGGAATTGTTGAAGTAAAATATAAGGCTCACGAAAATGATATTCCCAAAGTTCTTAAAAAGGCAGATACCTTTCGTGCCAATTTTCCTAAATATAAAAATCACAAGGTTTATCTCGGTCTTGCAACCATGTCGTTTTATCCCGAATTAGAGGAAGAATGTATCAATCATGGCATTGCAGTCATCAAGCAGGTAGGCGACATAGTAGTCATCAACGATAAACATCTGAAAGCGTTTTAGTTTAACTCCGAAAAATATCAAAACTTTATAAAAATGGATCGCAACACAATAACAGGACTAATCCTTATATTTTTAGTTTTTATCGGCTTCAGCCTTTATAACAACAGGCAGTTTAATAAAGGCTATGAGCAAGCCGCGGAACTTGCAGAATCATATTATGCAAAAGGCGAATTTGAAAACGCCCGCGCCGAATACGTCAATGCCTTAAGGTATAAGCCGAATCACCCGGACGCTATCGAGAAAATCAGAGAACTTAACATTATGCTTGGATTTGAAGATGCGGCAAAAATGGTCGAAGCAACCGATAATGATTTAACAGACAACGATTCAATTTCAACTCGCCCCGCTCAGGCAGCCGCAGTACAGGCAGATCTGTATGGAGCGTTTACCGCGTCTGCAAGCGGCGAAAACGAACTTATTACTCTTGAAAACAATAAGTTGGAAGTGAAAATATCGCTAAAGGGCGGCAAGGTTGTTTCAGCGCGATTAAAAGAGTACAGAACGCATGACGCACTGCCGCTTTATCTGTTTTCGGGCGATTCAACGGTTTTTGGGTTTAACTTCTTTACCTCTGATAATAAAGCCGTTCAGACAAACGACCTCTTTTTTGAAACTGTTGACGACCGAAGGTCTTTCAATGCCGCAAATACCACTGAAAGCGTTGTTTTAAGATTAATGTCGGACGAAAACAGCTATATAGAATATAAATATACGCTTGCGCCCGATAAATACTCAATAGATTTTGATGTTATATTCAAATCCATGGAGGGTATAATAGCGTCAAACCAAAACAGTATTGGCATTGATTGGAAAATGTATATTCCTCAAAAAGAGAAGGGAAGACAAAACGAAGAGAACTACTCTACAATAAAATACAAGTATTATCAAGATGATGTTGATATGCTTAAAATGCTCTCGAAGAAAGAGGTTGAAACAGCCGATCTTACAACCAGATTAAGCTGGGTGGCTTTTCAGGGGCAATTCTTTTCGTCTGTATTGATAAACAACAACTTCTTCCTTAACGGCAGTGTAGAGTCAATTCGCACGCTTACATCTCAAAAATATATAAAGCATTACAGCTCGGAACTTGGAATACCGTATAATCCCGGAATTGATAACGCTCTGAGCCTCAAGTTTTATTACGGACCTAATTCCATACCCGTTCTGAAAGAAGAGGGAATGGATCTTGATAAAATCGTATTCCTTGGGCGCAATATTATCGGCTGGGTAAACAGATTTGCGATAATACCTATATTTAACTGGCTCAATAGTTCAATCAGCAATTATGGAATTATAATTCTGATACTTACCATTATAATAAAAGTTGTACTGTTTCCGCTCACATTCAAAAGTTATCAGTCAACCGCCAAAATGCAGGTTTTGAAACCGCTTGTTGATGAACTGGGCAAAAAATTTCCCAAACAGGAAGACGCTATGAAAAAGCAGCAGGCAACGATGGATCTTTATAAACGAGCCGGAATCAACCCCATGGGAGGTTGTTTGCCGATGCTGTTGCAAATGCCTATCCTTTTTGCGATGTTCAGGTTTTTCCCTGTTTCAATTGAACTTAGACAACAATCATTTTTATGGGCAACCGACCTTTCCACTTACGATTCTATTTTAACGCTGCCTTTCACTATTCCGATGTACGGCAGCCATGTGAGCCTCTTTACATTATTGATGACGGCTTCCACGATTCTGACAATGAAAATGTCCGGAGCGCAACCTGCAAGCGATCAGCCCGGCATGAAAATGATGACGTATATGATGCCGGTAATGATGTTGGTGTTTTTGAACAGCTTTTCAGCAGGCTTGACATATTATTATTTTCTGGCAAACATTATTACCTTTTTGCAGAATAAGGTTTCAAAGAGATTTATTGATACCGAGGCAGTATTAGCCACTTTGGAAGAGAACAGGAAAAAGCCTCTTAAAAAGTCGAAGTGGCAGCAGCGCCTGGAAGCGGCAGCCCGCCAAAGAGGCATTAATCCTCCCAAAAGGTAGCGTTTAATTTTATCACGGAACTATGGGGAAGAATTTTAAAAATAAGGATTTAGCAGCAAAGCTGGGATTGTCCGGCACATTAGTTTCATTGGTGTTAAACGGCAAAGGCGACAGATACGGCGTAAAAAAAGACACGCAGGAAAAAGTTTTGAATTTGGCTCAGCAAATGGGCTTTTTTTCAACATCTTCTGTTTCAACAGACAATAAGCCGTCATCATATCCGATTGAAGATAAGCCGGGTATTTTTGGCATGATAACGCCTTCTCTAAACGACCCTTTTGTTATACAGATTACGCCTTTTCTTCAATCTGCTTTTTCGAGCGTTGGAGTAGGTTTTTCCGTTATTTCAAAAGATCCTGACGATCAGCGTTACGATCGTCTGATTTCGGCGTTAAGAAAAGTTTACAGCGGTTTGATATTATTGGGCGACTCTGCCGATGATAATACAATTCGCACCTTGAAAACAAACGATTATCCTTTTATTGTTCTTGAAAAGAATATAAAATCACTGCGGCTCAACACCATTACAACCGACAATGCTGCCGGAGCCGATATTGTTGCAAGCCATATTGCAAAACTCGGCTATAAAAATATAATTATTGTTGCCAATAAGAGGTCTAATTTATCGCTTACTAAGGAGGTTGCCGATCTTATTGGGATAATTGACAAAATTCAGGGAATGAACCAGCCCGAAGTTATTGAGATTGATAAAGCATTTTCGGGCGATGACTCCGATTACAACAGATTTGAAAGGTTGTTGCGACCGCCGTTCAGAGCTGAGATTATTATTGTTATGAATGCCGCTCTTATTTATCCGATGATGCGCATGTTTAAAAGGAAAAACATTCGTATTCCTCAGGACATTGCTCTTATCTCAATGGAAGACGGCATTGGATTCGACCTTATGTATTCTCCGGTAACCGCGTTAAGAAAAAAGTTTGCCGAAATGTCTGTAAAATCGGCTAATATGATTTGGAGCGAAGTAAAAAATTCAGGAAAAGGAAAATTCAAACGACAAGTCTCTATTCCCCCCGAATTAGTTATTCGTACTTCTTGCGGCGCAAAACATCATTAAATTGAATCAGTTCGCCCGTTCGATACTCTAGCTTACAATAGGTATGGGGGTAAAACAAAACGTCCTAAAACAGAAAATATAAGAGGCTGATTATTACAATATTGCAGAGAGGCTCAAAAAACAAAATGTACAAAAAGTTTAATTTGCTTGCATTTTGCTTAAAAAATAAGATGGTGTTTTAAAAATTATGCTGCCATAAAAAAAGGTAATCATGGAATAAGGAGTTATTTTTGAATTATGACAATCAAAATTACACTTTATTGTCCTTCTTGCCAAAGCACAAAGGTAAAGAAAAACGGAATAAAATCATACGGCAAACAAAATTATTTGTGCCAATGTTGTTCACGTCAATTTATCGGCGACCACGCCCTGTTCGGCGTAGCATATCAAAAATAAACGGCTTAAGTTCGGCAAAGGCTCTGCCTTTGTCGAGCTAATAGCCGGCCTCCGGCTGGCAAAAATCCAATTGACCTGTCGCTTTATGGCAAGGTGCGCATTCTTGATAAGCGTTCTATTGATAAACGTACTGGAATTAGCCAATGGACTACGAAGCAATAAATGTATGTCTATCCACCGCACAATTTGAAACGTAACATAATGTAATTCGTTTTGTTCGCTGATTCGACAGGCTGTACTCATCATGTTTTTGATGGATTATGAGGCTTCAAAGATAAGACCATTCTTTTACAATTGCAAGTATTCTATTTGGATTTTCAGGGCAAACGCATCTTAACTTGTTAGGATTTTCAATAAATAATCATTATTCCACCCGGCACTCAATCTTTTTCCTTTGACGCTCCTTTTCTTTGACTGTTCCTGTTTTATTAGGTTTAAGGCGATGCGATTAATCATAGAAAAGTTTTGAGCGGCATACCCGTCTCTTTTGCGACTGTGGTCTTCTCCAAAAGAGACATCCAACTGCCAGTGCAGCTTATTTTCAATCCCCCAATGAGAACGGATGGCTTTCCCCAACTCTTCAGCAGAACCATTACTGCTAGTAATATAATAACGAGTTTCACTTTCTTCTTTTCCCGAACATTTAATGTAGCGGTAGGAATCTATCTTTATAACAGCAAACAAGGATTGCCATCCGGCCGCATTTGCGATGAATGACAAATCGTGATACACACTGCAAATGCGCTTTTCTATCCGTCCATGTCCAAAATCATCTTCCCTCCACTGTGAGGCAGGAGGAGTAAAACGAACCGTATCCTTTACATTTTCTTCCAATATTCCCTGATTCCCTTTGACAGCTAACAGGTAATCGGCTTCTTTTTCTACGATCTTTGCGGCTATCTCCCGCTGACAACCCATCGCATCAATAGTGATAAGGCACCCTTTCAAAGTCAATACTTCCAACAGACGGGGAATGGCTGTGATTTCGTTTGACTTCTCATCTACTTTGATTTGACCCAAACTCAATTGATTGGTGTTGGCCCATGCACTTACGATATGAACCGCTCGTTTGCCTCCTTTTATCAGACTGCCACAAAGAGTCTTACCGTCTATATTGACTGCTTCGCCGGCTGTCAATTCGCAGACATCGTTGACCCATGACAAAAATGCCTCTTCGAACTCTTGTGGGGATAAGGCACTGAAAAATCGGTTAAAGGTGTCGTGTGAAGGAATGCCGTTCGGAAGCTGAAGATATTGGCTCAACCACCCTATCTTTGCTTTTCCGTAATCTTCTATTTCATTCCATGTTTCCGCGCCGCAGATTACCG
>Ga0099364_10003830_pt1 | contig 23086 bp, 21 predicted proteins | sample TergutTh196P3_FD_73070 | JGI IMG/M metagenome (GOLD analysis project Ga0099364, IMG submission 73070) | Microcerotermes parvus P3 segment gut microbial communities from Pointe-Noire, Republic of the Congo - Th196 P3 | ecosystem: Host-associated > Arthropoda: Insects > Digestive system > Gut ...
GTTTAGCTTCATCGTCTAAAATATCGGAATAAATCTCAAGAAAACAAATACTTGCGTCCAGAAAACAAGGAATCCTGACATAATTTCTCCGTTGGACTTTATTAACTTCTCCTATTGGTTCAACCCACAAAATTAACAATTGTCCCTCAAAAGTTGTCCCTCGTGAAACAACAGGAACCTCCAACAGGCTATTCTCGCTTTTAACATTTAAGATCAATTCCAAACCTGACATTTGAATCCAGCTGCTTTTATACATTGGATGAGCTACGCCTATTAAATTGTCTTTTAAATCCATAAGACTAGACGAATATATGCCTTTATTAATGCCGGATTTATTTATTACATCGACTTTACAACCAACAGACTTATTTAAAAAACTATAAAATTCTTGTTTTTCCATTTATGTTGCACCTCTTAAAAATTTTAATTTTTAGAGTCATAAATCATTTTGCATAAGTATTCTCCTGAAGCTACCTCGATATCGTTTGGAACATTTTGTCCCGTCGTAAAAAAGGAAATAGGTTTTCCAAGTCTGTCAGCAACATCAAAAATAGCGCCATAGCTTGTGGTTTCGTCAAGTTTTGTAAAAACTAAATGCGACACTCCAAGAGGCGAGAATTTATCAACAACATCAATCATGTCTTTATACTTCAGATTTGCTGCTAGCACCAAGTGAATCGCGTTCGGTTTAAAAGCGTTAAACAAAGCGCTAAAAGCATCAATATGACGATTGTCTTTTTGATTCCTTCCCGCAGTATCCAAAAGGATAATATCCGTATTTTCATGATTCTCTAAAATCTCGTTAATTCCATCCGGATCAAAAACTACCTCTGTGGGGATTCCAAGAATTTTCGCATATGTCTTATGTTGCTCAGCCGCTGCTATTCTAAAGGTGTCGCTGGTTAATAATAAAACGCTTTTATGCTCCCAAAGCGAAAACATTGTTGCTAATTTTGCAATTGTAGTGGTTTTGCCAACGCCAGTGGGACCAATAAAAGCTATTCTTTTACCTCCGGCGGCTACTATAGGGTCGGTGGAGGCAACATTAACTTTTTGTGGAAGCCAATCCCAAAAAGCTGCTTCATTATTTGAATTTACATATTCATCAATCAACTTCTTTGCATAATTTGTACTCATTTCGTTATTTATAAGAATTCTATAAATATTCTCATATATTTCATCCGAAAATATAGCTGATTCATTTGTTTCGGTGTTAAAAGAATGTTCATTTAGCTTTTTAACCAGACTGCTTAATTGTTCTGAAAGCGATTTAACTTCCCCTTTAATTTCAACAAATGAAGCATTTGAATTACTCTGCTTAATGACATTATTTAGTCCAGAGGTCATATCCCCCGAAGGTTGATAAACGTCTCTGATTAAATTAGCTTTCGGCGTGGGATTAAGATAGCTGTTATTAGAATAAGGTTGTCGAACATCTTGAATGGGGTTATTTAATGCAGCTTGCATCTCCGTCGCTTGGCGAAATTGCAAAATCTTCTCAAATGCTTCTATGCGCTTTTTCTGATCTATGAAAGAGCTGACGTCATCGCTTTTGTCTTTCTTACCGCTATCTTTTGCATCCTCTTCATAAACTACAGCTGTCGCCTTTACAACGCTCTTCTTAAAAATGCCCATAACTCCTCCGGTTTTTTGGGGAAGCGTCGATAAAAGAACGGCTTCTTTTCCAAGCCTTTCTCTTGAGATCCGCAACGCTTCGGCTTCATCTTTCGCCTCAAATATTATTTTATTCTTTATGACTTTCATCATTCAACCATTCCTACTGTTTTTATTTTAGCGTTACTGGATATTTCGTTATAAGATATCACAAATATATTAGAGATTGTGCCTTCTAATAATCTTCTGACAATTAATCTAACGTTTGGATGTACAAGCAATATTGGAACTATCCCTTGTACAGCCATATCATCACAAGCTTTTGTAACAGATTTTATTAACTTCTGCATATCTCGCGGGTCCATATTAAGCTGCCATCCGCGGGCTAAATCACCATCAATAGATTCTGTAATTTTCTTTTCCCAGGTTGGAGATAAAGTAACAACCGTGACAGACCCATCATCATCCTGTATTTTCAGAGTGATGATGCGGGTTAACGATTCACGCACCCGCTCCGTAAGAAAATCCGCGTTACGGGATATCTTTCCATAGTCCGCCAACGTCTCAAAAATTGTAACCAGGTCCCTTATGGGGACATGTTCTTTAATAAGGTTTTGTAAAACTTTTTGTATTTCGCCGAGAGATAATGTAGCAAGTAAATCCTCAACAACAGCGGAAGAATTTTCTTTTACCATGTCGGTGAGTTTCTGTATTTCCTGTCTGGTGAGAAGATCGGCGCCATTTCGTTTAATTATTTCTGATAAATGCGTAGCCATTACAGAGGGCGCGTCAACAACCGTATATCCGATAGTCTCCGCTTTATCTCTCAAATCGGGAGATATCCAAACCGCCGGCAACCCAAACGCTGGTTCTTTTGTAGGGATCCCAACAATTTCTTCTTCTACGGCGCCCGTATTCATAGCCAGATAATGATCCGGAAGTAATTCTCCGCTTCCGGCTTCGGCGCCTTTTATTCGAATAATGTATTCAGTAGGTTTTATTTGAATATTATCCCTTATTCTTATTGGAGGCACAACTAATCCCAGATCGATAGCCATTTGTTTTCTAATCGTGCCGATCCTCTCCAGCATATCTCCTCCCTGAGAGGGGTCAACAAGCGGAATTATTGCATACCCTATTTCAGCTTCCATGGGGTCGACTGTAAGTAGACGCATCACGTCTTCTGGAGAAGTTGGAGCGCTTGGCATAGGAGTTTGCGAAGCAGCTGTCGCGCCGGTAGTTGTAGGACCGCCGCCGCTTTTTGAAACGCCGCCTTTTTGCGACATTTCAGATGTAGCGGGTTCCATTTGCCCTTCTCTGATAACCGCGTAGCTTAGAATAGCAAGTAATACTCCCAGTATGGTAAACGGAATGGTTGGAAGACCGGGAATAATAGCTAATCCGAAAAGAAGAAAGGACGCTATATATAAAGGCCTGGGGTAACGAGTGAACGCCGTTAATATATCTTTGCCCAGGTCTGAATCAGCCGCTGCGCGCGATACGATTATTCCTGTCGCTGTTGAAAACAATAACGCGGGAATTTGAGAAACTAAGCCATCTCCGATTGTTAATACCGAGTACTCTCTTGCGGCTTGAGCCAATAGCATATCCTTTTGATAGACTCCTATTGCAATGCCGCCGACTATATTAATGATTGTTATTAAGAGTCCCGCAATAGCGTCTCCTTTTACGAATTTTGAGGCGCCGTCCATAGCGCCATAAAAATCCGCTTCCCTCTGTATATCTCTTCTTCTGGTTTTTGCCTCTGTTTCATCTATAAGACCGGAGTTCAAATCGGCGTCTATCGCCATTTGTTTTCCAGGCATGGCGTCGAGGGTAAATCTGGCGGCGACTTCCGCCACTCTTTCAGCGCCTTTTGTTATTACGACAAGTTGTATGATTACAAGGATAAGAAATATTACTCCGCCAACGACAAAATTATTTCCTACAACAAAACTGCCAAACCCGCTTATAATGCCTCCCGCATCTTTATATAGCAAAATCAATCTAGTCGTCGATACGTTCAGCGCAACCCGAAACAGGGTTGCAATTAATAAAACCGTTGGAAAAACCGACAACTCTAAAGCTCGTTTTACATAAAAAGTAACAAGCAAAACGACAACGCCAAGAGTGATATTTGTTGCCAGTAATATATCTATGAGCCACGTTGGCATTGGGATGATCATCATTATTACAATGAGAACCAAAAGCAATGCCACGCCGATGTCAGAAAACTTCATTATCTTTTTAAAATGTGAATCAGGCAACTAATAGTTCCTCCTATATAGATAAATCAATTAATCTATTGCTTTTTCTTAAGCCTATAAACAAATGCAAGCACTTCTGCTACGGCTTTATAGAATTCCGCCGGAATTTCATCTCCTATTTCGACATTATCATATAGCGCCCAAACAAGCGGTTTTCTTTCTAAAACAGGAATTTCGTGTTCCAGCGCCAGATCTCTTATTTTGCGCGCTATCAATCCTTTGCCCTTGGCTAATACAATTGGCGCTTGCATAAGTTCTCTGTCATAACGTAAAGCAATAGCCAAAGTTGTTGGGTTCGTTATAACAACGTCAGATTTAGGAACAGAAGCCATCATACGTCTTTTTGCCATCTCGCGCTGGCGTTGTCTAATTTTACTTTTTATCTGAGGATCTCCCTCAGTTTGCTTATGTTCTTCTTTTATTTCATGCCTGCTCATTCTCAGTTTCTTTTCAAAATCCCATTTTTGATATGAATAATCGGCAATTGCTACTATTAATAAGACTAAAGCCAATCTCATTGAAAGCCACCAAAGCTGGTCTCCCAGAACAGCCGCGCCTGCTGTAAAAGGGATTCTTACTGTGTGAACAGCTTCAGGAAGCTTATCTTTTAGCGCAATGTAAATAATCCACGCAAAAATTGTCGCTTTCAATAATCCTTTAACTAGTTCGACTAGTGAGCGCAATGATATTATCTTTTTCAATCCTTTTATCGGGTTCAACCTGTCCAGTTTTAACGCAAACGGTTTAAATGAGATTTTCCACCCGACTTGTTTAATAATTACCGCAACTGAAGCCAAAACCGCAATGACGCCTATGGGCAGCCAAGCGACAAAATAATTCCACACCGCGGATTCGAATGGCCAGGACATCCAGCCATCGCCTCTTAAAACGTTGCTGCCAAGGTAAGAAATCATTTCTTTAATCCAAGCTACAAATACGTTAATGGCATAACCCGCGTAAAGCGATATAACAATTAAGCCAACTAATATTTCAACCACTGCATTTAAGTCTTTGCTTTGACATACCTGCCCTTCCTCCCGCGCTTTTTCGCGCCTTCTGGGAGTTGCCGGCTCAGTTTTTTCCTCGCCAAAAAGCTGTAGATCAAAATCTCTCATAACTTTATGTTCCGAAAGCGGAAATACTTCCTAACGCAAATTCAAAGTACCGTTCAAAGTTTTCGTAGAGTACATCAACGATATATGGCAGCAATATCCAAAGAACGAAAAATCCAAGACCGATTTTAAGCGGAAGCCCCAGCACAAAAATATTCATTTGAGGCACTGTGCGCGCTAAAAATCCTAATCCGACGTCAGCTAACAGTATGGAGCAATAAAACGGAATCACCATTCGGACTGCTAATTCAAAAGCTTCTTGAATCCATAATCCAAGCGACATGTCGTTAGAAGCGAAAAAAGAAAGACCCGAAGCCGGCGGAATCAGTTGAAGGCTTTCAATAAGGGACTGAATCATCAAATAGTGCCCATTCCAATGAAAATAAAACCAAAATCCTAAAAAAATATGCATTTGCCCAATAACTGAAACTTGCGATTGCGACAGAGGGTCAAGGGCGCTAGCCATGGCAAGCCCAACAGCTGTTCCTGTCTTATCTCCCGCTATATGTAAAGCGGTGAGTGGAAGAAATGCCAACAATCCCAGCAGATACCCAATAACAAACTCTCTTATTGCCAACATAACTATTGATACCCAACTCTCAAAATAAAACAACGGTATGGTTAAATCAGCCGCGTTTACCGTAGTAATCGATAGAATCGCACATAATAAGAAGCGAAAAGCCGGAGGGGCATAAATAGAACTAAACAACGTACTAGCTTCAAACAAAGCTACATAACGTATAAGAACTAGCAAATATACCAACAGGAGATTTGCCGGTAGCGCTAATTCTGTCACTGAATATACCTCTCAAGGTGCCCAAGAGTATTTCTAGCCAGCTCTAAAACTTGAGTAGCTATCCAAGGTCCAAACCCTATTAATCCTAAAAAAACAGCCAATACTTTTGGAATAAATATAAGAGTTTGCTCCTGAATTGATGTTGCAGTTTGGATTATTCCAATGATCAGTCCAACTATCATAGCAATCAAAAGCAACGGTAATGCAGCCATAAGCGCTGTATATATTGCATAATTCATAATATCTTGAATAAAATATTGCCCCATTTGGAAAAACTCCTTTAATTATAAAATGAAATCAAATCCAAATAAAACGTATACATAATAAACATATCGCAGTGGCGTTGAGTCCCTGTTACTGCTTAAGGAGCATTGAGAAAACTTTTTAGTACGCTGACGACAACTAGATTCCAGCCATCTGCCATAACAAACAATAGAATTTTAAATGGCAACGAAATCATCATTGGCGGAAGCATCATCATCCCCATTGCTAAAAGAACGCTTGAAACAATCATATCGACAACTATAAAAGGAATAAAAATCACTATTCCCATTTGAAAAGCTGTTCTTAATTCGCTTAGCATAAAAGCGGGTATGATAACTCTTGTAGGTATATCATCGTAGCTTTCCGGGTCGCCACCCGGAAACTCTAAATCGGCAGCGGAAACCATGAGAGATAATTCGCTTTTATGGGTGTATTTCTCCATAAAATCTCTAATAGGTTTAATAGTTCCTTCCCATGCCTCGGCGGAACTTATATTCCCCGCAAGGTAAGGCGCCAGTGCGTTATCATAAATGTTAGACCATGTTGGCATCATTATAAAAAGGGTTAAAAATAAAGCTAAGCCGGAAATCACCTGCTGAGGAGGAGTTTGTTGCAGACCTATAGCGCGCTGAACAAAACCTAATACTATGATAACGCGGGTAAAAGACGTTAACATAAGTAAAATAGCCGGCGCCACGCTCAATACAGTCATTAATGCAAGTATTTGCAAGCTAAGCGCAACATCTTGCGGTCTATCAGCAGGAGTAACGCCAATTTGAAAAGATGGAATAGGTATCGTAGGAGCTTCAGATGACCCGGCAAAAGCCGGAAGCGTTACTAAAAAAATAACAATGACCAGAATCAATATTGATATATTACGATTCATCTTTTTCCCTTTCTAAATAACGTTCCAACCCTCATGAACTACGTTCACCACACAGAATCAGATATTCAACGAGCAGGTTCATAATAGTCTTTTAAGCATCCATTTATCCATAAGCCTGCGGAAAGCCCGGCAATCCGGATTTATTTCTGGACAGAATGAAAACAAGCTCAAACAATAACTAAATTAATTCCCAACATTAAATTGATATTGACTTCATAGGACATTTTTTTGTAGTTTGCTTTAGTACTTAAATGGCAAGGGTTTCTTTGTGGCTCACTCTTTCCAGTGAGGGATACGTTCTTGTTATTCCGATTAAAGAATAAAGCTTTCTCTTTGTTTTCTTTGTATCGAAATAGGAATTAGAAAAGTGGATAATACGTATCAACAAAAATGACACTAATTTTTATCATTAAATAATAACATAAAGATAAAAATATTTCTATAATGTGATTGTATTTTTTGAGAAATTTTTTTTTCAGATTTTTTTCAGAAACGAATAAAAAAGAATGCTGTATAAGTTCAGCAATCAGCCGATTGCGGGATAACAATGACCAGAATCAATACAGATTACGATTCATCTTTTTCACTTTCTAGCGTATTCCATTCTTTAAGCGTCCATTTACCCATAAGCCTGGTTCCTGAAGGTCCGGTAACTACTGCAATAACTTCCGGACCGCAACGAAGAACAAAAAAAACATCCCTGCCAAGAGGCAGGGAAGAAATAACGTACAAATTATCCGATCCTTTCTGGACCCATCCTTTTCGTTTGGAAACCGACAAAAGCAACCAACCTGAAAACGCCAATACGACAAGGGCAAGTATGACCTTGCCCAAATACGCGCCTATTGACAGTGAGCCGGATAATTCGCCCAAAAAACTACCTAGCCAAGTACTTTTGTTAGTGCATCTATTACGCGTTCAGGTTGAAATGGCTTCACTATGAAGTCGCTGGCGCCGGCTTGTATAGCTTCTATGACCATAGACTGTTGACCCATTGCGGAAACCATAACTATTTTTGCGGCGCCATCAAGGGACTTTATCGCTTTTACCGCATCTATGCCGTTCATTTCTGGCATTGTAATATCCATAGTAACAATATCTGGCTTAAGCTTTTGAAACGCCGCTACTCCAGCCGCTCCATTTTCAGCTTCTCCTACTATTTCGAAACCGCTTTTAGTAAGGATGTCTTTCAACATCATTCGCATAAATGCTGCATCATCAACAACAAGGACTTTTTTGCTCATTTTTGTGCCATCCCTCACTTGAATATGTTATAACATATAGATGTCTGAGATTTAGGATTATAGCATATATCAATATGCCTTTGATACCACGTTTACTATTTCAGTTACTCTTACTCCGAAATTTTCATCAATAACAACAACTTCGCCTTTTGCTATGAGCTTCCCGTTTACAAGTACATCAACGGATTCTCCAGCCATTTTATCAAGTTCTATTATTGAACCTGCCGACATATTGAGGATCTCGGAGATATTCTTGCGGGTTCGTCCCAGTTCAACTGTCACGCGGACAGGGATATCGGAGACCAAATCTATTCTACTGGAACTAGCGGATACAGTTTTTGCCGATAAAGGAGAAAACTCGGCAGGTCTTACGTCAACTATAGGAGAAGGTTGTTGAAGACCTGGCATACCGCTCGTGTACATTGGCTGGGATTGCTGCGCTGGCTGGGATACATATTGGGAGGCGGCAGCTGGCTGTGGTTGCTGCTGCGGAGCGGGCGCCGGCTTCGAAGCCGCCGCAAGAGCTTCTCCAAAAGCATGAACCATGTCATGCGAAAGCACAATCCAACCATCAAAATCTGATATGTCAGAGATAGATACTTTCAGCTTAATAGAACAAATATTCATATCCTCATTTTGGGGAAATAACACCCAAGGCGCGCTTTCTATTTTTGCAGAAATGTCTTCGGGCATAAGCCGCTCGCCCGCAATCAAGCCGTTTAGGCTCGTAAACGCCGAACCCATAACCTGACTTATTCCTTCTTGCGCAGCGCTGATATCAAGCTCGCTTAAAACGCCTGATAAACCTTTTCCTTCTCCTCCCATCATCATATCAGAAAGAATCTGTCCGCCCCGTTGAGGCATGATCAAAGCAAGCGGTTTATCTCCAAGACCGCTGCATTTAGCTCTCAAAACGAAAGGCTCGTCATCTATTGAAGAGATAAACTCAACCTGATTTGAATAAGATGATTCAATGACTGCGACATTAACCTCTTTTCCTGTCAACATTCCAAAAACACTCTCCAGAGAAGAGACAAATACCGATGAAATATCATTCAATGCTTTTTCATCTTGCGGGGCGATGGAAGCGCCTGATGGATTTTGAGTCTCATTTTCTGATGAATCTGTGTTTTCAGAAAGCAGAGCATTTATTTCATCTTGACTCAAAAGGTCACTCATCATTCTTCTCTCCAACTCCTTCCTTAATTAACATTATCCGATTCTTCGCTACTCAGAACTTCTAAAACTTCCGCAGCGATTCTCTTTTCATGAATACCAGGTTTTGCTTTAAACCTTATATGATTTCCCACGCGAACCAGTACCGGATCATCAATTTTTTCGTCAAGTTTTAGCACGTCTCCTTCCTGAAGACCGTATACATCGCCGAGACTTAATATTGTATGTCCTAACTCCAATGCTACAGGGAGTTTTATACCATTCAAATTCTTAGTAAGATAAGATTTTGCGTCCACTTCATCTTTGCGTCCTGTTGACGCAAACCATTGTTGAGATGAAAGCTTATCCATTATTGGTTCCATAAGGAAATAAGGTATACACAAGCTTATCAGTCCCTCAACTTCGCCAATTGATAATCGAATAACAACTAAAAGAACCATATCCCTCGGTGGACATATTTGAACGAAAAATGGATTACTCTCCATACTTTCGAACCTGAACCTTACATCTACCACAGTACTCCAGCTTTCTTCCAGAAGCTCAAGCATTCTCATTATTACCCGTTCCGTAACAGTTTTCTCGATATCCGTAAGCTCGCGCGCTTTCCCTGTGAATTTTCCTTTACCTCCAAGCATTCTGTCTATTATAGAAAATACAAGAGTAGGATCCATATCAATTATTGAATTACCATTAAAAGGGTACATTTCAAGGATTCCAATTACAGTTGGCGAGACAACCGAATTAATAAACTCTTCATAAGCAAGCTGGTCCACAGAAACCACTTCTGAAGATACTATTGAACGAACTAAGGTTGAAAGCGATGTAGTAAGCTGACGCGCAAACGATTCGTGAATCATTTGAATAGCTCTGAGCTGATCTTTACTGAATTTATCCGGGCGTTTAAAATCATATACCTTTACTTTACGCTCAGATTTAGCAGCGGTTATTTCATGCATATCAACCGTGCCAGAAGTAAGAGCTCCCAATAAGGCATCAATCTCGCTTTGCGACATCATATCAGCAACCACAGACTTTCACCTCCAAGAAATTTATCTAATTCGCTTTTATTGAAGAACGAACGTTTCGAACATAACTCTTACGACGGGCGTTTCTCCTTGTGCAAGAGGCAGAATTGTGTTAAGCGTTCTCTTTATTTGCTCTCCAAACTGAATAACGCCTTCAGCTTTTGTTAAATCTTCATAAACCTTATCTTTTGCAATGAGAAGTATTTCGTTGCGTATTCGGGGGGTCCAATTCTGAGATTTTATTGTATCATCAATTTTAGCATTAAGAGTCTCTAATGAAACGCTAAAACTTGCTACTCTATTACCATTTCCCGCCAAATTAACTGTAAACTCTCCCAGTGGCATGATCGGACCTGGGGCCGCAACTGTTTTCGCATTCCCCGTTCCATCGACATTATTATTTAATTCTCTTCCTAAAATTATTCCGCCGCCAATTCCTGCTCCAAAAAGCGTTAATCCGACTATTATAACAATCATCAACCTCTTCATAATTTTATCGGCGCCCTCCTATTAATTAATCAATAGACTTTTTTTAAACGAAAAACCTTAACACATTGAATGCAATATAAAGAATAAATTCACAATATTGCTCACTTCGGATATTGCGACAAGAAAACAATATCAACTCTTCTGTTTAAAGACCGATTTGCAGGCGTATCATTTGGAACGATGGGTTTTGAAGATCCAAATCCAACAATTTGCAAAGCGTCTGACGGATATTTACCGTCATCCTCAAGCCAGCTAACGACAGAAGCGGACCGCGCGGCTGAAAGACCCCAATTATTGCGATATATCCCGCCCTGAAGAGGATTGCTGTCTGTATGTCCCTCAACAGCTACGGCAGGAGCTATATCTCTAACCATCGAAGCAATCATGGACAGAGTCCTTTTAGCGGCAGTTTTTAACTCAGCGCTCCCGCTGTCAAACATAAACTGATCTGACATAGAAACAGTTATTCCGCGTTGATCTATCCGAAGTTGGGCGGCTTTTTCAAGCCCTTCGTTTTTCAGATAAGCTTCGATGGTTCTAGCTACGCTTTGTGTATCCGATTCGTAACGTGGAGTACTACCCGGACCTTGCCCGCTTTCTCCGCCAAACGGCTGATTAGTCTCTTCCTGTGATTGCCCTCCCCTTAATACTCCAAGCGAACCTCTAAATGATATTATCATTTTTTGAAATTTTTGAGCGTCAATTGTTGACATGGCAAAAAGAAGCACAAAGAAACACAATATCAATGTGACCATATCTCCGTACGTTGCCATAAACAAAGGAGCTCCCGGTCCTGCTGCTTCTTCTTTTTTCTTTCTCGCCATCACTGACCACCGCTACTTTTAGCTTGCTCAAGCTGAAAGCGTTGTTTTGGCGGAAGATAAACCTTAAGTTTCTCTTCGACTATTCTGGGATTTTCTCCGGCTTGAATAGCAAGCACGCCTTCAACCATAAGCTCAAGCGATAGCACCTCTTCGCTTGAACGCACCGATAATTTTTTCGAAATTGGAATAAATATCATGTTTGCCATCATTGATCCATACATTGTAGTAATCAAAGCAACCGCCATTCCAGGACCAAGCGCTTCAACGTCAGTCAAATTTCCAAGCATTGCTATTAGTCCGATTAAGGTTCCAATCATTCCAAAAGCAGGCGCCAATTCAGAGCCAGCGTCAAAAAGCGATTTATTTGCCACATGGCGACTTTCCAGAATGCCTATCTCAGTGTCAAGTATTGCTCTTACAAGTTCCGGATCGGTGCCATCCACAACGAGCTGAATTGATTTTCGTAAAAATTCATTATTTGTAAGTTCGGCAGCGCTTCCCTCCAAAGACAACAACCCCTCACGCCTTGCCTTTTCTGCAAAGCTGACGATGGTTTGCACAAGGACAACCATGTCTTTGCTGTGGGTGACAAAGGCGCTTTTGAATATTCCAAATGTAGTCTTCAATCTTTCGGAAGGGCATGTTGCTATCAATGCTCCCGTTGTTCCGCCTACAGTTATTAGCACAGACGGGAAGTCAATATAAGCCAGGCCGTTTCCGCCTCCGATCATGGCTGCCAAAACAAGCGTCCAAGATACTATGAGACCAATAATAGTCATCAAATCCATTGAATTTACACCTCAATTTTTGAACTATAAACCCTAAATTTTTACAAAAAATACGGGGAAGGAAAATTAAATCCGACCCTGTGAGATAGATCGCCTATTCTTCTGCTATAACCATTGGAATACGAACATAATTTGACGAACTGCGTAATTGCGATATTGCTTTGACTATATAATCGGTAGATTCTTTCACTAAATAACGATGACCATTCACCAGTTTAACAACTGTATCAGGCGTTGTTTCAATGGTTTCAATAAGATCAGGGTTAAGCAAAAAAATCTCTCCGTTTATTCGATGGAGCTCAATCATTGAGTATCACCATTTTCATTAGTTTATCCAAGTTACCTCTTTAAGTTTACCAATTCTTCAAGCATTCCATCGCTGACTGTTACAATGCGCGCGTTTGCCTGGAATCCGCGTTGAGCCAGTATTAGGCGAGTAAACTCCTCGGCAATATCAACATTTGACATTTCAAGGTTGTTTCCAATTACTTCTCCCGCGCCACCTTCCATAGGTACGCCTATCTGAGCCATTCCAGAGTTCGCCGATTCACGGAAAGCGGTATTGCCTACTCTTTCAAGTCCGTTTGGGTTAGCAAACGTCGCAAGCGCAACGCGATAAAGCGGAATGGTCTTACCGTTGTCGTATCTTCCGTTAATGGTTCCGTCTTGCGCTACATAGAAATCATTCAAGACGCCCATTGCATAGCCGTCCTGAAACCAGGCTTTCGTTGTTTTCGGCGAGCCATATTGCGTGATTCCCTCTAAAACGTCGTCATATCCAAACATTTTGCCTGAAAAGTCAAGCGTCACTTTAGCGTCTTGAGCTCCTGTCACGCTGTATGGAATTGATACTTCAACAAATGAAGGCGAAATCAATTTGCCGCAAGGACCAAACTCTATATATCCATTTGGCGGATCGGGTATCAAATCGGGTTCATTCGGGAAGTACGCTTCCCAGCGCCAATTATTTTCTCCTACTTTTTTGAAAACGACCTCAAAAACATGCGATATACCCTGACAATCAAAGATATCGCCTTTTGTGCTGTGAGTCGCCGTCATATTCTGCGTTGTTACATTGACAACGCTTAAATCAAGATTACTCGTATCGGTTATCGCCAGAATCTGAATACCATATCCGTCGGCAGCGGGCTTCATTATTATATTGCCCGGAGTGGTCCAAGGCGTCGGGAAACTACCGCTAGAAGTAATGGTTGATAAATCAAGACCATTTTCCGGGATATCAAAAGTTCCGTCGGCTTTAACGGGAATATCAAGCTCAATCCTTAATAAGCCAGGACCATTATCCAGCCATAGAACAGCTGGCATCAAACCCTTTGAAATGTTTCCTTCGTCAAACTCAAGCAGCACATTATGGGTTACCGTTGGAGGCGCAGTTTTGTCCTCAAGTTTGAACGAAGAAAACTCGGCGCCTGAAAGGATATTTGCGTTCCACGTCACTCTTCCATTTGCGGCCACTATTCTAAGTATTCCGTCTTGATATTCAATCACATCGCTGCTGCCGGTGATTGTCGCAGGACCGCCCGCAAGCTGTAGAACGGGCTTGCCGTCTATTATGCCTAACATTTCCAAATCAACTTTGGCTAACACAACTCCTTGTTCGTCCTTTATTTCGTATGTAGTAAATATAGTAGAAGAACCACCGGCAGCGCCGGTATTGACTATTGTGCAATCGAATGGCAATACCCCCGGAGTGGGGCTGTTTAGCGTCGTTGTGGCGCTCATATTGGATATGCCAAAAGGAAGATAAGTTGGAACTCTGCTGTCAAGATTACATTTATAACCTACAAGATTAGTTTCTTTAGCTTCTATTTTATCGCCAATTTTAAGCTGAATATCGCCAAGTTGTCCGTCTTGGATGTAATTCATGGGATTTGCAGGGTCTTGTACCATTTGATATCCTTGCAATCTGAAACCTGTTCCTACATGGTCAAGAACGCCATTGGCGTCCAGAGAAAAATTACCGGCTCTTGAATACAGTTTATTCATTCCATCCGATAGAACGAACAGACCATCGCCCTGTATCGCTATATCCGTGCGACTACCGGTGTACTGCAGAGGCGCCCCGGTATTTATCAATTCAATACCGGCGACCTGAACTCCCAAACCTACCTGTACTGGATTAATTCCTCCTCGATTGTCTCCCGGAGCTGTGGCGCCGCGTGAGTTCTGATATAGAAGATCCTGAAAAACCGTCGAGCTTTTCTTGTAACCGGTTGTATTAACATTAGCAACGTTATTACCAACGACATCAAGCATTGTTTGATGAGCTCGGATACCCGTAACGCCCGTCATAAGCGATCTTAACATTAAACAAAACCTCCGTTTTATGATTTAAACAAAGACTCATTATTTCAAAATAGCCATCCGAAAGTACTACTTTCACACTCACTTAAAATTCTGATAATAATCACGTATCCTTATCGGGTTGAAAATCTTTGCGCTTTAGCAATAAATTCAAATTCTAAATAATAGGGATTAGCTTTGAATCGGGACGATGTGGCGTCGCAATCCCGTGTGGGTTTTTAATCGGGACGATCGGGACGATGCGCTTTGAATCGGGACGATGTGGCATCGTCCCCTACAGCATTAATAAGCATTGCCATCGCTGTTTTGAAACGTATGGACTACCTCGGGTCGTCGAGGACGCCGACCCCTACCCATCCCGCCGAGGCTGAACGTTGGTTTTTCGTGATTAGGCTTTACTTTTTCGTAAATATTGGCTTCAATTCTCGAAACGGGAAAAAATAAAACGTACACACGATCGCATATAATAAGAACGAATCAATTTCCGATGCATTAAGTGCAAAACCAAACACAAAAAGTAGTAAATGCATTTTAATAACATTTTTATACACGCTGTTGTTAAAACTTCTTTCATCTTTATAACCGGCATTTGAGAAAACTGCCGACTTTATTAGTAGAGTCTTTTGCTCCAATATGTAAAACAGCGCTACCGGCCAATATGTCAATGCAACCCTTTTGTATATCTCCATTAAAATTGGCGTTGCTTCAGATACAGGTATATTGAATATCTCCGTTATATGAGGCGCTCCATCAAGCGGGAACCAACCGCCTAAAAAAATCGAATGTATAAAATGAAACCCGCCGTAATGAAACGTATAAAAAGCCAGTTTCAACACGCCGAGAGTCAAAATCGCCACGCGCATAACCGCTTTTTTCCCGTTGTCAAATATCGGTCTTAATATTAATTGAGCAATAAATGCAAGCGCTCCCAAGCATAGGCTCGACAACCATAATCCCCAAATCAAATCTTTCGTCTTCCATTCGAACAAATACCCAATGACTATCAACGATAAAAATGAAATCACATCGACTGCCGCGTCAAATTTAGATACAGGTTTAGGTTCAAGTTTAGGTTCCGATACAATCCCAGAGCCTATCGACGCTTCATCAGCTTTCTCGTTCAATAAATCATAGGTCTGAGCGGAGTTTCGCTTAGCTCCATCGCCATCTTGGCTTAATGAATCAAGGATGGTTTGCGCTCTTACATTTCCCGCCAGAGCGGCTTTTCGATACCAGAAAACGGCTTGAGTCTGGTCTCGTCTCATAACTAAATAACCATTCTCGTACATTTCGCCGAGTTTGAATTGCGCGTCGGTTTGACCGCCTTCAGCGGCTAATATATTTACTGATAATGTTCCAATTCTTAGCGGCGCCTCCGCTGTTTTCGATGAACCAGTTCTCACAGAGTCGACCGGCTTTATGCTTAAATTTTTCATCCGCGCTTTGCATCCAAAAATCAGCTATTTCTTCCGCTGTAGCTATAACTTTGGAAATACCAAGCTGTTTAAACTGATCGCTGACATGGCTGAAGTCAGACATATACTTTCCATGACAAAATGGAGTTCCAAATAACGCCGGTTCCATGATATTCTGTCCGCCTTTAGGAACCAGACTTCCCCCTATGAACGCGCCCTCTGCAATACTGTAAAGGCAAAACAGCGCACCTATTTTGTCTACTATTAAAAACTCCCACGCGCTTTCATCCTTCATAAACTCAAATTCAACAAACTCAGAATAATAAACTGTCCTTCCAATTTTTGATGTCAAGGCGCCTACCTCGTTAGCCCGCTCGGGATGGCGCGGAACGATTATGAGTTTTGCCCCCGGAATTTTTCCGCGCAAAATAACAAATGCGGCTATAACTTGTTCCTCTTCTCCCGGGTGTGTACTTCCCGCTACGAAAATTGGTTTTGAATGCTCAATTGCTTGTATGGCGTCGCATTGATTTTTTCTTTCAAGAAGCGCGTCTATTTTACAATCCCCGGTAACGCTTATTATATTTCTGGAAACTCCAAGTTTTTCAAGGCGATGCTCGTCCTGTTTCTCTCTTACCATAATGTGATCAAAACACGAAAATACAGGTTTCCAGAAAGACGGGAAACGCGACATTCGTTTGAAGCTTTTGTCGGATATCCTTCCATTTATTAAAAACGATGGGATTCCACGCTCTTTTAGCTGGCTCAACATTATCGGCCATATTTCCGTTTCCACAGTAACAAAGGCGCGCGGTTTTAAGCAATCAAGAGCGCGCGCGATAAAATGCTTTGTATCCCAAGGAAAAAAGATATGCGCGTCGAAATTAGCGCTTAATTGATTTGCGATTTTGGCGCCCGTCATGGTAGTTGTTGAAAGCAACACATTCATTCCAGAATGTTTTTTTGCCTCGGATATAAAAGGTAAAGCGGCTTGCACTTCTCCAACAGAAACCGCGTGAATCCAAATAGCGTTATTTAGACGTTTTTGCTCTGCAAATATACCTCTCCTTTCGTCAAACCCCGTAGCGTATTTTCTTTTAAGCCAAGGATATAAGAGAACATATGCGGCTTTTGTCAGGTAGTTATATAAAGTTAACATTTTATATAAACCATCATCAGCCGCGCAACGGGCTCTCTCCTTTGATATAAAGATCGTTTAATTGGAGCAGTCCTATTGGAACTCTTTTGTCCGCCTCGTCTTCGCTATCCGTAACTATCAAGACGGTTATTTCCCGCTGTTCCATTATATGAGCGGCTTCTGCGGCAAGTTTATTGGGAGTTATCGTTATTGGGTTTCGCGTCATAGCGAGTGAAATATCCCCATCAATTGCGCTGCTTCCACCTTTTTCAAGCAAACGCCTGAGGTCGCCGTCCGTAAAAATCCCGACAAGCTCTCCATTATTATTAATTATACAAGTTGCGCCAAAACCTTTTTTCGTCATTTCAAAAAGCGCCTCTCTAACGCTTGAGCTTTCAAAGACTAAAGGCAGCTTATCTCCTGTATACATGACTTCGGATACATGAGTCAACAAGCGTTTTCCAAGAGCTCCTCCCGGGTGAAAGAGCGCAAAATCCTCATTACTTATACCGCGAAGCTTTGTTACCATTCCCGCTAAGACGTCTCCAATTACAAGCTGCAAAGTAGTGCTGGTCGTTGGAGCAAGGTTAAGCATATCCGCCTCGCGCTCCACGTTGGAATTAAGCACTATTTCAGCGCACTCGGCAAGTGGCGAATTAAGTCCGCCGGTTATTGCTATTACTACTGATCCGATACGCTTAAAATATGGCAAAACGCCAATTATCTCATTTGTTGCGCCGCTATTGCTTACAAAAAGAGCGACATCGTCTCTGCATACCTTACCAAGATCTCCATGAAGCGCTTCTCCCGCGTGTAAAAAGAAAGAGGGAGTCCCTAAAGAAGCAAATGTTGCCGCAATTTTCCGACCTATCAAGCCTGATTTTCCCACTCCTACAACAATAAGCCTTCCCTCGCATTCATAAATAGCGCGCGCGGCTTTTGCGAATTCGTCGCCCATACGGCGCCCGGCTTTGACGAGCTCTTTAGCTTCGCAGTCAATAATTGAACGACCAAATTCAATCAGCGTATTATCATCGCAATAATTTCCTTCGCGTTCCCATGGTAATTTTAAAGCGTTCATTTTATCACCCTAACCGATTATACTGGAGTTACATACAAAACTGAAGTTCAATATTTTGTCGTTAATAAACGCGTATTATAGCGCGTAAATCGTTTGATTACATCATTATCCCATGTTATTATTTTCCCATAATATTCATGTATAATGGGCAAACAAAAAAAATCGAATAAATTATTATATGCTCACAAAAGGAATTTCAGATAAAAGGATGGTTTTATGAACAAAAGCATGAAGTTTATTAAAATAGTAAAAAACGCCAAACGCGGTTCCCGCTTTGCCAAAAAGGTGAGAAGACAGTTTTGGCTAATTGTAATTACTGCCATTTTTCTTATCTTAAGTTCAGCATACCTTATTTGGATAAACGAGCTGGATTCTCACAGCACTTACACTGACGCCATTTGGACTGTACTTTTTACCCTTATTGGACAGGGAGAATTCGCGTCAAATCCAAGGACCATTTCGGGACGAGTAATAGTGTTTTTAATTTCTATTTTAGGCGTCGCTCTTTTGGGCGTTATTTTTACAGAAGTCATACAACGTATTATAAATAGTAGGCTCAAGGAGATGATAGGAATGAGCAAATGTAAGTATAAAGACCATACAATACTTTGCGGTTGGTGCGAGCGAGGAAGAATTATTTTAAATGAACTGGTCGGTTCAGGCAAAAACGTTGCGATAATAGCAAATGAACGTCCTCCCAATCTTCCTTCCGGCAGTGTTTTTTTCGTTGCGGGATCGCCGACTGATCAAAGCGTGCTAACTCAGGCGGGTATAGAAGAAGCAAAAGCGGTCGTTCTACTATCTGAACGCTCGGGGATATCGGAAAGCGAAGCGGACGCAAAATCAATATTAATCGCTTTAGCAATATCGTCTATGAACCCAAACGTTTATACAGTCATGGAACTTATAAACCCGAATAATGAAAAATACGCTCGATTAGCAAATGTCGACGACATAATATACAGCGATCAAATTGTCGCTGAAATGACCGCCGCATGCGCGGCATACAGCGGTATTTCAGTGTTTTTTCGCGATATCCTTTGCGCCACGGACGATGGGGGGCACTTATGCGCTTTTAATGTGCCAGACGAGTTCAATGGCAAAACAGTAAAAGAATTATTTGAGAATGTAAAACATGAAAAGAATCTCCCTGTCGGAATTATAACGCCCCCACCAGATGACCCTTCAGCTAATTCAAATCTATGGATATCTCACGTTAATCCAGCGGTTGAAACTGTAATAACGCTACCAATGAAATACGTTTGCTTAGTAAATAATTAGAAAATACATAACATTGATAATACCAAATACCCACATATTCGTTGCGGCATAAGACTCAAAGTCTTATGTCGTAATTACCGAAATTTATAAAGAAAGCATAATGCCCAAAATTAGACAGGAGGAGTTGTATTATGAAGAAATTGATAGTTGTGGTATTGGCTGCGCTTTTGGCGGCGTCTCTGTTTACTTCATTTGCCGCCGCTGCAACCAAGCCATTGATTGTAATCATTATCCCCAGCCACAGCAACCCGTTCTTTAAAGCCGTCAGCGACGCAGCGTCAGTTAAAGCTGCGGCATTGGGCTACGAAGCCTTGGTAATTCAGCATAACGACGACGTCGTGAGGCAGTCTGAGGCGTTTGACACAGCCATCTCGCGCAAAGCCGCCGCAATCATCTGCGACAATGCGGGTGCGGACGCCTCCATAGCGCCGGTGCAAGCAGCTAAAGCCGCCGGTATCCCCACGTTTCTGGTTGACCGCGAGATCAACTCAACAGGCGACTCAATAGCGCAGATGGTTTCCAATAATTATCAGGGAGCTTCGCTTGTGGCCGAATATTTCGTGGATCTTATGGATGGCGAAGGCAACTACGTGGAGTTCACCGGCAAGGAGTCTGACACCAACGCCGGTGTGCGCTCAAGCGGGTTCCACGGAATAATTGATCAATATGAAGACATGAAGATGATTGAGCAGCAGTCCGCCAATTGGAGCCAGACCGAAGCTTACGAGAAAATGGAGTCCATTATTCAGGCGCGCGGCGCCAACAATATTAAGGGCGTCATCTGCGGCAACGACACAATGGCTATGGGCGTCGTCGAGGCTTGCATGAAGGCTGGAATGAAAAACGTAATAGTGTGCGGCTTTGACGGCACCAACGATGTGCGCGACTCCATCCTGCGCGGCGAAATCAAAGCCACCGGACTGCAACCAATTGCTTACATAGCCGAGCAGGCTGTTATTCAAGCTGACCTGTACATTAAGACAGGCGTAACCGATAAGGAAGAGAAACAACTTATTGACTGCGTGTTAATCACCGGAGAAAACGCGGCAAACCTTGATAATTTCGCACTGAAAAACTAAAACCAGAATGCATCGACTGGCGGCGCCCGTGACCGCCAATATTATGTAAAAGGGCGGATGAGAGAAATGACAAACCGAGGATGGATACGCACAGCCCTCGTGGCTGTCGTTGTTGTATTGATCGCGTTGACCTGTCGTTTGATTGTGGTACCGGATGATGTGCCGATCGGTACATTTGATAGCGACGGAAATTTTGTCGCCGCGCACACGCTAAGCGTACCTGAAGCATACGCGCAGGACAACTGGGAGAGCAAAATATTGCCCGCGATTGACGAGCGCGCTATTGACCCCGCTATTTTCGCGGAAGGTATGAAGACCGATTTAGCTGCGCTGGGAGCAAAATACGCCCTCCGCGCAAACGAGACTAGTCCATGGAGCTTCTGTTTGAAGGGGAAGGTCAAAGTGCTGGAAGTTGAAAACGCCGACGCCAGGACCAGAACCAGATTGTTAGTGGACGCGCAGCCCTACGACGGGGAGACGGATATGAAGATCCAAATATCGACCGTCATAAGGACTAACGCCATCCGCGACGCCGTTGGCTTTATAAAGCTGGACGACTTTGCCAACCAGGTGGAATTTGCGGAACTGACCAAGGCGTTTAACGAACGCGTGCAGCAGGACGTACTTCAGAACCTGGACGCGCAGGCGCTTGTGGGCGAAGAAATCGAGTTGACAGGCTGCGTATCGGTCAGCAAACAGAACGAAGAGGCGCTTGTTATACCAATCCGCATTACAACCAGTAGGTGAGATCATGAATGAGAATCTATCGCCTGTGATGCGGGCAAGCGGCATAGTAAAGAGGTATCCTGGCACAATTGCGCTCAAAGGCGTGGATTTTGAAGTGTGGCCCGGCAAAGTAAACGTGCTGATAGGAGAGAACGGAGCGGGAAAGAGTACGCTCATGAAAGTGCTGGCTGGCATTGAACGACCCGATGGCGGGAGCATAGAGCTGGAAGGTAAGGAGATACGTTTTAGTAACACGCGTCAGGCGTCGGCGATGGGCGTTGGTATAATCCATCAGGAGCTGAATATTTTCCCGGACATGAGCGTAGTGGACAATATGTTCGCGGGCAAAGAGATTCACCGGTGCTGTATGATCGACAGAAAAACGCAGTCGCGCCGCGCGCGCGAGGTGCTAGCTAAACTCCAACATGACATCGACCCTTCCGAAATAATCCGCAACTTGCGGGTAGGTCAGCAACAAATCATTGAAATTGCTAAAACCATGCTGCAACAACAATTAAAAGTCCTGATAATGGACGAGCCCACTTCCTCCCTTTCCAATGCGGAGGTTGAAGTACTTTTTAAACTGATTGAGGACTTAAAAAGTCAAGGCATAGCGTTAATTTACATTTCCCATCGACTGGAAGAGATCATCCGGATTGGCGACTATGTGACCGTGTTAAGAGACGGGCAGCGCGTTGCTGACGCCGAAGTCAAGGATATTTCCGTCCACTGGATTGTAGAAAAGATGGTTGGTCAAGAGGTTCTCGTCATTGAAAAACCACCCTATGAAGGCGAAGAGCAAGCGTTGATGCAGGTTAAGGACTATACGCTGCCAAAACTTGGCGGCGGGTACACTGTCGATCATGTTAGCTTTGAGCTGCATAAGGGCGAAGTTCTGGGCATCTACGGGCTGATGGGCGCCGGTCGTACAGAGCTTGTAGAGTCTATTCTGGGACTGCATCCGGAAGTCAGCGGCACGCTAGTCGTTGACGGCGAAACGGTTGAGAAGCCTTTTGTGACTGAACAGATCAGACGCGGCATCGTTTTAGTGCCGGAAGACAGGCAGAAGGACGGGCTTGTGCAGACTATGAGCATCGCCAAAAACCTGCTCCTGACAAGTATTCCACAACATACCAGGCTTGGTATGATCAACGAAGGCGCTTGCAAACGTTCTGTAACAAAGACCGTCGGCGACATGCAAATCAAAGCCGGCGACACAAGGCAGTTGGTTACAGTGATGTCAGGCGGCAACCAACAGAAAGTCGTAATAGGCAAATGTATTCTGGCAAACGCCAAAATATTCATGATGGACGAGCCGTCGCGCGGCATCGACGTTGGCGCCAAGACAGATATTTTCAACCTTATGAGGCGATTCGCCTCGCAGGGAATGGGGATAATTTTTGTGGGCAGCGAACTCAAAGAGATCATCTCGGTATGCGACCGGGTATTGGTCATGTCCTCCGGCGTGCTTACAGGAAATTTTAGCGGAGATGAAATTACTGAGGATGCGCTGGTCTCAGCTTCGGCAGCCGCGCTTAAGACAGGACTACAAGAAA
>Ga0099364_10003831_pt1 | contig 23085 bp, 21 predicted proteins | sample TergutTh196P3_FD_73070 | JGI IMG/M metagenome (GOLD analysis project Ga0099364, IMG submission 73070) | Microcerotermes parvus P3 segment gut microbial communities from Pointe-Noire, Republic of the Congo - Th196 P3 | ecosystem: Host-associated > Arthropoda: Insects > Digestive system > Gut ...
AACTATCTATTTTTCTATAAAAAAAGTATTAATATTAAAAAAAATAATTTATATAAAAAGTTTTCTTACTAAAAATCGATTGCCGAGGTCCTTTGGTATCCTGATTGGGTAGTTTCCTGTTCTTGTTTTTCCACAGGGATTCTACCTTAAATATATCAATAAAAAAGAAAGCCATTGAAATATAAAAACATCCATTATTTTAATGTAAAAAATTATAGGTTAAAACTATTTTCAAAACTTTAATTTTAATAAAAATATGAAAATAAAAATTATGAAAAATTTCAAATTAAATTTAAAAATGTTTATGTTATTATTACTGCTAAATGTATCTTTATTTGCGCAGGCCCCTTCTACTTTTAAATTGGTAATCAATATCGAAAATACAGAAGTTCCATTAAATCGCTATATAGTTCGTAAAGATATGATTATATTTGCTTCTGGTAATAAAATTACAGTTATGGAGCGAACCTCAGGAGCAGTAAAATATATAACGGAATTCTCCACAGATATACCAGGAATATGGTCGTTTAGGGTAATTACTGCTAATAGAATTGTATCTGTTGGAGATATCATAGGTTATGGTAGTGCTACTTATATGTGTGGTTCAAGTAGCATTATGTTATATAATCACCTATTTGTTTTATAATGTTTTTTTTATTTATCTTTTCAAATAATAGAATGTTATGTCAAGACGATACTAAAACAAATCTTGATATATCTAATTTAATATATACATTTCAGTTGTCTGTAGATTCTATTTTTAAAGAAAATGCAGAAATTATAGAACAATATGACAATATAGATTCAACAATGAAAATTTCTGCTGAATTGCTGGCTAAGGAAATTATCAATGACATTAGTTCTGGTATGGATACTGCCACTTCAACAGATAGCAAATATTATATTATAATGGAATCTTTTATAAAATACTTGCGACTTTTTGATAAAAAACGTCAGGACCAAGCATTTGAATATTATTTAATGATGTTTCCCGAAGATGAGAAACCAACCAGAGAATCATTTGATAGTATTGGTATGGTTCAACACATTTTAGCTTCAATGATTATAGGTCAATACCTTGATTCGTTTTTTGACGAGTATTATGTTAAAGCAATGTATGATGATATAGAAAAACGCCTGATTGACTATAAAATAGAACATAAAGAAATAGTAGATGAATGGATACAAACAGCAACAAGCGGAGATCCAAGTATGAATGTTTATATTTTAATTCCTGCCATTGGAACTTTTGAAAAAGATTTATCTAATGCTAAGAACGATAGCGAGTTTATAGGGGTAATAGATAGATTTTATAAGCGAACTATTGAAATGATAGAAGAAGATTGTTCCAAAAAAGATAATGATAGTGTTGCGGGACAATGCGAGCATACAAGAATAGGAAGAATGGAACAATTTTTAGAAATATTGCAAAAAGTAATAGAACAAATGAATAGAACAAATAGTAATAAATAACACAAGGTTTAGTTTTTATTTCAAAATAAAAATAATATAAGAGAAACACTAAAACTCCATCTTTCCTGCAGAACTTATTCCAGCATCTCCTTATTTTATGCGAGGAGATGCTGAAATCACATAGGAAACTAACATTTTTATAAAATCACAACTGTTGTAACATCTTTTTTGCACGAGCAGAATGTATGCTTTGTGGATGTTCTTTTAAAAGATTTTTATACGTAGTTTTTGCTTCTTCGTTCTTACCGACACGCATATATGCTTCTGCTATTCTTGCTTGTGCAATATCTTTTTTGTCGCAATTATTTTCTAAAGCAGTTTTAAAATAAGCAATAGATTTAGCATAATCACGCTGGTTAAAAGTAATTTCACCCAACCAATAATTACAATTAGAAATAATTGCAGGATCTTTGGTTTGTTTTAATTTATCGTTAACAATTTTAGAAGCAGTATTATAATCGGCTTTTGCTATTTTAGAAATTACTTCCGAAAAGTTATTATCTGCTGAATTATTAGCATCCGAATTATTATTGACATTACTTTTAGGTGCGATATTGGTTGTATTATTCGGCGTTTGTTTATCGGAATCCTTTATTATTTTAAAGTTTTTATTTGGAGCGTTATTATTAGTTTTTTCGGGTTTAATAACCTTTTTTGTTTCGCTATTTTGAAACATTTGTTTTGTTTCTTCGCTTTTAATAATAAAAGTTTTATCTATTATATCATCTTCGTCACTATTAATACTTTCTTCGCTACGAATAACTGAAGATGGTATATTAGATTCATTTGGACTTATATAACTTTTACGTTCTGCTGTTGGCGTTATTTTATCGCCGATAACATCGCCGAGCATCTTTTTTATTTCAAGCAATTCTTCTTTTAAATTATAAATACTTTCATTAAGTTCTTCTTCCATTAATTCTTGTTTTTGTTTTAATGATTCGTATTTATCTTCGGATGTAGTTATGTTCTTTTTCTGTTTAGTATTATTGTTATTATTAGAACTACTATTAATCCGTTTTTCAAATTCAAGAATATCGTTTAATGTATTATCTTCATAAACATTTTCGGAAGCGATATTTTGAACTTGCTTTTCTTTTTGCTTTTTAGATTTAGCCCAATTAGTATTTTGTGCTTGTTTTTTATTATTTATTTGTCCTGTTGGCACGCAGCCAATTATACAAAATGAAACAATGATGGATAATAATATTAGCCAGTTGGATGCAATTAGGCATTGTTTTTTGTTGATTTTAGTTCTTAAACTATTTGATTTCATTATATTTAGCATATTTGTTAATTAAATTTTTTGTTTATCTAATAGTTAAATAACAAATAAGATGCCAAACGTTGGAGTATAACAAAACACGGGGATTCATCCCCGTGTTAAATGTATAATGCAGAAACAAGTCAGGTATAACATAATAAGATTTTAAAAACTTCATTTTATTTATTTTTTCATTATTTTTATATCTATGAAAAAGATATTATTTAAAAGTATACATTTAGGAATTGGCGGCGTAGAAAGAACACAAGTCCAGTATATAAATTATTTGCAAGAAAATAATTATGATACTTCTGTGTTGATGGAAATAGATAATGGTAGCAATAATATCATTGACTTTTCGCAAAATATACCAATTACTTTCATAAAAAACATATCTCAAGCAGAAAAATTAAAGCAAGTTAGAAATGAAAAAAATATCAGTTTAAAACACAAAATTAGATATAATTTAGAGTTAATCAAAGATAAATCTGCATCTAATAATGTTTTTAAACAAGTAACAAAGGAATTACAACCTGATATTGCAATCAATTTTCATCCTGCTGCAAATACTTGGAATTGGAAATACATTCAAAATGCAAAAAGTATTGCGTGGATTCATAATTCTATTGTAAGGAAGTTCATAACTTTTAATAATATGCAAAAATATATAAAAAAACTTTCCAAATACGATTTAATTGTTTGCGTGTCGCAAGGTGTTGCTAATGAAATTACTGAATTAGCACCCGAATTAGAACATAAAATAACTTATTTGCATAATCCTATCAATTTTGAACGAATTAAAAAATTAAGTAATGAAGAAATTTTTATTGATGAAAAGTTCTTATTGATGGTTGCTCGGTTTGATATTGCTTCTAAAGATCATTATACTTTATTTACGGCATTTGATATTGCAAAAGAAAATGGTTATGATGGCAAATTATATGTTATCGGCGATGGAAATAATGAAGAAAAAGCAATAATTAATACGCTGTTGGATATGTGTAAATATAAAAATGATATTAAACTGCTCGGTGCTAAAATTAATCCATTTAATTGGATGAAAAAATGCGATAAATTTATTCTATCTACGAAGTCCGAAGGGCTTCCAACTGTGCTATTAGAAGCATTAGCCGTAAATGATATTGTAATTAGTGCTAATTGTAAATCAGGTCCGAGCGAGATATTAGATAATGGACAATGTGGCTATCTTTTTGATGTTGGCAACTATCATAAATTAGCAGAGTTGATGCTTGATGCAAAGCCGAAAGATAGAAAACTTATTGATAATCATTTATTGCAATTTTCTAATGAAGTGATTATGCAAAAATTTCATAATATTTTAGAGCAAATATGATAAAAATATAGTTATTTGGCTTCTAAAAATGCTATGCCGAATTTGTTTCTTTATTCGCTGAAAATATATAATTATTGCGAGCAGTATGAAATAATTATGTGTCTGAAAGAAAAATATAAGTAAAAAAAATAACTCTATAAAATGGGGAAATAAGTAACGAAAATGGGGAAATAACTTAACTGAATGGAGAAATAACTCTATAAAATGGGGAAATAACTCTATAAAATGGAGATATTACTCGGTAAATGGGGAAATAACCCCATAAAATGGAGAAATAACTCTATAAAATGGAGATATTAGTCACGAAAATGGAGAAATAAATTCGGTATTACAAGATAAAAAAGTTTTATTTTTAGTTTTTGCTTATAATTTATTTAATAAAACAAATATGATAGAAAAAATAGTAATATTTCGCGATTTTGTAATGAGCGAATTAGGAATAGATGATAATTTTGTTGTAAGAAGCATAAATTCATTAATAGATTTGCTTTCATATCAAATATCACAAGCCACAGGATTACCAATTGTATCAATTTTTGATTGCATAGATGCAAGAAAATATGTAGAACTTAATGGAATTGATAAAAATATGTCTTCAATGCAATCTTGGTTATATTTATCACAAAATATTTCTCCTGAAGCAGAACAATATTTAGTAAAGTGTTTGCAGAATTCATTAGTATTTGGTTATCATTCTCCCAATTTATTTATAAAAACTTTTATTAAAAATAATATTCCTTTTCTTGATATATTTGAAACAGCATATCGTTATATGCAAGATTCTTTTTTAGGAATAAGAACTAATGTAAATAGCGTTAAAAATTATGTTAAAAATAATCAGTTAAGTGTTCATACTATGTATGCTTTTGCTAATTATCTAAAAGCACATTATAATAAAAAAAGAAGTTTGAATATTGCTGAAAATAGTTGTTTATTGATTGGTCAAACTAAAATAGATACAGTTTTAATGAATGGTAATAGTTTTGCTTCTTTGCTTGATTATAAAGCAGAAATTACTAAAATATCTAACAATTATAACACAATTTATTATAAACAGCATCCCGTAGAAAAATTAAATAAAGAAGTATTGCTTTTTTTGAAAAATATACCAAATGCAGTAGAAATTTATGATAATACATATAAAATGTTATCTAATAAAAATATCAAATTAGTTTTTGGATTAAATAGTGGAGTGCTATATGAGGCAAAGTTTTTCGGAAAAGACACACAATTTTTGCTTAATAAGGTTTATAATTACACTCAAGATGGTTTTGCAGACGCTTCCGATATATTTACAATTATAGATTCTAATTCTCATATATTTAGAATTAATTTTTGGGCGGAGGCATTAAAAGACATTATAAATACATCATTTGTTGATAAAAAAGATGATATATATTTTGAGAATTATCAGGAATTAATTGCAAATTATTTAGATATATCATCGGCATTTGAATTAAGTATTTATAAAAAACAAGTCCCCGAAAGATTTTTAAAGCGTCTTAAAAGAAATATTAAAAATATATTAAAGTAATGAAGAGCAACAAACCGATTTCTATTTTTTCTGATTTTGATGCTACTATATCTTTGCTTGATGTTGGCGATGAACTATTTAAAAGATATGGTAATTGGCATCAACTTTACGATAATTTTGCAAATAATTTGTATGATGTGCGAGAATTTAACAAATTGCTTTGCAATTCTTTAAGAAATGATTTAACTTTTGAGGAGATTATTTCTTTTGCAATAAGACAGCAAATAGACCCTTTTTTTAATAAATTTGTTCTTTTTTGCAAAGAAAACAATTATAATTTTACTATAATTAGCGATGGCTACGATGCTTATATTAATCCGATACTTAAGCATAATAATCTTGATTTTATTCCAACATATTGCAATTCTTTAATTAAAGAAAAAGATATTTTTTCACCTAAATTTTATGGTGCATCAGAAGGTTGCAAATGCCAAACCGCTTCCTGCAAAAGAAATGTCGTTCTTAATAATTCAGGTGATAATGATATTATTATATACATAGGCGATGGATATACGGATTATTGTGGTGCAGAACATAGTGACATTGTTTTTGCTAAATCTAAATTAGCAGCATACTGCAATTTAAATCGTATTGCACATCATCCTTTTAAGAACTATTTTGATATTTATCAAATCCTTAACAGCAGAATAAAAAATAACAAACTATATCATCGTTCCCAAGCAAAAATGAAACGCAAATCTGTCTTCGAAAATGAATGAGAGAGTAAAAATTTTTATGTCTGTTATACTGAAACAAGTTCCGGATTATATTTATAGATGCTCATTATCACTTTCTACCAAATTAAATAATACTAATGATGACAATAAAATAGAAGGTAAAAGAAATGATAAAGAATCTCCCAATAAACTATAATTAAATATGTTTAGTGTCAAGTTTATTATCAACATTTCTTTCCAAAATATTGGCGTATTTGCTCTAATTATTCGTTTTCTGTTTTTATAAAGTAGCACAATTAAAGATATTATTGCAAGTAATATAGGTAAATAAAATATTATTCCATAAACATTTACAGGCAATGGTAAATCAATTTTTTTGTATTTATAAAAAGGTTCTATTACCCCTTTTATAAATTCTTCTATGCTAATAAATGGCGTAAATATACATATTCCACATATTATTAAAACTATAATTAAAGTGAAAAAACACCCTTGCTTAAATCCTTTAATTGCACGTTTTAGTAATGATATTTTTAATCCTTCCACGTCAGCCATACCTGCCCAGAACATTGCCCAAAAAAATAATCCCCACATATAAGAAATCATATCTTGCCTCACAATTCCAAGTAATCCTATAAATATTCCTATCGGTATAATGCCTTTATATGTAGAGTTTTTTAATTGCATTTTATCGTAATATCTAAATATAAAAATTGCTGATAAAAGAATTAAAACTAATCCTGCTGACACTGAAATATCTTGATAGCAAATAAAAAATTGTGCTATAATTGATATTAGAAAAGGAATTAGTTTAATAATTTTTTTATCTCTATTTAGTTTTAAAGATAAATAAAGTATTGCTATTGAAATTAAAATTTGTAGAATTGCGTTTTTCCTCTATTATTTTTTCCAAAATAATGTTTTTTTACAAAAAAACCTTATTTTTGTAATATGATAAAGATATATTTTAACAATAAGATGAACTGCAAACATAAGGAGGTGAAATAAGCAGTGATAGGTGTTACTTTACAAAAAAGCGAAAGCATTGATAGAGTCCTGAAACGTTTCAAAAGAAAATATGAAAAAGCAGGAATTTTAAGAGAATACAAAGGTAGAACCGCCTTTGTTAAACCATCAATAGAAAAACGGCAACAAAGAATAAGAGCCGCAAGAAAGCAATATAAAATCTCTAAAGAAATGAGTAAATAGTGCTAATTATAAAATCAGTGTAGAACTTTATAGTTCTACGCTGATTAATTAAAAATAACGAAAATAAAATAAAATAAAATAACAAGGATATATAATGAAAAAAACAATTTATAGTTTTTTTATAGTTGCAATTATACTGCTTGGCGTTAGTTTTACAGCACATAGCCAAACAGGAGCAACAAATTCAAAAATATACCGTCAAGCAGTTACCACTGACCCTGGAACTCTTATTATGCACGACAGGTTCAACGTTAAGTATGAACAAAGTATAAGTAGAAAAAATTCCTTTACTGCTGACCTGATGTATAATTGGAATTATAATACCGAAAAATATACAAATGTAGGTATTACACTTGGAGCAGGTTATAGATGGTATTTTCATAACATATTCCCCGAAATAAGAACTCGCGGAATTGAAGGTCTTGCTGTAGGACCATTGGCTAATATTAATTATGTTAGATGGAAAGTCAATGATGACAATTCCAATAACAGATTAGGAATTGATGTTGGCATAGAGGCAGTATATAAATTTGTTCTCTTTGAAGCACTGGCAATAGAACCTGCATTGCGTTTAGGTTGGGGTATTCCAATAACAGAATTCGGCGAATATAATAAAGATTTCCAATTATGGCCTGGAGTATCTATTGGTTATGCTTGGTAGTGTTTAAGAAAATGTTATGCCGACTTGTTTCGGCATCCTCTTATTATTTAAGGGGATGCTGAAACAAATTCGGTATAACAAGTATAAAAAAAGAGATGCCGTATCCCGTATAGTATGACAGCATTTATTCTGTCATATTAAACTCGTTTGGTTATCTCCTTTTTTTATTAGAAATATTTACTAACAAATGAGAAGATGCTTAAACCAATCAGTATAACATTTTAGAAGTAATTCTGTATAGCAAGCAGTAACGAAAATACCACTTTTCAAAAAACAGCGATCCCGGAGGGAATTGAACCCACGACCCCAAGTTTAGGAAACTTGTGCTCTATCCTGCTGAGCTACGGAACCTTTTTAACATTGTTTAATCTTATAGACACAAATTTGCTCCAAATTATAAAATAATTCAGCATAACAGAAAATCTAATTAAACAACATAATTTAATTAACACTTTCATCACCCGACAGATTAAATCTTGCAAAGTTTTCATTAGGGTGCGGTGCCTCAAAAATAAAAAAAGCAACAAATTGTCTAACTAACTCATTTGTTACTTTTTTAAGACCAAGTATAGATGCTCTATCAAAAATTATATCTAAATGTCCTGGTTTAATAAGTCCCAGCGACATAAATTTAGTTATATTATTAAATGCTTCTTCCGTAAAGCATTCTTTTTCTTCATCAGAAAAATACCTGTATGATTGTGAAGGAGAAGCCATCGCTACTGAAACTTCATTAGGTATTTTAGTATTTATTTTCTCTGATAGCCAACTAAATGCTATAGATATTTCTTTAGGTGTAAAACCTGCTCTTTCTAACATATAAAATTGTTCTGCATCGAAATGATCATGTTGTATTTGGGCTACTGCCCACGCAACAATATCTACAATTCTTTCACTTCTTTCGGTTACTATTGGATAATACTTCATAAATAAATTATAGTGATAAATATTTGTTTTCTTTTTTAGTCATAATGATTTTTTCTTCTTCGGTAGAATCATTATATCCTAAAAGGTGCAATACGCCATGTATAGCATATCTGACGAGTTCTTCTCGCCAATTAGTTTTATATTCAGTAGCATTTGTCATTGCCATTTCAACACTGACATAAACTTCTGCTTCAAAAATATCTTCTTCCATTTTAAATGATAATACGTCTGTAGGATAGTCGTGTTCCAAAAACTTATTGTTTATTTTTTGTATTCCTTCGTTATCCATTACTATAACATTTACGGTGGCATCTTCAATTTTTTCGTCGAATAGTAATTGTTCTAATTTAGTTATAATTTTTTGACGAGGAATATATTGATAACTACTATCATTAAAAACAGAAATAGATATGGGGTCTTTTATATTTTTCATTTATTTCACAAATAATTTTATAAAAATGTTTTAGAATAAATACAAAAATAATGTTTTTTTTAATTAGATAACCTAATTATAAACTCCGTCCTGCTGTGTAAAGCATACATAACATTTTTAGTGTCCACCACATAATTTTTTTATATCTAAAACAATAGTATTATTGTCTGTTAGAAATTATTTTCTTAAAATATTCAACATTAGAATGAAAATTGCCTGAAAACAAGCCCGAACCACTTACTATAATATTTGCTCCAGCGCCAATAACTTTTTCTAAATTATCTGTTTTTATTCCACCATCTACTTCTATATCTACATTACAAGTAGATTCGCGTTCATCTAAAAAACTTCTTAACCTAATACACCGTTCTATAAATGTGTTTATAAAACTTTGTCCTCCAAAGCCAGGATTTACACTCATTAATAAAATAAAATCTACAAATTCTGCCACCTCAAAAGCATATTCAAGCGGAGTAACAGGATTTAAAGCAACACCTACTTTTATATTATTCTCTTTGATTAGAGAAATAGTTCTGTGCAAATGAACAGCACCTTCTACGTGAACAGAAATCATATCAGCACCTGCTTTTGCAAAAAAAGGAATATATTTATCTGCATTTTCTATCATTAAATGGCAATCTAAAGGAAGATTAGTATATGGTCTAATTGCTTCTACTACTATCGGACCAAATGTAATATTAGGAACAAAATGACCATCCATAATATCTAAATGAATTACATCTACTCCTGCTTCATTACATTTGTTTATCTCTGTTCTTAAAGTAGAAAAATCACTTGATAACATTGAGGGTGCTATTTGTATTTTTCTTTTAATTGGCGAACTATTATTTTTCATAATTTTTATATTCTTTTATTTTTTTTCTAATCTTGCTGCACGTTTTCCTGCTTCGGGATGTGTAGAAAACATTTGTGCTATTTTACTTCTTTCAGCAGGATTATCGTATAATTTTTGCAATGTTCTTAAAGCAGATGCCATTGCTTTCGGGTTCTTGCTATTTTTTTTGAGGTAATTATAACCATAATCGTCTGCTGCATATTCTTGCTTTTGTGAAAACTGGGCAGATGCATAGGCAGACGCTAAACCACCTAATTGTGACTCAGCCAATGTTGCAGCCGTTTTACCTGTAGAACCCACCACATCTAAAGCTGCCGAAGTTATCAGTGCTTTTCTAAATGCTTCTTTGGTATCTTTATTTGCTATATGACCTATTTCATGCCCTATAATACCAAAAAGTTCATCATCGGACATTATATCCATCAGTCCCGAATAAACACGAATACTACCATTAGCACACGCAAAAGCATTTTGTGTGCTTGAATAATAAACTTTTATATCAAGTTTTTTGCCATTTAATGTATTGGCAGAACCGACAATCCTATTTAACCTATCTGTGTATTTCTTTTGATTAGGGTCTGTATCTTTGCATAATTGATTTTCTTTATCGCTATAAGCAATATATTCTACACTTAATTGGTTTATTTCGGCATCTGTTAGCAAGGCTGCTTGGGCTGCTTTACCGCCAGCGTCAACCAACTTACTTTTATTTAAATTAGCACAACCAAATACTATAAAAAACAAAGACAAAATAATTGTCGAAAGGATAATATTTTCTTTTTTCATATTAAATTATATATTATTTTTCTATTTTAATCTTTTTTTAAAATCTACTATTTTTAATAAGTCATTAAATTGTTCGTTACTATTTATAGTAAAAACCAAAGGAAAATAAACCACCTTAGGGTCGCGACTAAACTCTTCTCCTACTATAAAACTATTTTTACTTGTCTCTAATTGATTTATCTCTGCTAAATGACGAACTAAAAAGAAAAAAGTAATAACAAAATATCCTTCAGAAATAGACAACCAAAATGTAGTTTTCTTTTTAAACATAACTCTACAATACCACGCACTCGTATCAGGTCCAATTATATTTTTATGATAATTCCAATTCAGAGTTAAAGAATACTTTTCATTTGTTAGAATTGCTGATAGTTCTTCAAATACTGAATAACTTTTGCCGAGTATATTTTTCAACATTTTGTTTGTTGGCTTTACATTAGGGTCACTTAATAGTGGCTTAAGTATATTTTTTAATGTTTCGCTTGTTATTTCAACATTACTATTTAACAATGGATTTTTATATATTTTCATACATTTTTTCTAACTATTTCTTTATAAAAAGTATATCTCAATCTCTTTATTCATTAACTACTTCACCAACCGGCACCAAACTCCCATCTTCCATTTCATACATTCCTTCCATCAACTCTTCGATTGAACCGACCGCAAAAAAATCATTTTTATCTGTTTCATTGACCCAAATTGGCAGTGGTGTTCCCCAATATCTATCTCTACTTAAATTCCAATCTTTAACTTCTTCTAACCAGTTGCCGAAACGCCCTTCGCCTATTTCTTTTGGTTGCCAATTTATTTCTTTATTTAGATTAATCATTTCATTTTTATATGCCGTGGAGCGAATAAACCAACTCTCACGAGCATAATACATAATCGGATTCCCTGTCCGCCAACAATGCGGATAATTATGAACATAATCATTTGAAGAACGATATATTTTGCCGAGCGTTTTTAATTTGATAATAATATCTTTATCTGCACCTTCTTCTGTTCGGTCTTCATATTTGAAGGTTTTGATTGCACGCCCTGCAAATTCTTTTAACTCTTCTTTAAAATGTCCATCGGCAGTTACGGGCTGCAAAAAAGGAATATTATATTTTAGAGACATCTGATAATCATCTTCGCCGAAAGCGGGTGCCAAATGAACGATACCGCTACCATCACTTGTCGTTACGAAACCACCAGGAAGTATTGTTAGAGCATCTTTAAACTTTTCTTTATTTATTTCGCAATAAGGCAATATTTGTTCATAACTTGTGCCTACTAATTCTGCACCCTTGAACCGCTTAACAACCTCATATTCACCATCAAGAACACCAAGCCGTGATTCCGCTAATACTAATAATAAATCATCAGGAGATGCCGAACTAAATTCGGTATGACAAGCAGAAATTACTGCCACATTTCTTTTTAATCCTGTATTTTCCGTTTTATAAGCACTTTGCGTAAGTGGTTTTTCACTTTGCGTAAGTGGTTTTTCACTTTGCATAAGTGGTTTTTCACTTTGCGTAAGTGGTTTTTCACTTTGCGTAAGTGGTTTTTCACTTTGCATAAGTGATTTTTCACTTTGCATAAGTGGTTTTTCACTTTGCATAAGTGGTTTTTCACTTTGCGTAAGTGGTTTTTCACTTTGCGTAAGTGATTTTTCACTTTGCATAAGTGGTTTTTCACTTTGCATAAGTGATTTTTCATCGTTTATTACTTGTTTTTCATTTGCATTTTCACCTTTTTTAACGCTATATGTATTTAATTTTGCATTTAACAATTCTTTTTCCACCTTATCCAGTTGTTCTTTTGCGTGATGATATTGCTCCTTTACTTTATCATATTGCTCTTCGCCTTTATCCAGTTGTTCTTTTGCTTTTTTATATTGCTCTTTTGCTAAATCAATTTGCAATTTTATTATATCAAATTGCGATTTAGTATCTATAAGTTTTTCTTCTATACCAAACAATTGCTCTTCTGCTTTATCAAACTGCTCTTCCACTTCTATTAATTGCTTTTCCACCTGATGATATTGCTCTCTTGCTTGGTGATATTGTTCTTTTGCGTTATGGTATCTATCTTCTAATTTCATTAATTTATATTCAGTTGGCTCTGCTTCTTCTTCAAATTGGTGATATTGTTCTTTTGCTTGATGATATTGCTTTTCTAATTGGTGATATTGTTCTTTAGTATATTCCAGTTGTTTTTTAACTTTATCTACTTGTTCTCCTGATTTATGTAGATGCTTAATAGTTGCAATTAATTGTTGTTCTGTTGTAATTAATTGATTTAATGTATCAATTAATTTATCATCCACTTTACCATTTAACATATCCAGCGACACTGCATCAATTTCTATGTCCTTGCGTGCATTATCGTTGTCCTGCCGAACTTGTTTCGGCATCTCTTTATTATCATTGTCAAACCAAATTGCAAATTCACAAAAAACCTTTATATTTTCATAAAAACTCTGTATGCTATTAGATAATTCATTTATATTTTCAGTTAATTTTTGTTTATTTTTTGTAGATTTTGCAGTAGTCAAAGAGGTTTTATGTGCTTCAATATAAGTTATATATGTATACATACAATTCCTATATACTTCATATAATTTTTGTGTACTTTTATCTAATTTTTCTAAATGTGAATATCCTTCTGTATTATTAAAAGCATTCTTTATTGCTTCTATTACAACATTTCCCATATTTAAATCAGTATATATATCAATAGGATTAACAGCAGCCAAATTATCTTCTATTTCATCACGGACAGATTTAGCATTTACATCAATATTTTTTAATTTAGATATAAAATATTTATTATTAAAATTATCATTCTCTAATTCGTTTCTAATATCTTTTATTTCATTATTAATAGTTTTTATTTTCTCATCAATATTTTTTAAGTATTTGTGTGCAACATCATTGTCCTTGCGTGCATTATCATCGTCCTGCCGTGCTTGTTTCGGCATCTCTTTATTTTTATCATTATTAGTATCTTTTCTAACATTCCGCACCAAAACATAATCAATATCTTCGCCACAAGCAAGAGCAACATTAGCAAACAAAGTCCAGGGCGTAGTAGTCCATACGACTAATTTTGCATTTTCTATATCTTTTATTTTTGATGAAATAATATTTAACATAAGATAGCAATTTGGGTCGCGCACTTCTTTATAACCGAGTGCGAGTTCGTGGGAACTTAACGGCGTAGCGATAGTTGGCGATTGCGGTATGACCTTGAATCCACGATAAATCAGTCCCTTATCAAAAAATTGTTTAAGCGACCACCAAACACTTTCAATATATTCCGTTTTACAAGTAATATACGCTTCAGATAAATCCACCCAATAGCCCATTCTTTCGGTCAAATAACTCCATCCTTCGGCATTTTCAATATTATTAAAAACCATTTCTTTACATTTTTTATTAAACTCTTTTATTCCATATTTTTCGATATCTTTTTTTTCTTTGAATCCGAGTTCTTTTTCCATAGCGAGTTCAACGGGTAGTCCGTGCGTATCCCATCCTGCTTGCCTTCGAACGAAGAAACCTTTTTGCGTTTTATATCTACAAACGGCATCTTTAATAGTTCGTGCCATAACATGATGTATACCGGGCTTTCCATTTACGGTTGGTGGTCCTTCGAAGAAACTATAATTGGGATTATTTTTTCTTTCTTGGAGTGTTTTTTGGAATATATTATTTTCATTCCAGTATTTCAGGATATTTTTTTCTATATTGGAATAGTTTATTTTTTCGGGTAATTGTTTAAACATTTTATACATATTTAATGATTGTTATTACAAAAATAAGGTTTTTTTAGAATTGTTATATTTTTAAAAATGCTATTGCGATAGTATATTTATTTTAAACTCTGTGCCTGCTTTTAACCAAATTCCGGGTTGCGGAAGATTACCAATATCTACATATTGCTTGTCAAATAAGTTTGTTCCTTCAACAAAAAAATTAAAATATTTTGACTGCCAAATAATCTTTAAATCACATAAAAGAAATGCAGGATAATTAATAATGTTCCTGTCAGAATCAAGATAAAAACCAGCACGAGATTGAAAACGAAATAGCCAATTTGCTACAATAGTGTTTTTTTCGTCTTTAGAGTTCCAAATTTTATGTAAAATGCCTAAATTTAATTTGTGTCGCAAAAAATTTGCTTCATATACAGAAATATGTCCATCAGGGGAGTTACTCTTTACATCAAGATACGAATAATTTAATCTAACCATATTTATAAAACTGTTTGTAAAATTGTATTCTGCAGAAATATCATAGCCCAAAGTCGCAACATTAGTCAAGTTTTCACTACGCCAAATAGGTTCATCAAAACTACGAACCCAATCAATAATTCTGTAACCATAACGATAAAAGATATTACTTTGCAAAAATAATTTTGAATTGTTCCACATATATGCAATCTCTGTATTTATAGATTCTTCAGGTTTCAAATCAGGATTTCCTACTTGACTTGGATCCGAATAGTAAAGGTCAGTGAAAGTTGGCAAACGATAGCCCTGATGCACAGTAAATAAGATATTAGACAACGGTGTAAGTAAAAATCTGAAATTTCCACCTGAAATTGCCCTAAAACCAAATTCATTGTTCCCACTTGCCATAGTTCCAAAATGTAAATCCCATCTATTTGCCGAAAAATAATGTTTAAAATAAACATCTTCGTGTAGCCGCAATTTGCTTCTATTGTAAAAAGCATTTTCTACATTCGGAACAGAAATAGGATTGTCAAGAAGTTCACCAAGATTAGAACTTTTTATTTTTTCAGAACGAAAATCAGTCCCTAAAGTAGTAACTCCAAGATTCCAATTATAATTAACAGAAGCGTTTAGTCCATAAATATCAGTATGATGAAAATTATGTCCTGCATACCACTGAGGTATCTCCTCCCATTCAGACGGAATATGCTCCCATTTAGATGGTAATGGTTTAGAACGGAAAAGTTCAAACCTGTCCTTATGCAAACGATAATAGATTGACGAATTTACATCAATTTTTTGATTTTCTCCAAAACAATCAAAGATATTGTTATATTTCAAACTAGAAATAAATGCCTTATTCATTTCAAATTGCTCACGATAAGTAATAGAATAAAAACTATTTGCTCCAAATTCTTTTTCTAAATATCCTGTTTGAAAGTCAAAGTTTCCAATTTGTTCATCGCTATATTTCAATAATAAAAAAGCATTAATGTTATAAAAATCTGTATTAACAGCATAACCATCGCTTTGTGAGTAGTTAAAGTTTGCGACTCCTGTTATTTTAGATGATGTTGATTTACCTGTAATAGAAGCACCTGCTCTATAAAAATTATTCATTCCGTAATTAAAATGTGGCGTTATTGTATTAGTTGTTGCACTTTTTGTAATAATATTTATTGCACCGCAAAATGCAGGAATGCCAGCAATCCAAGTATCAATACCCTGTAAAACTTCAATTCGTTCTATAGCACTAACATCAATAGGAATATTTAGAGAAAAATGCCCTGTTTGTGGATCAGTAAAATTAATTCCATTCAAAAGCACCACTGTTTGGTCAAAAGTTCCGCCTCGTATATTTACATCTGCTTGAACTCCTTCGGGACCGCGTGTGCGGATATCTACGGACTGCAAATACTCCAATAGTTCCTGTAAGTTAGTTACGGAAGCAAATTGAATATCTTTTTGCTCTATGGTAGCAATTACGTTCGAGTTACTTGGAGATAGTGTTTTAACGGCTTCAACAACGACTTCATCTATTTGAAATTCTTTTACTTTTTCTGCTTGTGCTAAAAGAACTTGGATTGATATAACTCCTAAAATCGCTACAAATAGGAGCATAAAGAGTTTATTTTGCATATATTTCTAATTATTATTTTACAAATATAGTGTTTTTTTATATATTCTGTCCTGCTGAACTTGTTTCAGCATCTCCATCTTTTATGTAATTATGCCACAAGGGGGCAAGCCCCCTTGTTAAAATAACGATTATTTAACACGGGGGCTTGCCCCCGTGATAAATAAGATGCTGAAACAAGTTCGGAATGACATAAAAAAATAAACTTCAATAAAAACATAAAAAATCATTCTTTATAAATCATTATAATATAAGTATGTTACAGAGATTGAAAAATTGGCACGACTTTTGATATAAATATAGTATTGTTAGCACAATATTCTACCACATTATGCCGTAAAAAGCAAATGTGGTTTTTTTATAATAAAAAAAGTTATATTGCAATTATTAAACAAAAGAAAATTAAAATATGAAAATTTTATCTATTAATCCAGGTTCAACATCAACTAAAATTGCTTTATATGATGACCTAACATCTGTATTCGTCAGAACATTAAGGCACACCGCAGAAGAAATTGCTAAATACTCAAAAGTATATGAACAATATGAATTTAGAAGAGATTTAATAATTCAATTTCTTAAAGATAATGATATTGAACTATCTTCTTTGGACGCTATTATAGGTAGAGGCGGTTTGCTTGAGCCAATTCCGGGTGGTATATATAGAGTAAATAGCAAGATGCTTAATGATTTAAAAAATGTTGGTTCGCTCAGCGAACATGCTTCTAATCTTGGTGCTATACTTGCTTATGAAATTGCTAAAAAAACAGGTAAAGACATTCCTTCTTACATTGCTGACCCTGTTGTTGTAGATGAATTAGACGATATAGCAAGATATTCAGGTCATCCTGAACTTCCTAAAGTATCTATATTTCATGCTCTAAATCAAAAAGCAATAGCAAGACGTTATTGTCGCAGCAACAATTTAAATTATAATGATATAAATTTAATTGTAGTTCATCTTGGTGGCGGTATATCTGTCGGCATCCACAAAAAAGGAAGAGTCATTGATGTTAATAATGCTTTAAATGGGAATGGTCCATTTTCTCCTGAGCGTGCAGGTTCATTGCCTTCTGCAGCATTAGTAGAACTTTGTTTTTCAGGTAAATATACTAAATCCGAAATACTAAAAATGATTACAGGAAAAGGTGGATGTGTTGCATATCTTGGCACTAATGATATGTATGAAATAGAAATTCGTGCCTATGAAAAAGGCGATAAAGAAGCATATAATGTTTTAGATGCTATGATATATCAAATTGCTAAGGAAATTGGTTCTGTTGCTCCTGTTGTAGATGGAGATGTAGATGCAATACTTATAACAGGCGGTATAGCACACGGCAAACCTATTATGGAACGTCTTATAAAAAAAATAGAGTTTATTGCTCCCGTAAAACTTTATCCTGGCGAAGATGAAATGGGCGCATTAGCAGAAAGCGTATATTATGCTTCCATCGGCGAAATAGAAGTGAAAGAATATGTGTAAGATAAATTACAATTTAAGTTTGAAAAATGAAAAGTGAAAAACAACATATAATTAAATTTGTGGAAAGTTTTATAATTCCAATAGATAGATTGGATTATGATTCTGAAGTAAGTTTTATTGATTTTTTAATTTTAGATGCACAAACTAAACAACCTAAAATGTGCATAGAGTTCAAAAAAGATACAACGCCAAAAGAAAAAATGTTCGAGCAATTGCAACACACAAAAGGTATTGTAGATATGGGCGATAGTTACGAAGGTCTTTTCGGTGCTATAAATAAAACGCATTTTTACATAAAAGATAATGATTGGAACGATATTTTAGAGTTTGATTTGAATGATGTTACAAAAATTCAAAATTGGTTAAGAAATAATTTAGTGAGTAAAGAAGGCGTTAGCAAAGATTATTGGAAGGATATTTTTGTAAAATGTGGTTTTGTTTTGGATGAAAGTATTTTTGATAATACTATCACTTATGAAAAAGTTTTAGCAGAAAAAAATAAATATATACAGAATTTATTTAGCATATTTACGGGTAGTTTTGGTGGAGTAAATGTTGATTTAAGTTTTGCTGATATGTTTTTGAATGAGATAGGTGCTTCTAATAGTTTGTCTCAATATAAAAAGCGTGGTTTAGAATTTAATAATATTATTTTGGATGATGGTTATAGGTTGCATTTGCAGTTGCGTTATCAGGAGTTAATTTTTGAGCATCATCAGCGTAAAAGTCAGGGAGCATATTATACGAAGTTAAATGTGACAGGGATGATGTGGGCGATGATAAGGAAGCATATAAACATAGATGATTACTATATTTGGGATCCTTGTTGTGGGACGGGGAATTTATTTAAAGATATAAACAATGAGGTTTTTGATTTCATAGATAAAGATAAATTGTATTTAAGTGATAAGGATAAGACGGCTGTAGATATTTGTAAAAATGATAGGGGCTTCAATGCGGGAAATGTTTTTGGCTATGATTATCAGAAAACAATTATTAACAATTTTGTAGATGAGCAGTGTTTTCAATTTGATTACCAAAGCACCATAGTTGATAATTTTGTAGGAATGCCAACTAAATTACAAAAAATTATAAAAGAAAATCCTAAAGATTTATTTGTTGTATGTAATCCGCCGTATAGAAATACACAAGGCACTTCACATATAAAAACGAAAGAAGAAAGAAGTGAATATACAAAATCTATTAGAAATACAATATGTGCTAGCACATTTAGAACTATTTATAACACTAAAAGTGTTGATGATTTATTTTTACAATATATGATTTGGACGAATGAGCAACAAATAAAAAAAGCAAAAAAATGTTATATCGTTCCTTGTTCTTGGATTTATAATAATGAATGTAAAGATCATCCTGTTTTTAGTTTAAATGTTTTTAGAAAAAAACTTAATCAAAACTTTATAGATATGCTTGTAATATCTAATTGTGAGTTTGAAAATGTTGCGCGATTTTACCCGATTGGTGTATTTTTAGTAGGAAATGATAAAGGAGAATATAGTTGGAAGAACCTAAAAATACCTGTAATATTCCCCGAAAACAAAATACATAAAGAAAAATTTATAAAAGAAATGAACAAAATAAATAAAAAATATGATTTGAAAAAACATCTACCTAAATTACAATTTAAGTTTGAAAAATGAAAAGTGAAAAACAACATATAATTAAATTTGTAGAAAGTTTTATATTTCCGATAGATAGATTGGATTATGATTCTGAGGTGAGTTTTATTGATTTTTTAATTTTAGTGATAACTTTATTATTATTTTCTTATAGTTTTAACAAAATTATCAAAAAGAAACTCTGTATCAGTAATTCCACTACTTCGCTCTGGATGAAATTGAACAGAAACGAATGGTTTGTTTTTATGCCTAATTCCTTCATTAGTTCCATCGGTCATATTTACAAATAGCACTTCCCAATCGTTTTCTAATGTAGAATCATCTACAGCATATCCGTGATTTTGTGAAGTAATAAAGCAATTATTTGTTCCTACCATTCTAACGGGTTGGTTATCACTTCTATGCCCGTATTTTAATTTATAAATCTTTGCTCCACCTGCTTTAGCGAGTAATTGGTTTCCCATACATATACCACATATTGGTTTATTAGTATTAAAAACTTTTTTAATATTTAATACCGTTTTATCACAAAAATCAGGATTGCCAGGTCCATTACTAATAACTAATCCATCAAAATCTAATGTGTTAAAATCATAATCCCAAGGCACTCTTATTACACATAAATTGCGTTTTATAAGCCCTCTGATAATATCATGCTTCACTCCGCAATCTATTAAAACAACTCGCTTTCTATCTGCATCATTATCATTATATGTAATTATATTTTTACAAGAAACTATATCAACTTGATTTATTAAATTAGAATCTACAAAGTTTATATCTTCCAAGTTATCAAAAACGATTTTGGCTTTCATTGTTCCTCTTTCACGTATTATTTTAGCAATTGCTCGGGTATCAATTCCTGCTATTCCAACAATACTTTCTTCTATCAGCCAATCCGATAAAGACACATCAGCATTCCAATGACTATACTCATCTGTATAACTATTAATAATTAAAGCAAGCGGCTGAACATTATTACTTTCTAAAAAGTTTGATATTCCATTTTTATCTTTATTTCTACTTGGAACACCATAATTTCCTATAATCGGGTATGTAAGAACTAATAATTGTCCTAAATAAGAGGGGTCAGTTAATCCTTCATTATATCCTACCATAGAAGTATGAAATACTATTTCGCCTGATACATTTTTAACACTTCCGAACGATTTACCTACAAATTGGTTTCCATCTTCTAATATTATTGTTGCGTTTTGGTTCATAAATTCTGTAATTTTATTAGAATACAAAAATAACTTTTTTATATTAAAAAAACCTTATTTTTGTAATTAGAAGTAGTTAAAATTATAAAAAAAATGAAAAAATACTTGCAAACACTAATAATTGTATTTGGTATTCTTAATAGTAATATCTTATTGACACAACCGAAAATTAAAATAATTAATCCAAATATAGATTTCGGTAAGGTAGATTATATTCAAGATGCAATGGTTACAAGAATATTTATTACTAATGAAGGAACTGATACTTTGCGTATTAGTAACGTTAAGGCAGAGTGTGGTTGCACTGTTGCCGACCTTGCTGAAAATAAGGTTGCCCCAGGTGATACAACCTCTATAGTAGCAAAACTATATTTAACCAATTTAGTTGGACAGGTAACGAAAGGAATAAATGTGTTTTCTAACGATTCATTACTGCCGCATCAAAGAATTAATCTTAATGTTTATGTATTTAGACGTTTTGAAATAACGCCAAGATATCTCGTCTTTGACAGAGTAAGAACAGGCAATCCTGCAACAGCAGAGGTTATAATAAAAAATAATACTGATAAAGATGCTGTTATAAAAAGTGTTTCATTTGCTAAAGAAGGTTTTGTATGCAATTTGAGTGAAAATGATGTTCTTAAAAAAAACGAAGAATTTAATCTAAAAGCAACAGTAATTGCAACACATCCTGGAAGCATTAAAACCGATTTAATTATAGAATTATATCATCCCGAAGAGCAAGAAATAAAAATTTCAATATATGGAAATGCAATAGCAGAGTAGATATATTATTAAAGTATTTAGATATTGTTTCTATTTTGTGGTACTAATTGTATTTTTTATTGCCGCTCAATTTAACACGGGGGCAAGCCCCCGTGTTAAAGTGTCTGAAACGAGTTCAGTTTTTTTTCAATCAATATTACGGCTGTGGTGTTATTATTAGCCGTCCTTTCTTCACATTTACATTGTTGATGCTTGTTACTTTTTGCGGGATGCCAACTATATTCATCTGACCAAAAACAGGATGAGCAGCATATAAATCCACAGATTTCTCGGGAACATTTAACTTTATCAATGATAAGTCACTAACGCCATCAAATGCACTGCCATCTGTAGTCGGGACTTGCTTTCCCAATGTTAATTCCCGTAAGGCATTGCAATTGTTAAATGCATCAGTAGTAATATTTCTGCATTTCGGAAGCACCACCTTTTCTAACTTACTGCAATCTTGAAAAGACATATTAGTAACCTGCTCTATATTTTCTCCAATTATGCTGATAACATTCTTACCTGCGAATGAACTTGCTCCAATGATTCTTGCTCCTTGCCCTTTTGGAATAATAGCGTGAAAATCATCAGTTGTGAGCAAACCCGCCGATGTTATAGCCGCATTAACTTCACTTGTCTGAATCGTATTGTCGCCGTTAGTATTTAATATAGTTACCGTAGGAATTTGTGCTTTCGCACTAAAAGTGAGCAGGAAGAAAAGTAGCACGATTGCTATCAAATTTGCTGTCATTCCGAACTTGTTTCGGAATCTCCTTGTTAAATTAGTAGATGCTGAAACGAGTTCAGCAAGACGAGATGGTTGTAGTAATTCTACTACACGGCTTGTAGTAGAATCCCCCCCCCCCCTTGGGGGGGTTTCCCCATATTGTTTTGGATGGATTTTTTTTTAACATAGGGTCAGGGGGG
>Ga0099364_10003832_pt1 | contig 23080 bp, 20 predicted proteins | sample TergutTh196P3_FD_73070 | JGI IMG/M metagenome (GOLD analysis project Ga0099364, IMG submission 73070) | Microcerotermes parvus P3 segment gut microbial communities from Pointe-Noire, Republic of the Congo - Th196 P3 | ecosystem: Host-associated > Arthropoda: Insects > Digestive system > Gut ...
TTGCACTTTGGTATATACCCTCAGCAATTGCTGGGTTCCATTATGTAAGCCAGCGTATACCTTTCTTTGCAACCCATGCAGTATTGACGCTCATTTGAGCCGTGCAGTTCCAGCACGCGAGAGTTGCCCGCCGCTTGATGAAGCCCGTCGATGTTCTTTGTTATCACAGAAGAAAGCATCCCTGCCCCCTCCAGCTTTGCCAGGGCAATATGCGCCGAATTTGGCTTCGCGTCCGAGTATATCAGGTTCTCCTTGTAGTACTTAAAGAACAATTCAGTCTCCCTCAAGAAAAACGTCCTGCTCAAAAGCTCCTCTGGCGAATGGCCATATACTTCCCTCGCGCTGTATAGCCCGCTTTCAGAACGAAAGTCCAGGATGTTGCTTTCTGTAGAAACCCCTGCGCCCCCAAAGAACACAGTGTTTTTGCTGTTTTTAATAATTTCCGCTAGCATGTTTTACCCCTTTGCAATGTATGAAAAGACTTCAAGTACTTCACCACTCATAGCGTCAATAACTACATTCTTGTCTGCATAAACCTTTATATCATGTCTGCCCCGAGTTTGCAACATAACTCCGTGATATGTAACAATCCACACAGGATAATCTATCAACTCTACATCCGATTCAGGCATCAATGGCGTCATAGTAAAAGACATCGATGTCACCTCTGTTTCAGACATCAATGTCATCTTGGTATCAGGCATCAATGACATCTCCGTATTAGTGAATCTAGCAAGTATGGCGGTAGTTGACCTTGCGGTTGAGGATATATGGTTTTCTACGATTCCATCAGCAATAATTATAGCATCAACCCTGCCAAGTTTTACTGTTTCTCTTATCTCTTCAATAACAAAGCCATGTTCAATAAACTTTTCACTTTCTGATAACACAGAAAGCGGATCACTGTTCATAGGCATATTAATTACAACTTCACCCTCATCAGTAACGATAATATCCACCTGTTCGTTAGTGTCCAGGGACTGTATATCAACCTGTTTGTCTATACCCAAAGATTGATCACTGACTTGTTCGTCAATACCCAAAGCGTTTTCATGAACACCCTCAACAAAATTTAGCTCAGGTATCCCAATCGGATCAACAACATCTACAACCACCGGGAACTGGTCACCCCAAAAAGCGTTAACCACAACAGTGCCAGCAATAACAACGACTAACACTGCAATCAACCCTACTATTAGAATTATTCTTTTCATTAATCCCACTTCAAATCATTACATTATTCACACTATTATGTTAAAAAACGCAAACGATTGTAGGGGCGGATTCAATATCCGCCCGTTTATACGGTTGCCATATTCTCCCTTTTTGCACACACAAATTGTCCCCGTGTTCACGTGTTCCTATTGATAGAATTATTCTTCTTATTAGTTCCACTTGCCGCCTAGCGGCTACCCTTGTCGTACGGTATGCCCGCCGCACGCGGCGCCTGCGAATTCTTTGACGTGAACGTCAGCACGACGAGCGTGGCCAGGTACGGTATCATTTTGTAAACACTGCTGTGTATGGGCAACGCCAGCAAGAAAGGTATCCCGGTGTACGAAGAGGCTACCGTCTTCATCAGCCCGAAAAAGAACGCCGCCATCAATATCCTTCCCGGCTTCCATTGCCCGAATATCAAAACCGCCAATGCCAAAAACCCATACCCAGACACTGTGGCGTTAAAGTTTGTGGACGTTGGGATGACAAACACCAAGCCGCCAATGCCTGCGAGCGCGCCTGATATGACAACGCCAATGTACCTCATTTTGTATACGCCAATACCCACCGAGTCAGCCGCCTGGGGGTGTTCGCCGCAAGCCCTAAGTCGCAACCCGAAGCGGGTTTTGTAAAGCAGGATCCAGGACACGGCCAGTATAATAAACCCAAGGAAAGTGGTGATGTAAGTGTTCTGGAAAAACAGGGGCCCAATTAGCGGTATGTCGCCTAATCCAGGAATCTTGTTGATGTGGAACTGGTTAATAAAGGGTATCTGTTGCACAGTGCGCAGCATCCTCGCCACATATATCGCAAACGCCGGGGCAAACATGTTTATTGCCGTCCCGGAGATAACCTGATTAGCCTTCATGTTTATTGATGCGTATGCGTGGGCAAGCGACACTGCGGCGCCTGTCACAGCGGAAATCAGGACGGCGACCAACAGCGCAGGCTGTCCCGGAAAGCCCGCCTGGACGCTACTGATAAACAATATCCCGGTAAACGCGCCAATGATCATCGTGCCTTCAAGCGCAATATTTACGACGCCGCCGCGCTCGGAAAACATGCCGCCCAACGCAACGATAAGCAGCGGTATGGAAAAAAACATAGTTTGCTGAACAAGAAAATATACTATACCCATAGCGTTCATTCGTCGTCACCGCCTTTCCCAGTTTTTTCTTGGCGGGGGGCGCCACCCAACTTCTTCCCTATCATGCCAATAACACCTTTCATCAACAAAGCGAAAGCGCTGAAGTAAATGATGACCGCAATAATAATTTCGATGACCTGCGGCGCAAAATCGTACAGCTGCATATTAAAGCCGCCAACATTCAGGTATGCTACCAGCAGACCTGAGAACAGGATGCCGACCGGGTTGTTCAGCCCGAGCAGCGCCACAGGTATCCCGTTAAAGCCTTCGGGGGCAAGAACGTCGACGACGTCAATGGCGTTCCCCGACCCCGCAAGGTACAGCAGTGCGCCCCCGGCGCCCGCCAAAGCCCCGGCTATTACCATCGATAGCACGATGCACCTCTTCTCGTTAATCCCAGCGTACCCGGCCGCTCCACGGTTAAAACCGCACGCCTTTAGCTCGAAGCCGAACTTCGTTTTGTCAAGCAAAATATACATTAAAATGCCAAATACTACTGCAATGACAATGCCGCCGTTGGCGCTGGAAGAGATGTTGCCGGACCTGAAAACCTGGTCAAGCCCCATTTTTGGCAGAAGCGCCGAATTTGCGACGCGCATTGACTGGTTCTTCAACGAATCGAACACAGTCTGCGTAATCAAGTAATTCACCAGGTACATGCCTATATAGTTCATCATTATGCATGCAATGACTTCGTTGACGTTAAAAAATGCTTTAAGTATGCCGGGAATGCTGCCCCACAACGCTCCAAACAACATCGCGGCGACAAGGGCGGCAAACCAATGGGTGTGGCCTGGGAGGGACGTGAGTTTTACCCCGACGAGAATCGCGGCGTACGCGCCCATGATAAACTGGCCCGAGGCGCCGATATTGAAAAGGCCCGTCTTGTTGGCAAAGCCCACAGAAAGGCCCGTCATTATTATGGGGGTGGCTATATATAGGACAGTCCCTAGATTCACCAAGTCCCCAAATCCGCTCGCAAGTATTGTGCCAAAAGCGCCAAAAGCTTGCGGCGCGTTGCTGACCAGCAGGACTATCAACCCTATGAAAAGCCCGACGACTATTGCCATAACCGAGGAGAGGAAATTTGTGCCCCCCTCGCTGAAGGTGGCCCCTTTAACGAATGCCCCTGCGCGGGACAGAAGGTTTTTTTTCATGCGCCGACCCTCCTTTTTGAGCCTACCATGTATAGCCCCAACTCCTGATAAGTAACATCCTCTGGGAGGACGTCTGCAACTATCTCGCCCTCAAACATAACCAAAACCCTGTCGCTGACATTCATAACCTCTTCAAGCTCAAGAGACGACAACAGAACGCCCTTGCCTGCGGTTCGGGCTTCAATCAGTTGCCGATGAATGTACTCGATTGCCCCAACGTCAAGACCGCGAACGGGTTGAACCGCAATCAGTAGCTTGGGGTCACGGTCGATTTCCCTTGCGATAATAGCTTTTTGCTGATTTCCTCCGGACATACTCCTTGCCGCCGTATGGGCGCCCTGCCCACTGCGGATGTCAAACTGTTCAATAAGCCTGTCCGCGTACCTGTATATTTCGTCGTACTTCAAAAAGCCAGCCCTTTGAAACCGGGGTTCAAAATAGCTCTGCAACACTAAATTGTACGCAAGGCTATAATCAAGGACCAGCCCGTGTTTATGCCTGTCTTCGGGGATATGCCCCATCCCGGATACGCTTCGCGTCCTGACCTTTGCGTCAGTAATATCCTGGCCTAGCAGGCGGACCGTCCCCGCGTCTGAGGGGATCATCCCGGTCAGGGCGTACACCAGCTCGCTCTGGCCGTTGCCGTCAATGCCGGCGATGCACACTATCTCCCCTGCCCTTACCTCGAACGAAACATTGTTAACCGAATTTTTGCCCGTAGCCCTGTTCCTGACGCATAGCCCCTTTACCTCCAGAAGCACGTCCCCTGTTTTTGCCGGGGGCTTAACAATCTGAAGGCTGACTTTTCTGCCCACCATCATTTCCGAAAGGCTTTCCTTTGTAGAGGACGCCACGTCCACCGTTCCGATATATTTTCCTTTCCGAAGAACCGTGCAACGGTCTGCCGCCTTCATTATCTCATCGAGCTTATGCGTGATGAACAAGATGGACTTCCCTTCAGCCGCAAGGCCTTTCATGATCTTCATTAGCTCGTCGATTTCCTGTGGCGTAAGCACCGCCGTTGGCTCGTCGAATATTAGTATCTCGTTTTCACGGTACAGCATTTTCAATATCTCGACACGCTGTTGCATCCCTACCGTAATATCCGAAATGTATGCGTCCGGGTCTACTTCCAGCGAGTACCGCTTGGAAATCTCGATAACCTGCTCCCTTGCCTTGTCTTTTTTTAGAAAGCCGTTTTGTACGGTTTCAACCCCCAAGACAATGTTTTCCAGCACCGTGAAATTATGAACCAGTTTAAAATGCTGATGCACCATGCCGATCCCGTACTTTGTAGCGTCGTTCGGACTGGTGATCTTTATCTCGGAGCCGCCTTTCTTAATCACGCCCTTCTCAGGCTGGTACATACCAAACAGCACGCTCATCAACGTTGATTTTCCCGCGCCGTTCTCCCCCAGCAGTGCGTGTATCTCCCCCTTTTTAAGCTGAAGCGTAATATTGTCGTTTGCAATAATGCCGGGGAATACTTTAGTTATTCCGCACATTTCAATTACATACTCCATATGGCCACCTATATAACGAGGGGGCGTTCACATATACGTCAAATGCCCCCTCACCCATCCTTCAAATCATATTATAACGAATCTGCACTTACCCGTACAAACCTGCACTTACCCATTTGTTTTGATGCCTTTTAACTGTTAAGGCTCGTAACCGTTACGCTCTTTACCGGGATATCCGTAATGGCGACCGGGTTGCCATTGTTTTCGTCGCGCACCAGTGTGACCAGCTCGTCATGCAGCCTTGCATAGACTGCGTCGTAATCCGACTGGCTGAAATTGTCAAACCTGGAGGTTTCCATCGGAAGGCCAATGCCATCGTTTTTTGCATGAAAAACAAGACCCTGCCCACCAGGGAATTCCCCTGCGTAAAACGACGTTATGCAATCGTACACAGACTTTCTCAACCCCTTCATAGCAGAAGTTATGACTGTAGGGGACTCATCCGATTGGTCTACGTCGACGCCAATGACTTTTTTCCCAGCCTGCTCCGCTGCAATCATTACCGAATTGCCCACGGCACCGCCACAGCCAAAGATCACGTCCATGCCTGAATTGTACCAGGAGGCTGCCATTGCTTGCACTTCCGGTGTTGCTTCAAACCCACCTGTATAGAAATAATTCATTTGTATGGAGCCATCGCCAAGCCCCAAGTCCTGCGCGGCGGCTTCCGCGCCCTGGATATAGCCGTATCCGAACCTGATGACGGCGGGTACTGCCATTCCGCCCATAAACCCAAGGTTCCTCATTCCTTCTGCCACAGCCGCGTACCCCGCAAGGTACCCTGCTTCTTCCTCCGCATACGTTACGCCGACAGCATTGGGGTCAGTACGAAAAACGCTGTAGTCCTCATTATGCGGGTTTCCGTCAACCAAGATGAAACTCACTTCAGGATACCTTTCCTGAGCGTGAAAAATGGGGACTTCAAACAAGAACCCGGGCGTCACTACGATCTTAGCTCCGCCCCTAACCGCAAGGTCAATGGTGGCAAGGTAAGCGTCGTCGCTCTGTTCAGCAGGCTGATAATACTTGTGCGAAATGTTGTTTTCTTTCGCATACTGTTCGACGCCTTCCCAAGAACCCTGATTAAACGATTTGTCGTCAATGGTCCCCAAGTCTGTTACAAGTGCAATTTCAAAACTATCGCCCGACTGCCCCGACTGCTGGTTACCTTGACCGCCGCACGCCGCAAGCGACATAGCCATCACCGCCATTACTGCCGCAAGCGCAAACGCAATTGCTCGGTTTTTCTTCATTTTCATCTCCTCCTGTCTGGTTCTCAGATTCTTTCACTCCATTTTCTAAACCACTATGTGTATTATATATATTTTTCGTGTTAATGACAACACGAAAGCTTAACATTTTAGCGAAGCTACGGCTTAACATTTAAATGAAACGCTGTTTATTCGTTACTGTTCTTCATGCCCTGCTTGTATTTTGCACATAAATGCCAATATCGCATGTAGGTGCGGATTCCATATCCATCTTTCCAGGTGCTGATTCCATATACACCTTTCCAGGTGTGGATTCCATATCCACCCTTCCAGGTGCGGATTCCATATCCACCTTTCCAGGTGTGGATTCCATATCCACCCTCATGCATGAACATCGGTTAAATGCGTACGGGCGGATATGGAATCCGCCCCTACAAGTGAAATATTATTCAGAATTGTAAATTTATCGATACCCTACAAATGAAATATTATTCAGAATTGTAAATTTATCGATTCCCTCCGAATTGTAAATCTATCGATACCCTCCGAATTGTAAATTTATCAATTCCCTCCGAATTGCAAATCTATCGATACCCTCCGAATTGTAAATTTATCAATTCCCTCTGAATTGCAAATCTATCGATACCCTCCGAATTGCAAATTTATTGATACCCTCTGAATTTTAACTTTTATACTTCTTCCTTGCGAAACGCTATTTTATTCGCTTATGTCGGTTATGGCGGTGAGCGGGACGAAATTTGAATCCCATAAGAAGAATTTATATGTCCATCCTTCTTCTTTTTGTATTGATGCCAGTAAATTGGCTTGTTCCCCACTCATCATGGTTACACTATTAGTGCCCACAGCCGCTAACCTTCCTGAGCCGTCATAAGCTGCAACGAAGAGATTCAACGAAATTTCGCTTACCGCTGTGATGTTGAACATGGGGTTAAATTCCGGATCATCTTCGTCAGGGATTGAGACAGGCTTGATGACAACCCTATCGTCAAGCGAGATGTCCGTGCCATCCTCTTCAAACGCCGCATCGTCAGACAGAACGACCTCTATATAGTTAAGATTGATCTTGCCGCCGATTTGATTGGCATTCAGCGAGTTGTTGTCATCGGTGATCCCGGTTGTTATCCTCAGTTCTATCGTGTTGTTCGGTCCCGGTTTGAGCGCGTGTACCGTAAAATCAATATCCGCAAAGAACGAATCCCCACCGGTTCTGGTAAAGTTTATGAGAGAATAAGACTTCCCGTTTACGAGCAGTTCCATCTTAGGCAGATGATCGGCTGTGGAATAACGGAAAAATATTCTGGCGCGTTTGCCAACTCCGGCGGGACCGTATGCCCTCTCTTCCCCGCCATCGACATTGGTAAACCGAATGCCGCGCCCATTGGCGTTCATGTTGGTTATTACCGTGGAACCGCCCAGTGGGTTCGTGGCGTTCAGGGGGTCTTCGTACTTGCTCCAACCCGTGCCGATGGTCTCCGCGTTTGCCACGCTGTATATTTTTCCTATTGGTCTGACATAGTCAGGGCCGTTTCGGTCAACACCTTCGGAGGTTGCCTTAAAGAACTTAAGCGTGCCATCGTCGTTAAACGCCACTTCGTCAATTGCTACTGACCGAACTTCGCCTGTGCCTCCATACAGGTCAGCAGTATGGTACGACATATACCATTTTCCTTTAAACTCGAAAATGGAGCCGTGGGATGTACTCTGTGTGCTTACCTTGTCAAAGAACGCGCCGCGCGGAGTCCACGGACCAAGGGGACCCGGGCCCGTGGCATAACGGAACAAATCTCCTCCTCCAGCTGTAACCTCAGGGTGGCCACTAGAATTGCTGGAGGGATAAATCAAGTAGTAGACATAGCCGTCTTTGCTCGCGTTATAGTCGCTTGCTAGAGGACCGTTCACAAATGCAGCGTCGCTAGGGTCATCCGGTGCCTTTCTGAACATAGAAGGCCCTTCATGGTAGTAAGGAATTGCTTGGTTTATGTTCCTTACGGTTTTAGCCCAGCCCAGAGCTGTTTGCCCCAGCGCTTCCCTCTTATTCGTTATATAGTCACTTGGCGTATACCAACTCGTGTTTGCAGGCGTATACCATGGGGTCGGGTTTGCTTGGCATCCCTTGCTATTGCAGTTTGTAGCGTTGGAGCATCCAACAAGTTCAATGGTTTTTATCTCGCACATGTTGTCCTCAAGAATGCCTTGCCAGTAATGCTGACCACCACCAATGTAGAAGTATGGGATTTCTTTTCCTGTATCGGGATCTTCATATATGCGCACAGCTATATCAATGTCTGTGCCAACCAGCCCCTCAATATAGCCGGGGAAACCCGGATAAGCTTCTGATTCAGGTATCTCTTCAAAATCCCTGTCTGGGAATCGGCTGCGGCGAACTCCTGTGACCCAAGTACTGCCCCAACAATTCGCTGCCGTAATACCCAGCGATGGGTAAGCAACGCCGATTTTTAAAGGAACCGGCCAGTAGAAGTAATACCAGCCGTCTTTGTACGCCGCATCCGGAGCCCACATCAATGTGGATTGTGAAATATCTGTCGTAACTGTGGTGCGCTGGAGCTGATCCCAATATGGAGTGGTGTTTTCGTCGCGGCTATCCATCAGGTCGCCATAGCGCAGTATCTCGCCTTCATCCACCCAATCTATCATGTTTACGGATGAATACACATGGTACTGATCCATGCGGCCGCAGCCACCTTGCGTTGGCCATCTGTCGCGGGACGGATAAAGGTATACTTTATCCGGCTCGTTTGGCCATACCTTTGCTTCCGGGTCCGCCGTAAACATTGACCGCACTATAGGGTTTTGCGGCGGAACGAGCTGCTGATCGTCTGAATTGATCGAGCCGGGCGTTGTTCCGCTGTAAACGTCAATGCAGTCCAGAATGAAACCGCTCGGTGCGCCTGATATGCGTAAAATGCTATTCGCTCCCCTCATGTCAACATGCACTGATGAAATACCTTCTCCATTCAATGGCACTGTTCTCGAACCCTCACTGTTAGATGTAATCGTGATATTTCCTGAATTTGCGCCGGCATACAAAATATCAACCTTTACAATACCAGTAAGAGCCCTGGGTACAGTGAAATCGGCATTGGTAAAGCCGGAAATTGCCTGCTCATTGGAATACGGACCACTGACTACACTTCCGCCGGTGCGCTGAGCCGCCTCTGCTTCGTATCGAGTTGGCGTGTTGGCCTCAGGATCCAGCACGGTCATTATCCTACTTGATGAGTCAACAATCAGCAGTATATGTTGTTTCGCTCCAAAACCTTCCGCGCTCACAGTGTAGCGGTAGAACCCTTCTTCTAGCGTTACGGTTTCAGAACCATTCCCTGAATGTACCGACGTTCCATCAAGCTTCGTTACAGACAGCATTGCATCATAGGGTCTAACGCTGAATGTAATATTGTGGGAGTTAACAACCATCTCAGCTAAAGGATTCAAATTGAACGTGATGGAGGCTAGATTGTATCCGCCCTGTGTAAACCGAGCGTATATGTCATGTCCACCTTTAGCGTTCTGACCATCGGCGTTTATATTATTTTGTGTCACATTGATCCCGGTACTCCATCCCGACCCCTGCGTAAAGGAAAGATTATCGCCAATAGCCGGGTATGGCACTGCTGTAGATGTTGGCGAAGTCGAATTTGTCGGCGCAACATGAACGTTAAAGCCGGCCGCGCCACTGCCTTCCTTGCCATATCGAAGCGTATAGCTCGCTATGCCTCCCATTAGGTTTACATTGGGGAATTTTATCCACGCTGGTGAAACAGCCCATCCGGTAAATCCATAACCTTCTAAAATCATGGGGTCGGAATTGCCGTTCCGATACTCTTGCGCCAATTCAGGGCCGCTCCCCCATTGCCCGGTAACAGTCCTGTCTGATGCGGTAGGCGTCAATGTAAGCGGCACGGACGCGCCTCCTACCATAGCTATTTGGACAACCAGCGGGTTATCCACTGAATACCCGCTTCCAACGTCAACCGTTCCGATTTGGTTGGCATAGCCTGCTGAGCGAACGATATAACCGTATGATCCGGGTGGTCCGGTACTGACGTCAAAGGACATGCCGTCAGGTTTAGCCGTCTGTTTCACGCCATTATTTAGGTCATACAGGAGGACTTCAAAGTCTTCCCTAGCGGATTCCGGAGTGACGAGAATCATAAGATTTCCCTGGGGTTCAGGCAATTCTTCCTCCTCTTCCTCCTCCTCAATGTCATTCAGTGTCAGGTATAACTGATAGAAGTTCAAATTGCTGCTGTCCCAACAGAAGTAAACGTCGCATACTCCCGTGAATTCAGAACCTTGAATAACATCCCATGATGGGTCTTCGTCAGGCGGCGCCGCGCTGTAGCTCATGCGGTTTGCATGTAGAAATGCGTTAGCCTGAGTGTTTGGGTTGGGAAATCTTACCCAAAACCCTTCATTGTTCCAGTTCCCCTGGCTGCCCCAATTTGCGGTATGCGAACTCCACGTAAGCGTACCAACCGACACAGCGGATGAGAACCCGGCGCCCGGCGCCGAAACACGTACAGAAACCGTAGATGTCGCGCCATTTGAGTCTTGAGCATATAGCAGCTTCCAACTTCTGATACCTTCTTTCAGGTCAATGTTAGACCATCTAATCCAAGTGCCGTTGCCGGTGTTCCCAACCCGGCCACTGGAACTGTCTTCAACGCCAATACCGTTATTGTTGCTAAAATAATCCGTTCCTCTCGTCCCGCCAACAAATGGCAGATTTCCTCCCATGCCGCTCGCGGCAGGGTCGCATTTCAGCGATACATACGATGGAACTACCGAAGGTGGTTCCTTGACGATAACGTTGTTTACCACCAATGGGTATGAGTCTTCGAAGACTTCTCCGCCGTCAACTGTTACTTTTACAGTGATGGTAGCGGCGCCATAGGCAACCGCCGTAACAACGCCGGTCGCTTCATTGACTGTTGCAACAGCCGGGTTTGAGCTTGAAAATGCGACTGTGACGGGAAAGCCGCCTGAGCCGCTTGCGCCATCTGAGCCGCCTGTGCCATAAGTGTTGTTAGCATAGGAGGTAATTTCGCTGATAAGGTCTGAAATAGCCTTTTGCATAGGCTGCTCCCCTACAACATGTGCAGTAAGCTGTCTAGTGTCAGTGTCGAATAACTTCTCATCGCTGAGCGCCACAGCCAAGTTCGATCTAATTGTCGTACCGGGCGCTGTCCACACCTTTGTGCCGCGGACGTCAACGTTCTTAGCCCACGGTCTGTAGCCTGGTTGTGGCTGACCGTCCAATTGAGCGCTGCCTGTCACGTTTAGTGTCAGCGTTTGTACAATATCGGCGCTGGACGTGCCTACTTCTATTTTGTAGCCGCCGGAATATACCACGCGCTTGCCCGGATTCAGTGGCCTGCCAAACTCGTTGTCAAACCCGGAATTATCAGCCGTATCGAAGAAGAAGAAATCGTTTACGTCAAGCTCCACTGTAACACCGGACTTCTTTTCAAGCCCATTGAGTTTTACATGCGCAAAACCCTTGAGCTGCTTGACAGGGTATGTATAATCGCGAATTGTATTTGCGGGGTTATCTACGTATGCCTTGGGAGAAGTCACATAAATCTGAACAGTCTGAGCGCCGGGCCTATTGCTCTTGTTTTCCACATCAAACGTTACTATGACCTTATCCTTGGTATTGGCGCTATTCTTGTCAATCTGAATATTTTTGACTTCATAGTTGGAGTACGACAGCCCGAATCCAAATGGCCATTGAATGTCGCCGGTAAAATGCTGATATGTGCGGCCATAGTTTACATAACCGCCGTTGCCATCTGGTTGAGCGCGCATGGAATAATCCAGTATACCCGGCACTTCTCCTTCATCTTTGTACCATGTGATAGGCAATCGTGAGCTAGGGTTCTGATCTCCGAAAAGGATTTGGGGGAGCGCCCAGCCCTGGTGCTGTCCATTATAACTGGAAAAGATGAATGCGTCTGTCTCGTCTATGAATGTGTCAACTGTGTGGAAACCAACCGACTGCATATATACAATACTTCTCTTAGCCACTTTGCTTATTTCATAGGCCAATTCGCCCTGTTTTAGCGGAAGTTCAAGTGTGTCACGGTCTCCGCCTTCGCCGCACAGCTTGTAGCCGCCCGGCAGATTGGGGGCCCTTTGCCCGCTTCCGACAACAACAACGGTTAGGTCAGCCAATGCTGCCGCAGCTTTCGCGTACTCGAAATCATCCGCGAAATTCTCTACGTCTTCCACAGCATTGGGGTTGCTGTTGCTGGAAACAACCATATAGATCAATGGCGAAGTCCCATATGTGCTAATCGCGTCTGCCAGGACGGCAGTATTTACATTGGCGGTTTGAGTTGTCGGATAATACCTGTAGTTTCCCCAGCCATCGCCGGAGTTGCGCGATGATGTCACCGTCGCCAAAACAGGCCCGCTATAGCTTCCCACGCGAAAATGCACATAGGCGGTACTTGGCGTACTGCTGTCGCCCGATGTCTCAATAGTAATCCCGGTGAGATTTTCAATGTCAAGAGACGTGAACGCCGCAAACGCGCCATCTGTTACGTACCCGAGGTTGTTGCCTTCCTTCTGGCAGCCTCCGATGACATTGGACTCCGTGGAGCTGTTTACAGTTAGAGTCTGCTTGCCGCCACTATAATGAAACCTGAAATTGCGCGTGTTTCGCATCCACCCGTCCCTGCCTTGCGGAGAGGGGTTGCCTTGAAACTGCTCAAAAGCTATGCTTTTTCCGGTGCGAGTGTTATAGTTGTTAATGTACCGCTGTAAGCCTCGCGCGATGGTGTCAATGTGGCGAAGCTCATTGCTGTCATTATTGTTTATCAACTGAGTTGGGAGGTCTCTGCTGTAGTCGCCTAATTCCAAGTAATTCGCGAAATCACCCACCAGGACGACAGTTCCGTCAGTCGGTACAGCGCTTAGGTCAACGGGAAGCGCGTTGCTATTGTAGTCTGCGTGAGCGGGAACATCATTTTTCAGAAGAGTCAACGATTCAATGGATGCTTGCCGGGAAAGCCTGAGGTTTGCATCGGATTCGAGGACATTGAATGAGCTTTGCCCAACATATTGGTTTGTAGCATACCCATTGTTTCCCGTCCTGCCAATCTCCCTGTAGCTATTCATTGCCGGCGGGTCAAACTCGCCGGTTCTCATGCGTTCGGTGAATATGCGCAAAAGAGCCAAATCCAAGTCGTCTTCGGTCATGTAGCCCGAGTCTATTGATTCAAGCGCATTTCTCAAATACACCTGCTGGCCTTCAAACGAGCAGTTAATATCCGTACCTGCCCTGATGGAACGGGCAGTGGCTTTTTGAGCAGCGTTGCCTCCTGTTACCCTGGGCCAGAAGCCGTTTGACCCTACCGCAATATCATTGACAGCGCCGCAATCAGACACAATGTGACCGTTAAATCCCCATGTCTTGCGGAGAAGGTCGTCCACCAGATATGTATTTGCCGGGCTGGGTACGCCATTGACTTTATTATAAGCTGTCATTGTCGATTCGACGGTGGTATTTTCCACAACATTTTGAAAGACGTTTAGATAATATTCCCGCAATGTGCGATCATTAATAATTGTCTCCCCACCATGGCGATTTGTCTCACTGTTGTTGGCGGCAAAGTGCTTAATTGCGGTAGAGGTTTTGAGGTAGCGCTCGTTGTAGTTCGGGTCTATCCCCTCAGTCCTTTCATCGCCCTGCATGCCACTTACGAACATTGTGGCGGTAATGCCCGCCAAAAATGGATCTTCGCCCATAGACTCTTCGTTACGCCCCCAGCGGGGATCGCGGTGCAGGTTTATTGTGGGCGACCAGTATGTCAGTGAATTCCCCTGTCTTGCATTCCACCCGATATTGCTATGGAAGCGCCCTTCGTCAGAGATTGCGACTGCCATTTCCAGCATGAGGTCAGGATTCCACATTGAAGCCATATTCAAAGGGGCAGGGAACGATGTAGCGTGCTCTTCACGCGCAATACCATGAAGAGCTTCCTTCCACCAACGGTTACCCAAAATACCGAGAGTGGGAACCGCCCCGGCCATAGTGCTGTCCAACGAGTTCCAGAACGCGAGGAGCTGAGCCCTCTTTTCTTCCTGAGTCATGCGAGAAATTAGGTCTGCCGCACGTTCTTCAAAGGACAGTTTTGTATCGCCGTATGCGCCATCGCCATAATGCGCAAGTACTTGATCGCGTGGAGTACCAGAAGGCGGTCGCTCCAGTAGATCAATAGATGCGTTCATAGGCGCTAATTGCTCGCCCTCCATAGCTGCTGGTACAGTTGGCGTAATAAACGAAAACAACATAAGAGTACTCAACATCAGGCTAATCAATCGTTTTTTTCTCATCTTTGCTCACATATCCTTTCATTCGTTAATAACATCAGTGCCATCGGTGATGGTTATGGTGAAGGTGATGCCCCCCCCAGGGCATTTGATTAAACAAATGAATCCATACATACCTAGTTCGCCATATACACCATATCGCGCTGTCATTCTTTATTAACCTTACAACATGTAAATAAACTGAGAATTAACATTTATCATCATAAAAGGAAATATTTTCTCCGATTCTCGCTTTGTTGAAAGTTTTCACCATGTGTAGGGGATGAAAGCGTTCACCTCCTACGACGCGGTCGTTTCTTTTGTGGTGAAAGAAGTTTTAGGCAGCTTTATGGTAACAACTGCCCCTTCTCCCAATGAGCTGTCAATAGTTATCTCTCCCTTGTGGAGTTCCACAATTTTTTTCACTATGCTCATTCCTATGCCAAAACCGTCTGATGAGTGGGATGTGTCTCCTTGATAAAATCTGTCAAAAATATGCTTAATGCTGAATTTGTCCATGCCACAGCCAAAATCCCGTACAGAGAATTCTACAGAATCAAGAGAGTCAAAAACACTTACGAAGATCTTGCCGCCGGGATTCGAGAACTTAATGGCATTGTCAAAAATATTATGCCAAACCTCTCTTAATAGCATTTCGTTTCCGTAATACTCAACATCTTCAATGCTTATGTCAAAATCCAGATTTTTTTCAGTCCATTTTGACTCTAATACCAAGATGGCTTGGCGAACACTTTCACCAATCTCGAAGGTTCCACACCCGCTCAACATAGTTTGCGATTCGATTTTGGACAAATTCAGGACATTAGATGCCAATGCGGTCAGTCTGTCTGATTCGCTGATGATGATATCTACGTATTCTTTTCGTTTATCGTCGGTAAGACCCGACTCATTGAGCAGACTTGCAAAGCCGCGCAAGGATACAATAGGCGTTTTAAACTCGTGTGAAAAATTACTGATGAAGTCCGCCTTGAACATTTCAATGCTTTCCAACTCCTCTGCTAATGCGTTAAACACATCGCAAAATTTCATAAGAGGCGTTGGGCTGAACAGATTGTGCTTTTTAATTCGAACACTAAAATCGCCTGATTCCAATATTCTCATTGATTCAAGAACTACATCCAATGACTTGCGTACAGACCAATCAGATATGATATTTATGAATATGCTCATTAATGCGATAATTCCAATTAAAATAATTATAGATCTGACTGCGTTTTCGAAAATAAAATCTAAAAGATCGAGCTTATAGAAAACAAAAAATAGTATACAAATAGCTATCCCGGTTAACAACCTGATAAAGTATATGAAAAGATAATACAGGAAAACCATGCCAAAACTCGGACGCTTTTTGTGGTTGTCATACTTTTTTTTATACTTATTGTCATGCTTATTATCATACTTGTTATCATACTTATTGTTATACTTGTTATCATACTTATTGTTATACTTGTTATCATACTTGTTATCATACTTGTTATCATACTTGTTATCATACTTATTGTCATACATTCCTAACACCTTTGTAACCCAACCCACGTATCGTAATAATCTCAAATTCCATAAGATGTTTAAGCCGTTTCCTCAAACGGTTAATGTGCACATTCACAGTTGTGTCTGTACTGTTTGTCTCATATCCCCATATTTCGTTCATTATCTCATTTTTTGTAAGAATTTTGCCCGGATAAGACAATAGTTTGTATAACAGATAGAATTCTTTTGGGGGTAAATCTATTGTTTCTTCGCCACGTTTTACGGTTAACCCATCGTAATCAAGAACCACTTCCCCGATTTGGATTTTTCGTTCATGAACTATCCTCGCTCTGCGCAGTAAAGCTTGGATTCTAAGCAATAGTTCCATATTATCAAAGGGTTTTATTATAAAATCATCCACTCCGGATATAAACCCCCGATACTTATCTTCGAGTGACTGTTTTGCCGTCACCATCAATATGGGAAGCCCAATATTGTTGTCGCGCAACTCCTTTGTCAATTCATGGCCATCCATTTTAGGCATCATGACATCAACAATCATCAAGTCAATATGGTAATAATCCAGCATATTCAATGCTTCGCAACCATTGATTGCTGAATATACTTGGTATCCCTTTGTCTCAAGCAAGGCAACTAAAAATTTTCGAGTATTGGTATCATCTTCAACAACTAAAATACTGAACAATGGATTTCCCCAATCTTTAGCTAGTATAACTCAAGCATAAATGGCAACCAACAAAAATTGTTAATCGCGGATTGCATTTTTGGAGTTAGCTTACTCCAGTGCTGCAACTGTTAGCTTACTCCAGTGCTGGAACTGTTAGCTTACTCCAGTGCTGGAACTGTTAGCTTACTCCAGTGCTGGAACTGTTAGCTTACTCCAGTGTTGGAACTGTTAGCTTACTCCAGTGCTGGAACTGTTATCACAGTATCGCTACTCCGCATCAGGATATTCGATAATAGAGCATTTGAAGTCACTTCCTGCTACCAACATGCTATTCGCTCCCAAAGCGAAGGCAAAAATATCAGCGTCCAACACGCCCTCAATCGTGTTACAAACGGAGCAATCCGCTATTGTAAGCAGCCTTCCTCCGTTACATGAAGCGAATAATTGATCTTCGTATGCATCAACCGCGCTTATTGTAATGGGATAAAACTCTTCTGGAGGCTTTTTATTTATTTCCGATAAACTTCGAAAAAACCATACTTCCCCTCCGTTATCGGAAAACATGATATGTGGTATTCCCGGCTCGTCCGCGACATGACCCAGTATATAGAGTGCTTGCCCAATGTTCTTAATGCTTGAGAAAACATACTTTTCATAATAGCCGTCGTAATACCTATTGAAGTTCTCAACGCTCCAAATGCCGTCGGTATCCAATATATAAATGTCCGTGTCGGCGGATATGCCCATCATGTATTCACTACTTGCGTCAATCGCCACAATGGCGCTGCCTGTCAGCTTATCCATAACGCTCCATGATATGCCGTCGTTTGAGCTTAATATACTGCCATTAACTGTGCAAGCGTAAAATGCGTCGTTAAACGAAGTAACCCCCAAAATATCCGCATCGGTGGCTTTACTCGCTTGAACAAAGTTTTTGCCATCCATGCTATAAAGGATAGTCCCGCCGGAACCAACTATCAGCGTTATATGTTCTTGAACAAGTATGCCTATTAAATCGGCGTCCGTTGCGGTGGACACATGTTCCATCGACCCATCGGCGGATATAATGTCGATACGACCCCCTGTCCCGCAAACCAGAAACGTTTCGCCGCCACTGTCCTGCCTATCCTGCCTATCCGGCACGTCCTGCCTATCCCGACTATCCGGTACGTCCTGCCTATCCTGCCTATCCGGTACGTCCTGCCTATCCCGACTATCCGGTACGTCCTGCCTATCCTGCCAATCCGGTACGTCCTGCCTATCCGGCACGTCCTGCCTATCCTGCCTATCTTGCGTGTTCGTCTCAAGCGCGGCACAGGCATAATACCCCGATACCCGAACAGACGGTGCGTGTTGTACGCTATACTCGCTTCCACCTATTTCATCGCGACTCTCAGGAGTTTCGCTAAAACTCGCACTGCATGCACAGGTTGCAGTCGCTAGTAAAACGATGAAAGCTGAAATCAAATATCTCATTTTATTAGCTCCTTATCCCTGCTTCGAAGCAATCACCTGTATTGTAAGGTGAAAACATAAACTGAATATAAACATTCCCAAGGAAGTTTCAATGGGGCATGAAAATGCCATTTTTTATTACTTTAAGCTGGACGGGCCAAAGCCAAAGGGCAGTATCTGCTCCAACGTGTTCGCCATGAGTTCCCCTCCGCTGTTCGCAACAATGATACGAAAAGCCGCTGGGTCGCAAAACTCCATCATTACCTGCCTGCATACCCCACAAGGGTAAGCATATCCGTATTCCTTTGCTCCCGCAGGGCCGCCGACAACCGCAATTGCCTCAAACTCGCGCTCCCCTTCGGACACAGCTTTGAAGAATGCGGTTCTTTCCGCGCAGTTAGTGGGCGAAAAGGACGCGCACTCAATATTGCACCCCCGGTAAACCTTCCCGCTCTTACCCAACAATGCGGCCCCTACGCAAAACTTTGAATACGGCGACCACGACATCTCTCGGGCTTTGACAGCCTCACTAACCAACATCTTATCATCCATGACTAAATCCCCCTCCTTTATCCTATCTTACGCTGATACTATTTACTTTTGCCCAAGTGATACTTGTCGGGCACCCACCAGAATACCTGCATACCTGCATACCTGTATATCTTCATACCTGCATACCAGTATATCTTCATACCTGTATATCTTCATACCTGCATACCTGCATACCTGCATACCAGTATATCTTCATACCAGTATATCTTCATACCTGTATACCTGCATACTTGTATGGCTTGCTTATGTGAAATAAACAAAGGTACCACCCAATAAACTAGTTTTTAACCACCTCAAGATATCGATTTTCGATATTTTTCCGTAATCGCTGGCTTCAGCATGCATTGTGTCTGTATTAAAAGCAATTACGGTCACCCAATGCCAGCTCTCTAAATTATTTAGTGACCCGTTTGAATTGTTTAGAAATGCCACCGGCGCGTCTGAGTCCAGAGCGGCACGAATAAACTGGCTTACCATGTCTGGATTCGGACGTTTGCGCGTTAATAAAGATATATCCAGCACCTGGGATATTATTTGTCGTCCATGTTCTGTTCCATAGCTTTTAATTCCGTCCGAAAAAATCGCCGAGTTGTGTATGCCAAGCATACCAGGGGTAATGAAGGTAAACATCTCATTCATGAGTTCAATGTAGCGGCTTATTCCGCCTTGGCCCCCTGTAGCGTACCAAATCAGGTTAGATGCGGCAACGGGTCCACATCCAGACTTTCTTCGCCAATTGTCCACATACCATGCTTGAGAGCCGCCAACATGCATTTTACCATTTTGATCCAATATATTCAATGTACTAGGTTTGCTAAGTGTTATTATCATGGCAGTATTATACAACAAATTTGTAGAAAATAGTTGTACATTACTCATTTTCCAAATATTATGCGATGTCTCTTAAGTCCCTTAAGTCTCTTAAGTCTCTTAAGTCTCTTAAGTCTCTTAAGTCTCTTAAGTCTCTTAAGTCGTGTCTATTCAAATACCCCCTCTTCGTCATTGCGAGGAGCGTAGCGACGAAGCAATCTAGTCTGTGAAATCTCTGTTTTGCTGTATTTTCCCATTAAATCGGTGCCTGGATTGCTTCGCTTTGCTCGCAATGACGGGGGGTATTTGAATAGGTACATGTCGGTACATGTCGGTACATGTCGGCACATGTCGGTACATGTCGGTACATGTCGGCACATGTTGGTACATGTCGGTACATGTCGGTACATGTTGGTACATGTTGGTACATATCGGCACATGTCGGCACATGTCGGTACATGTCTCTTAAGTTATTCTCTGCCTCAAACTAAAAAAGTCATTTATTGTGGTATAATGTGAGTGGAGGGTTCACATTATGGAAAAAATAACGAAAGACATGATTATATCGGAAGTATTGGAAATGGATATTAAAACTGCCCCAATATTTATGGAAAATGGTATGCATTGCCTCGGCTGCCCGTCAGCGTCAGGCGAAAGCCTTGAAGCCGCATGCTTTGTTCATGGGCTGGACGCGGATAAGCTTGTTAACGAACTGAACAAATACTTTGACAGCCAGGATGCAACCGATTAGAAACTGCATGACAGCCAGGATGCAACCAATTAGGAACTGCATGACAGCCAGGATGCAACCAATTAGGAACTGCATGACAGCCAGGATGCAACCGATTAGGAACTGCATGACAGCCAGGATGCAACCGATTAGGAACTGCATGACAGCCAGGATGCAACCACCTGGGAACTGTTTGACAGTTCCTTAACTGCCGTTCTCCCCTCTGTCCATATATTTCACTATTACTGGATTCGCGTAAAAGTTTATGACGAAGCCGATCAGGCTGTTTGTAATTAGGATAAACAACAGTGCCCCAAACAGGGGGTTGGCAAACGTTACGAGTGTTAACGATGCGCATAGGGCGAGTATCAGCAGGTTCGGAAAGAATTTTAATATGGCAAATATGAGGGCATTTTTATATATTTGTTTAACTGTCAGCTTAAAAGACACAAGCATCGGGTATATGAACAGGTGCATCATTAAAAAGATAATAAAAACAAGCGCAGACAGGCCAAATCCCGCCGTGTACAATATGGATACTGAAATCATATCCCAATAGAAATTGAGCGAAACGAACATAGCTACAAATGCGATAATATCAATAGCGCATATAGCGAGGCTTTGTTTTAGGTTGCTAAGCGCATGTTCTTTAAAGTCCAATAGAATGAATGCGTGGCGCTCCATCGAATAATTTCTAAGCACATACGTCATACCTGCCTGTGCGGGCCCCGTTGTAATGAGGGGCAGCGCAATAAAAACTGATGCCGCCGCAAGCCTAAATACAATGTCTACTACAATATAACCTGTTGATATACTCAAAATATTTGTTAAAAAAAATGCAATTACCAGTGCTGGTATGTTGAATACCGTGAAAAGGAGGTTAACCCTGACGATGTTCCAGAACTTTCTGATGAGTATTTCAATGAACAGCAATACCTTGTGCTTTGGCGGCGGATCCTTTGGAACTCCCCGCCCCGGTTTCATATAATCAAATAAACTAAAAAGGCCCGCCATATAAACACGCTCCCAATCCTCGAAGTACAACAAACAGCAAAACACAAGAACTCACCCTTTGCGTTACTGTTCCCGCGCATTTTTCCTTGACACCCCTTATAATGCTTGATATAATCCACTTTGCAAGCAACTTGCCCGAGTGGCGGAATGGCAGACGCGGTGGACTCAAAATCCACTAATGGCAACATTGTGGGGGTTCAAGTCCCTTCTCGGGCACTAACTCACGATAACTCGAACCTATTGCTAACAGGCGGTGGGTTCGGGTTTTTTGTATCCTTTTGTCTGAGTTCAGTATTTTTTTGCGCTCGACTATCAATGCCCACGCCTTCCTGTTATTTCTTTCCATCCAACTATATCACAACCCGCGCTGACGTTCAACCCAAAAGTAATGATAGATAGGGTTTGAAACCCAAAAGCAATGATAGGGTTGGAATAATATGGAAATACGAAACATTTTTCCTTAAAGGCTTGACTTGTCTGGTTTTTATGTATAGAATAGTGAAGAATTTCAAAAACAGGAGGGTTTTAGAACATGAACAAAACCGAGTTGATTAATGCTATTTCCGAAAAAGCTGCTTTAAGCAAAAAAAATACCGAAATAGCGTTAAATGCTACATTAGCCTCTATCGAAGAAGCTTTAAAGAAAGGCGATAAAGTTGTTTTGGTCGGCTTCGGGACTTTTGAAGTAAAAAGCAGGGCAGCGAGAAAAGGAAGAAATCCGCAGACCAGCGAAGAGATTCAGATACCCGCATCTAAGGCACCGGTTTTTAAGGCTGGAAGGAGTTTAAAGGATTCGGTCAACGCATAACAGTCAACGATACTATAAAAGGCTAAAGCTCAGATACATACCGAGCTTTAGTTTTTTTTTTGCTTTTTTGGCTCTCGCTTGGTTCCCCTTCTGCTTGGTTCCCCTCCAACTTGGTTCCCCTCCTGCCTGATTACCATCGGGGCTGCGATTATTGGATAAGCCCTGTTTGATCCTTCAACAACTCAATAGCCCGTGCGTACTGATCGTCCAGCCTGACCCTCTCTTTTTCGATAAACCTATTGATTTCTGTTTGAAGCGCAATGTCAATCATGTCTTTGTATCTTATTCCCTGTTCTTTGCAGAATTCTAGCAGGGCCTGGGATGTTTTGCCATCAAATACAAGGTCAGGGGGATCGATTTCATAACCTAGCATCGCAAGAAGTTTTTCCAGATAAAAAACGTTGATGTCAACATCCCCGACGGCAATATCGTTTAGCTCCGCCATTTCCGCAATCAGCGCAAGCTCTGCCAGCTGTTCTGGCTGCTTGATTCTGACCACCCTGTTTGGCACAATGCCTTTCATATCGATCATCTTTCCATTTGGAGTCAAGTAGAGGCCGTTTGTGATTAAAGCCCAGCCGCCTACGTCGTAGTCTGTTAAAGCACCCATAACATTTCTGGAGAGATCAGCCATATTGACGCTGTCTTCGGCGTACGAGACTGCCTTTCTGTAACCCGACAATGACAGGACTTCGTAGAGCCTTTGCACCCTCGCTTTGCCAAAGGTCCGGTTCCCGACCAGCACAGAAGCCTGGTTGTCTTTTAGTGCCCCAGCCAACAGTTCCGCGCTGCTTGCTGTGTTGCCGTTGATTAGCGTAACTACCTCAAACTTTGCCTTTGACAAATAAGAGTAGTATGACATGCTTCCTGCTGATTCTTGTTTGTATAAGGCAAAGTTTGAGGTAGTTACGCTAATCA
>Ga0099364_10003833_pt1 | contig 23078 bp, 20 predicted proteins | sample TergutTh196P3_FD_73070 | JGI IMG/M metagenome (GOLD analysis project Ga0099364, IMG submission 73070) | Microcerotermes parvus P3 segment gut microbial communities from Pointe-Noire, Republic of the Congo - Th196 P3 | ecosystem: Host-associated > Arthropoda: Insects > Digestive system > Gut ...
GGGCGTTGTGTATGTCTACACCGAAAACGGCGAATTTCTCGGCGAGGGCGCGCTGGTGTTCGAGGCCAACGAGCCGGATTATACGATCCCCCATAAACGGATTTATCTCTCCCGCATGGTTGTGAAGCACAGCGAGCGGGGCCGCGGCATCGGCGGGATTCTGCTTGACTATCTTTGCGATATTGCCCGGGAAATGGGTTATAGCGAAATGACGCTGGGTGTGGATACGGATAATCACGCGGCCCGGCGCCTGTATGAGAAAAAGGGCTTCACCACGCTGCTTTATCAGGGCGTGGATCAGTACGGGGAATATGTAAAGCTGCTGAAGCGCTTGACGGCGGCCAGAGAATAGAATATTCGATTAGAATATATGTTCGAAAAATGCTTGCGTTTTTCCGCGCGCTGTGTTATAATACTTTTAATAACAAAACAATCAGTGATCGTTTGAAAGGGTTGACATGCAGAAAGACCTTGTTGTCAGAGGCGCGCGGGAGCACAATTTAAAAAATCTCAATCTTACGATTCCCCGGGATAAGCTGGTGGTCTTCACCGGGCTGTCGGGCTCCGGAAAGACCTCCCTGGCCTTCGACACGATTTATGCCGAGGGGCAGCGGCGCTATGTGGAGTCCCTGTCCTCCTATGCCCGCCAGTTTCTTGGGCAGATGGAAAAGCCCAACGTGGACAGCATTGAGGGGCTCTCCCCCGCGATTTCCATCGACCAGAAAACCACCTCCCGCAACCCGCGCTCCACCGTGGGCACTGTCACGGAGATATACGACTACCTGCGCCTGCTTTACGCCCGGGTGGGGGTTCCCCATTGCCCGGATTGCGGGCGCGAGATCAGCCGCCAGACGGTGGACGACATCGTGGACAAGCTCATGGAGCTCCCCGAGGGCACGCGCTTCCAGCTGATGGCCCCCATCGTGCGGGGCCGCAAGGGCGAATATCAGAAGGAGCTGGAGCAGGCCCGCAAAAGCGGTTACGTCCGCGCCCGGGTTGACGGCAGCTTGTATGAGCTGTCCGAAGATATTCCCATGGACAAGAACAAGAAGCACAGCATTGAGATTGTGGTGGACAGGCTCGTGATGAAGCCCGGGCTCCGCAGCCGTCTGACAGACTCCGTGGAGACCGCCACGCGCCTGGCCGAGGGCCTGCTGCTGGCGGATGTCGTCGGCGGGGAGGAGCTGCTGTTCTCACAGAACTACGCCTGCCCCGAGCACGGCTTCAGCATGGAGGAGCTTGCCCCGCGCATGTTTTCCTTCAACAATCCATTTGGGGCATGCCCCCGCTGCAGCGGCCTGGGCACCTTCCTGACGCCCGACCCGGAGCTGATTTTTCCCGATAAATCTCTCTCTCTGCGCGAGGGCGCGCTGAAAGCCTCCGGCTGGAGCCAGGCGGAGGGCGGCACGATCGCGCAGATGTACCTGGAGGGCCTGGCGGATTACGCGAAGTTCTCCATGGATACCCCCGTGGGCGAGCTCCCGAAGGCCGCGCTTGAGTTGATTCTGAACGGCACGAAGGGCAAGCGCATCACCATGCACCGCACGGCGGGCTACGGCACGGGCACCTATGTCACGGATTTCGAGGGCATCGCCAACAATCTCCTGCGCCGCTACAAGGAGACCCAGAGCGACTCCATGCGCGCCGAGCTGGAGCAGTATATGACCGTGAAGCCCTGCTCCGCCTGCGGCGGCGAACGGCTGAAAAAAGAAAGCCTCTGCGTTACGGTGGGCGATATCAATATTTCGCGGTGCACGCGTTTTTCGATTTCCAAAGCCCTGGATTTCTTCGACAGCCTGGCGCTGCGGGAGCGCGACAGAATGATCGCCGACCAGATCCTGCGGGAAATCAAGGCCAGATTGAATTTTTTGCGCAGCGTCGGGCTGGATTACCTGAATCTCTCCCGGGCGGCGGGGACGCTTTCCGGCGGCGAGAGCCAGCGCATCCGCCTGGCCACGCAGATCGGCTCCTCCCTCATGGGGGTGCTGTATATCCTGGATGAGCCCAGCATCGGCCTGCATCAAAGAGACAACGGCAAGCTCATTGAGACCTTAAAATCCCTGCGGGATCTGGGCAACACGCTGATTGTCGTGGAGCACGACGAGGACACCATGCGCGCGGCGGACCACATCGTGGACATTGGCCCCGGCGCGGGCATCCACGGCGGCCAGCTGGTCTGCCAGGGCACAGCGGAGGAAATCATCGCCTGCGAGGGCTCGCTCACGGGGCAGTATCTCAGCGGCAGAAAGGGCGTTCCCCTGCCCGGGCACAGGCGCGGGGGCAACGGACACCACTTAATCGTGCGCGGCGCGCGGGAGAACAACCTCAAAAATATTACGGTGGATTTTCCCCTGGGGATGTTTTTGTGCGTCACCGGCGTTTCGGGCTCCGGCAAATCCTCGCTGGTGAACGAAATTCTGCACAAAACCCTGGCGGCCAGACTCAACCGGGCCCACACCTTTCCCGGCGACTGCGACGGCGTGGACGGCCTGGAGGCTTTGGATAAGGTCATCGACATCAACCAGTCCCCCATCGGGCGCACGCCCCGCTCCAACCCCGCGACCTATACGGGGGTATATACCGAGATCCGCGAGCTCTACGCCAGCGTGCCGGACGCGAAACAGCGGGGCTACAAGCCGAATCGGTTTTCCTTCAACGTGAAGGGCGGGCGCTGCGAGGCCTGCCAGGGCGACGGCATCGTGAAGATTGAAATGCATTTTTTACCGGATATCTACGTCCCCTGCGAGGTCTGCAAGGGCGCGCGCTACAACCGCGAAACCCTGGAGGTCAAATACAAGGGCAAATCCATCTACGACGTGCTGGAGATGACGATTGAAGAGGGCCTGCGGTTCTTCGAGAACGTGCCCAAAATCGCCCGGCGGCTGCGCACTTTGTTTGAAGTCGGCCTGGGCTATGTGAAGATCGGCCAGCCGGCGACGACGCTTTCCGGGGGCGAGGCCCAGCGGGTGAAGCTGGCCGCCGAGCTCTCGAAGCGCTCCACGGGCAAGACGATCTATATCCTGGATGAGCCCACCACGGGGCTCCACGCCGCCGACGTGCACCGTCTGCTGGAGGTGCTCCAGCGCCTGGTGGAGGGCGGCAACACCGTGCTGGTGATTGAGCATAACCTGGACGTGATCAAGACGGCGGACTACCTCATCGATCTGGGCCCCGAGGGCGGCGACGCCGGCGGCGAGGTGATCGCCCTGGGCACCCCCGAGGAGGTGGCCGCGAACCCGCGCTCGTTTACGGGGGTGTATTTGAAGAAGGCATTGGAGGATACGAAGTGACCAATGATGAGGTTATGCGCATCGCCATGGCCCAGCAGGCGATTGATTGCGGCTGCGAGCCAGAGGATTTTACGCGCGCCGAGAATGCTGTTTTCATCTCGAAAAAGAATTCCGAAGCACGGCGTTATCTGAAGAATCTGCCTTTCTTTTTCGATCTGGTTTTCTACGGTGCCAATGTTGTGGCATCGGTGGATGAGCGTATCGCTGATTTTGTGGAAGACTTTATCAACAGCCGCAAGCCCTACAGCTGCTTTGACGCGGATGGCATCTATCTGCTGAATGCCGAATTCGCGAAGTACGGAAAGAAAATCAAATTTTTGGCGGAGTACTGGCTGCCGGACATGAATCTACTGTCTGCTCTGCCCTGCGCCTATGAAACGCGGATATTAACCCAGCTGGATTTCGCGGAACTGTATTTGCCGCAGTGGGGCAATGCCCTGTGCGCCGATCGCGCGGAACGGGATGTGCTTGGTGTCGGGGCCTATGATAATGGGCAATTGATTGCTCTGGCGGGCTGCTCCGCTGATTGCGGCGGCATGTGGCAAATCGGCATTGACGTGTTGCCGGAATACCGGCGACAGGGCATTGCGGCGGCATTGACAAGCCGTCTGGCCGTTGAGATTGCAGCACGGGGCAAGGTTCCGTTTTATTGCTGCGCCTGGGCAAACCTGGGCTCCGCAAGAAATGCCGTCAAAAGCGGTTTTCGTCCGGCCTGGGCGGAGATGACTGCTGCTGATATAGAAGAAAACGTATAATACTGGAGGGCGGCTGATGAAATACTACGTTGTGGACGCGTTTACCGCCTATGTGACTAATAACGGCCGGGACTGCCTGCTGCTGCTGGAGAACGAGCGGCGCGGCGCGGTGCTTTACTGTGAAAACCGCGGCGAAAGGGTCAAGATTGCCGGCAAGGCGGCGTTGTATCTGCAAGGAGAGATTTATGCGAACGCAAATCCCTGATACCGTATCCTTTGACCGCGAAAACAACCGCCTGCTGCTCATCGACCAGACCAGGCTCCCCAACGAGACGCGCATTCTGGCGCTGCGTACGATTGAGGAAATGGAAGAGGCCATCCGGTCGCTGCGGGTGCGCGGGGCCCCGGCCATCGGCGTGGCGGCGGCCATCGGGCTGGCGGTTCTGGCGGGTGAAATGGGCGGGGTTGATGATGCTCTATTGCGGGAATATGCCCTGCGCCTTAAAAAGACCCGCCCCACGGCGGTGAACCTCGCATGGGCCATTGACCGTATGCTGTCTGTTGGGCACACAAAAGAAATGTTGGCGGAAACGGCTTTGGCTATCTGGCGCGAGGACATTGAGACCTGCAGACGCATCGGCGGGCACGGCAGCGCGCTGCTGCGGGACGGCGACAGCATTCTGACCCACTGCAACGCTGGCCGTTTGGCCGCCGTGCGCTACGGCACAGCATTGGCGCCGGTCTATGTCGCGGCGGAGCAGGGCAAGCATGTGCATGTATTCGCCGGCGAGACCCGTCCCCTGCTGCAGGGCGCGCGGCTGACGGCGTATGAGCTGGCCGAGGCGGGAATTCCCGTTACGCTGCTGTGCGACAATATGGCCGCCGGGCTTATGCAAAGCGGGCGGGTGTCGGCGGTTTTTATCGGCGCGGACCGCGTCGCGGCCAACGGCGACACCGCCAATAAGACAGGTAGCCTGGGGCTCAGTGTTCTGGCCAGGGCTTTCGGACTCCCCTTCTATGTCTGTGCCCCCGCATCGACCTTTGATCGCTCCTGCCCCACAGGCGCGCAAATCCCCATTGAGCGGCGCGGCGCGGAGGAGCTCACGACGCAATGGTACCAAAACCGGATGGCGCCGTCAGGCGCGGCGGTCTACAATCCCGCGTTCGACGTGGTTCCGGCGGAGAATATTACGGCATTCATCACGGAAGACGGCGTAAGCCCCCCGCGAAAAAGCGCGATATAAGAAGATAAAAAGTTAACGAAAAAGGGCTTGTCAGAGAATCCATTATATGGTAATATATTGCGGGATATTTCAGAAGCGTACCTGAAGTATTTGCTGCGTATGTTTATTTTTTTCACAAGAAGAAGGGTCGAGATACTTTATGGAGCAAAGCACTGGCATCGAACAAGCTTTGGCAAAAGCAAAACGGATTCATTTCATCGGCATCGGCGGTTCGGGCATGTGCCCTCTGGTGGAAATTCTGCACGGCGAGGGTTATGCGATTACAGGATCGGACAACAACGAGAGCGAGACCCTCAGCCGTATACGCGCGCTGGGGATTGACGCGCGGCTGGGCCAGCGGGCGGAAAACATCGCCGGCGCCGAGCTGATCATCTACACCGCCGCGGTTCTGGCGGATAATCCGGAGCTTGCGGCGGCCAAGGCCTCGGGCGTTCCAACCTATGAGCGCAACGCCTTGCTGGGAGCGCTCACCCGCCGTTACGCCAATTGTGTATGCGTGTGCGGCACCCACGGCAAGACCACTACCACGGCCATGCTCACCCAGATTATGCACACGGCGGGGCTGAAGCCCACGGCGGTTATCGGCGGCAAGCTCCCGCTGACCGGCACCAATGGAATCACTGGGTGCGGCGAGCATATGGTCGTGGAGGCCTGCGAGTTTCAGGATCATTTTTTGCAGCTGAGCCCGGATGTGGCCGTGATCCTCAATGTGGACGAAGACCACATGGAGTACTTCAAGACGCTGGACAAGCTTGTCGCGTCCTTTCGCGCCTTCGCCTCCATGGCGACGAAAACGGTCATCTACAACGGGGACGACGCCAACACCAGAGAGGCTCTGGAGGGCGTGAACGGCGGAAAGAAGCACATCACCTTCGGCCGCTCCCAGGGAAATATCTTCCGCGCGGTCAACGTGCGCATGCGGGGCGCTTTCGCCAGCTATAACCTCCATTACCACGGCGAGCTCCTGACGAGAATCAATCTGCGGGTGCCCGGCGTTCACAATGTGTCCAATTCCCTGGCCGCCATCGCCGCGGCCATGTGCTCCGGCGCCAGCGTTCTGGACTGCGAAAAGGGCATTGAGACCTTTCGCGGGGCGGGGCGGCGCTTCGAGATTCTCGGGCAATACCACGGCATCACCCTCGCGGACGACTACGCCCATCACCCCAAGGAGCTGGAGGCGGCGCTCACCGCGGCCAGGCAAATGAATTTCCGCAAGGTATGGGCGGTCTTCCAGCCCTTCACCTTTTCCCGCACGGCGCTGCTCATGGACGAATTCGCCAGGGTTCTGGCGATCGCGGACGAAGTTGTGCTTACGAGGATTATGGGCTCCCGCGAGGTCAACACCTATGGCGTGACTGCGGCGCAGCTGGCGGAGAAGCTCCCCGGCAGCGCGTGCTTCGAGGAATTTGAAGAGGCCGCCGGCTACGTTGTCGCCCAGGCCCAGCCGGGGGATCTCGTGATCACTCTCGGCTGCGGGGATATTTATAAAGCCGGGAAGATGATGATTGAGAAATGGGCGCCCGCGGCGGGCTAGCTTCTAATATAAGCGTACAAGCCAGATGTTTGGATATTGAGGCGGTTCGCCTTAAATAATGCCCCGAAGGCCCGCACGGTCCGCCTGGGCCGCAGGGATATGCGGGTCCCACGGGGCCAATGGGTCCCACCGGCCCCACAGGGGCCAATGGCATCGCCGGCGCGACAGGCGCCACGGGAGCCACCGGGGCCACGGGAGCCACAGGCAATACTGGCGCGACAGGAGAGACCGGAGCCTCCGGCGTGACCGGGGCAACGGGCCCTACGGGAGAGACGGGAGCCACCGGAAGCTCGGGCGCCACGGGAACTACAGGAGCCACCGGGCCGGCGGGCGCTGCCGGTGAGCCGGGCGAAAGCATTACTGGCCCTGCGGGTCCGCCTGGCCCACAGGGCCCACAGGGCGTGCAGGGTATTGAGGGTCCGCAAGGTGTTCAGGGGCCTTACGGCGGCACGGGCCCGACAGGCGCCAGCGGTGAAAGAGGTCCTACGGGAGTTACGGGTGTCACCGGCCCCACTGGCGCCACCGGCCCGGAAGGTGGTCCGCCTGGCCCGCCTGGCCCAACGGGTCCCACGGGCCCGGAAGGTGGCCCGCCTGGCCCCACCGGCGCAACCGGGTCAACGGGGCCAACGGGCCCTACGGGAATTGGCATCGCCGGCCCGACCGGGCCTACAGGTCCGCAGGGAATCCAGGGATTCCAAGGACAGCAGGGTATCCAGGGGCCTCAGGGAACCCCGGGCGTTACCGGCGCGACCGGGCCCGAGGGCCCGGCAGGGACCCCGGGGGGCCCCCCCGGCCCGACAGGCCCTGCCGGGCCTACGGGTCCCGCGGGCGGGCCCACGGGACCAACGGGGGCGACGGGAGCAACTGGCGCTACAGGTCTCGGTATTACGGGCCCCCCTGGTTCGGCAGGTCCCCAGGGACCCGCGGGGCCTCAGGGTATTGAGGGTCCGCAGGGCGTTCAGGGGATTCAAGGGCCGCTGGGCCCCACCGGCGTGGGTGAAACGGGACCCACGGGACCAACAGGACTGACCGGGGCGACAGGTTCGACCGGAGCGACGGGCGCGACGGGCGCCACAGGTCCGGCGGGAACTCCCGGTGGCCCGCCCGGCCCCACTGGCCCCACGGGGCCGGAGGGCGGCCCGCCCGGGCCCACGGGTCCGACGTCGCCTACGTCATAAACCAAACCAAGAAATCACAACCACAATACAAATAGAAAAAAAGAAACATTTCAGTCGAACTATAGTATAATTTAGTTAGGAATTAAAATGAGAAAGGATGTAAGCCAATGAATACAATTGAAGAAGATCGGGTTTTCAAAAAAACAATTGAAGAATTGATCCAAGAAGAAAATTTGGAGTACATAAGCCGAGTAAAAGATAAAAGAAGAAGAATTGAAAAAGAAAAGAAAGAACTTCTACAACAGACAGAGCAAGGTACCCCGCTAACGAAGGAATAGCTCAAGCGACCTATTTAGCACCCGCTAAACAGGCCGCTTTTTTTATGCCGAGAAAATCCGTCAACATAGGCAGGCCTCGTACCGGTATAACGGAGTTTGCTTTCAAAGGAAGCAAAGACGATCTACCCCAGAGGTACGGGCGCTGGGTTCCTGTGTTGATCGGAGGAATTGGAATAAATCTGCACATTTACCCCCTGTCAACCCTGTTCTACACGCACCGCGCGGAGCATAAAATGGAAGCAGACAACCACCGCCACCCCGCAAACCCTGATGGCACAACACTTTGGAGCAGAATCTTGGTTTATGTAATAGAGGGGTCTCGGCTCTTTTTTTGCGAAAAAACACCCGAGACCCCTCTATTACAACATTAGTATTATTCTGTTTGTGTGTGTTGTGTTTGGTAGTTGGGTGTGGTGGTGGTTAGAGAGAAAGTTAGTGGTAAGTGGTTGTAGGTAGATAGTTAGTAAGATAAGGGGGGATGATTTTGAGTGCCAAAGGCTTACAGATACAAGAGCGGGATTTAGATATTTTAAGATTGGTTCACCGGTTCCGGTTTTGTTTGAGCCGACATATTAAAGTGCTGTGCGGCTTTGACGGAGCCAGAGCCGCCAACCGAAGATTAAAAATGTTGGTTGACGCTGGGTATCTGGAAAGAAAAAAATATTTGTACGGCATTTCGGAAATGTACACCCTCAGCCATAAAGGGCGAATCTTGCTCGGCGTGAACAAGCGTGAAGATAAAATTCGCCTTGACCGAATTACCCATGATATCTATGTACTCGATTCGGTTGTTTATTTCTGCCTTAAATATGGAATTTCCTTTGCGGCTGTTCAAAGCGAAAAAGAACTTCATATCCAAGATGGCTTTTGCGTAAGAAAACATCAGCCGGATTTTGCGGTTGAAATCGCATGGGAAAGCATTGCCGTTGAGGTGGAGTTAAACCCAAAAGCAAAGATTCGCATGGGGGAAAATATCCGGGAGAATTACCTAAAATACGACAAACAAATTTGGATAACGAATAATAACAAGGTTTTTTCATTACTCGGAGAGCTGAAAAACGAATATTCTAACATTGACGTGATACGTTTAGAGGAAGTGTTAGAGTATGTCAAGTCTGGATATAGCTAGTATTGTTATAATAATTATCGTGGGAGGAATTTATATGAGCTTGTTTAGATTCATTCGAAGCATGAGAACGCCGGGTGACGGTGTCTTTGATTTCGAGCGCGATCATGAGCAAGCTCTAAAAAAGACAGTATATCAAGGTGAGAAACCGCCAGAAGAAGCCGTGTTCATCGGTAAATCATCAAATAAAAACGTGTTTATCCCAAGTGACGCTAAGCACGTTTTTGTTTGCGGGACGACTGGCAGTGGCAAGACCGTTGCACTTGCAAACTTTTTAGCCAGCGGAGCCGGGTACAATTACCCCATGCTGATTATTGATGGCAAGGGTGACACCGATTCAGGTTCCCTGCTTGAAATGACAAAGAAGCTATGCCCCTATAGAAAGCTCTATGTTATCAATTTGAATGAGCCGGGAGCCAGTGACAAATACAATCCATTCAAAAATACCAATACGGATGTTATCAAGGATATGCTTATCAACATGACCAATTGGAGTGAGGAACATTACAAATACAACACAGAGCGATATATCGGGCGGTTATGTAAATTGTTATCCATGCAGGGGATAGCGATCTCACTCGATAGCTTAACGAAATATTTAACTACGGCTAATTTTATCAAGTTAAGCAAGGATGTCAGCGAGAAAAAGCAAATGAGCAAGGCCGAGCATCTTGAAGATGTTGACCTTGCCAAGACCAGCGGGAAAATAGCCGAGAGTGCCGCAGCGCGTTTCGCTACGATTAAAGACAGCGACCTCGGGCAGATATTTGATGCATCCGGGATTGACATCTACACCGCCCTACAGGAAAACGCTGTTATTCTGTTTGTGCTGAATCCACTGCTTTATCCTGAAATGTCGCCGCTGATTGGGAATCTAATTATCATTGACAGCAAAAAAGCTGTCAGTCATTTCTATCGCGAGAAAAAAAGGCGAATTTTCTACATCATGGACGAGATTAATACTTACGCCAATGGCTCCTTGCTGAATCTCGTTAATAAATCGCGGTCAGCAAATGTGACGTGCATTCTCGCCACACAGAGCCTATCGGATTTGGATGGCGTAACGCCAGAGTTCAAAGAGCAAGTAATCGAAAATTGCAACAACTATATTGTGCTTCGGCAAAACAGCTCCGTCAATGCGGAGCATTGGGCTAACGTGATCGGCACGCGCCAGACCATGCAAGCTACCTATCAAATCAGTGGCGAAAGCGGCGAAGTCAAAAGCACTGATTTAGGCTCACTTCGGAAAACAAGAGAATATATCTACCATCCGGATGATATCAAGCTTTTGGGAACAGGCCAAGCAATTTTTGTTTCACGGGATAAGATGTTTCATACGCGCATAAGCATAAATAAACCGTTTTAGGAGGATTGTCTACGATGAATGATCTGAATTATCCCCCGCCTCAAGAGGGAGCTTATCAGCCGCAAAGGCCGCAAGGGGCTTATGCCGCTTGGCAATCTCAGCAGTATCAGCAGCCAATGAACGGACAGTATATGCCCCAGCAGGAACAGCGATCCTACGCCGCTCCAATGGAACAGCAATATAAACCCAATAGCAATTGGGTTTATGTGGCGTGGTTCTTGTTTTATTTCTTTCTCTTTTCTGCGCTCACGCTTGGAATCGCAATCCCATTTTTTATTATTACTACTATTCTTGCCTTTTCGCCGGTTGCAGAGAAGCTATGGCGCAAGGTAACAGGAATCCGACCGCTTCGGCTGAAATCGGAAAAAGACCGCTTGCTACCACTATTTAAAGAAGTATATACAGGCGCATATAGAACCGATCCTTATTTATCAAAAGGAATAAGGCTCTACATAAAAGAAGATATGGCGGTGGGCGCCTTTGCATTTGGCAGAAGCACGCTTGTTTTAACAAGGGGCAGTGTCATGCAATTAAATGATGATCGCTTGAAAGGCTTAATCGCTCATGAATTCGGGCACTTTTCCAATGGTGACACCGAAGCGATCTTGCTTTCGACTGTGAGCAATTTTTTTATGTCGCTGATCATGGACAGACTAACCGACCGGAAAAATCGCATGGACAATGAGAATAAAGGAGGGATTAGCAAGATTTTATTTAACCCTATTTATTATTTGTTCAGGGCAATAGATTCGATTGGAGAGCTAATTTTAAAGCGCACCAGCCGCCGGAATGAATACCTTGCGGATGAATTCGCCCTTGATAGCAGCTTTGGGAATGAGCTTGCCGACGTTTTAAACGCGATATATTTTGAGACAGGCAACAAACCGCAGAGCCTCAAGGAACAATTAAAAAATACGCACCCGGATATTACGCTTAGGATTGAACGGTTGGAAACGGCCTTGTACAACTAAAAACAACATATATAAGGAGTACTACATCATGGCTAAACAGTGTCCCCAGTGCAAGGGAACCGGGCAGATGAAATGCCCTCGTTGCGACGCTTCTGGCGAAATCCAAAAGAAAAGGTGCTATTACTGTCAGGGTTATCGCTATGTCATTTGCACCTTGTGTCGCGGGGATAAGGTTATTAAGGAATAAAAATTTAGCTTTAGCACAATTAACCGGCAAGCAGGGGGTTAACCACGCTTGCCGGGTTTGGTTGTTAATTATCGGAATGTTCGAGGTTTAAAACCACATCCAAATCCAGCCGAACAGAACGATGAACTTAAACCAGTTCCAGAACGTGGATTCGTATTTTGTGCTAAAGATGGTCTTAATGGGGTTCGAATTGTCATCGACTTTATATGTTGCTGTGACAGTCACGTTTTTGGCGGGCATGGTGAAACTTGTGCTGACGGCATTTGGATTGGCGAAGGTCACATCGTCAGCCGTTGTCCACTTGTCAAATACCTTCCCTGCTTGAGGTGTGCCTGCTGTGATATTTACAGTTGCGTTCGCGGCATAGCTTCCGCCGCCTGTGCCACTGTTGACTGTAACTGTGTAGGTCTCCGGGACTGCCGTCCATTGAGCATAGAGCGTGATACTTGCTGTAGGCGTGTAGCTGGCTCCGGTATTGCCGATCTTAGTCCCGCCGCTGGTGGCGGTATACCATCCATTGCAGCTGTAGCCTGATCTTGTCGGGTTTGGCAAGGTGGTTGATGTGCCAGCTGTCACGTTTGTGCTTGTAGGCGAAATGCTACCGCCGTTGGCGTTATAAGTGACGATATAGGAATCAGGAGCCTCTACCCATCGTGCACACAGCCCATTTTCTGCAACTGTCGGCATAGTGCTTGATGTTACTTGAGTGCTGGAAGTAATCTTTGTTGCACCGCCAGCTTCTCCATAAAATGCTTCGTTGCCACTTCTGTACCAGCCATCGAAGTTGTAGCCTCCTCGCACAGGTGTTGGCAAAGTACCATAGGTGCTGCCAAAAGTCACAGTGATGCTTGTCGGAGAAACGGTACCACCGTTTGGATTGAGGGGATATGTGTAGCTATTGGGTGTCATGCGAGCATATAGCGTTTGGTTTGCTGTGAGATTTACTATGGTGGTCGCGGTAATTTTAGTGCCGCCGCTGGCGGCTGTATACCAGCCATCAAAATTATGGTATGGTAACCACGTTTCAGGCAATGTACCATAAGTGCCGCCATTGGTTACGGTTATACTTATTGGAGCCAAAGAGTCAAGAATGCTCCCATTAGGATTGAGCGTAACGGTGTAAGTATTAGAGGGCATACTAGTCCACTGCGCGTAAAGCGTTTGGTTTCCATTAAGATTAACTGTGCTGCTGCTTGTAATTCGAGAGCCACCGCTTGTCGCTGTAAACCAACCATTAAATGTATAACCGTTCCGGGTGGGAGTCGGAAGCGTCCCGTAGGAACTACCGAAGGTTACGATTTTGCTTGCGGGTGACACACTGCCGCCGTTGGCGTTAAAGCTGACGGTGTAGTCTTTCCCCTTCCATTGCGCGACAAGGGTTAATGCAACATCGGGGTTTGGGTTGCTGAAAGGGACGTTCGGATAATATATGCCGTGCTCATAAAGTGTATTGTTTGGAATGCCATCTTTAAAGCGCCATCCCTCAAAATCATATCCGTTTCTGGTTGGAGCGTCTACATAGCCTCCGCCAGGCCTAAAACTTATGGCAGAAGAAGACCTGTAAACCCAATAGTCATAAGATGCACCGCTACCGCCATTAAAATCGTGTAATATGGTCAGTGTTAATGTTTCCTCTGCGCTTGCTATCACTGCCGCGCCAATCAGGAACCCCGCCGCCAATATCAAAGAAAGAATTCGCCTTGTCCATTTGTTCATGATGTTGGTCTCCTTCAAATATCGCAAAATAAAACTTCATAAGCTAATATGAAGTTCGTGTATGCAGTTCCGCTAAATCTATACTTTAGGCGGAGTTTGATTTTTGGCATTATGCACAAACATAGGTTTCTGTTTTGGGGTCAAAACTAGCATTTGGCCATTTTTTTAGATAGCTATTGACACGAAAAAGGGTAAGTGTTATCATGTTGTAGCAGTTCGCCTAAACTATAGTTTAGGCGAACTGTGTGTTTTTAGTTATAATGGCTAAAAACTAAAGGAGCATTTCAACATGACAGGTATTCGATGGGCGCACATTCGTGTTTCAACAAGAGGGCAAAATGAAGCTCGTCAAGTAGAGAGGATGATAGAGCTTGGGATTCCCAAAGAGAATATTATCATTGAAAAAGAAAGCGGCAAAAGTACAGTAAGAACCAAATACCGTAATTTAGTTAAGCGGCTTAAAAAAGGCGATACGCTGTATATCGAAAATATTGACCGCCTAAGCCGTGACTATGACGGCATACTTCGGGAATGGCATATCTTAACCGTTGAAAAAGGCGTTATCATCAAAGTGCTGGATACGCCAATGCTTGATACAGACCAAAAGATAGATAATCTGCTGTTCAGGTTTATTCGGAATATCATGTTACATATACTGGCTTTTCAAGCTGAAAATGAATGGCAAAAAATCAAGGAAAGGCAAGCGCAGGGCCTCGCCATTGCTAAAAAAGAAGGTAAAATTCTTGGACGGCCTAAGGTAGCAAGAACGGAAGAAGAACTAGAAATAGCAAGGCAGTATCTGAATGACGAGATAGCCCTAGATATTGCCCTGCTCATGGCGAAGAAAAAGAAAACGGCTTTTTATAATTTACTTCAGTTTGTTAGTGAAATGGAGAACTAAACTATTTGAAGGGAGGTGTCTGCGTGAAAGTACTTGGCGATGAAGGTAAAATCTTGATTGAAGCAGAAGAAAAAGAAATACTGTCATTGATGGAAGCAGATCGTGGCGGAATCTATGTTCAGAGCATTATCATTAAAAAACCTAAAGAAAAAATGTCTAAGTAGCAAGGACTAAAAAATTCACAAATTTTTCATTGACAAAAGAAGTTAAAAAGCATACAATTTCTACATAAATAAATCTCTTATAAGGAAGTGCCTATCATGCGTAAGGAAGCACCTGTCATGCGAGATTTTCTTTATCTGAATGAAGCTTTTTTAACGATCTTTGCAGACCAAACAGGCAAAGGCCTTGCTAAAAGCCAAGAAGAAATTGAATCTGAACAAAATGAAAAAGGTAATGCTGGTCTTTCACTTGATGCTTCAGCCGGAGGCAATATTGGTAGTACAATTGCTGGAGGTGTCGAGGTGAAAGCAGGAACAACAATTGAAAATGCGCGGAGAAAACGTTCTCATGAGAACATGTCCAAAATTACTTACGTAAAACAAAGACCTGATGATATATTTAATGACTTTGAATCTTATATAGGAAAAGAATATCAAAACAAAAAGGCTCTTAAAGTTGGTGGGTATGTACGTGCTGAATATGATTTAAACTTTATAAATTTTGATCGAATCGAATCACTCTTTAGTGAAAAATTGTGGAAAGAGTATACTTTTCCTTCAAACGGTAGCAGTTTAGAATCCATTAGAAGAAATCTCCCCTTTTTAAAAGTAGCAATTCCCTATAAGACCTTTTTATGCGGAGAAAATATTATTGTTCCCATTGAGAATGAATTGTTTTTGCGTGGCGAGGCACATCAGATAGGATTTTCTTTTGAAAAAAAAGCCACGGTCGTTGGCCGAGTAAAAAAGCTAATAGATTTTAAGCCTCAAAATCAAACAAAGCTTACTGAAACATTAAATGAAATACAAAATATGACGTTCAATCTTATGAATGAATTGGGATTTGTAGAAATTTCAAAAAATAAAAAATTATTTATCGTTTATCCTATCGCTATTTTCCCTTGTTCTTTGGTATAGTTGATGATTCCCGTTTTATTCCTAAGCGAGATTTAATATCATTTAATTCGGCTTCAATTTCCATAAAGCCTAGTTTTGTACCTCCAGCTAACTCTTTCAACATTTCCATTAAAGACATTACATCCTCTTCAAGTTTATGAAATCTTTCTTCTATATCCATGGAAACCACCTTTCAAATATCTTTTTCAATATTTTATGCGCTTGCTAAATAATCTATGAATGGTAAGAACTTCCGAAGAGACGGTAATTAAGGGACGAAGGGCAAGTATGCCCTCGTCCCTGCTTTATATGTATGCTCTCATGCGCCGCAGGGCGCAACCTCTGGAGCGTAATTGCGTACCGTGAGGGCAAGAGCTTCCCGCTGAACTGCACATAAACTTTTTCGCTTGAATCCTGTAGGCGAAAAACTTTACATTCGTTCATCGTTTGCCATCTTGCTTGATGGTCGGTGATAATCGTCTGCGCCGACGGGGCGGCTTCTCTAAGAGCCTTACCGCCACCTTGCCGATTATACCACCGAGGGAAAGTCTTTGCATTGCACGGATTTTCAGCGTATAATATTTTTAGGGAGATGGTTCTCATGAACAGAATAGCAGTATACACATATGATTCCAAAGGAAGTGAAGTGTTTATTAATAAGCACTTGAAAAAAATGGAAGAATTTATAGAAAACTCATTTGGAGATGACGTTAAATACGATGTTTTTGTTGACAAAACAGGATTATCGGGAGATAGAGCCGGTTTTAATCAGCTTATGGATAAAATTAAGCAGAAGCAGTACACGTTTTTAATTGTACCGAACATAAACAGGATATATAGACCGGAATACAACATGGGGTTGCTTATGCAGTTCATGAAAGAAATTGAAAGCAACGGTGTTCAAATATTAGACCTTTCGCAAGGAAGCACACCGCAGGAAATTATATATAACACAATTATTAGACCACTGCTGGAGAATAATGCTTCATCATTAAAATAACCGTTTGGACGTTACAATGATAAGAATTATCTCATGGCGGTAATTAAGGGATTAGGAGCAGTTTGCTCTTAATCCCTATTTCAATTCTAAAAAAGTCATGAACAAAGCCAAGCTTGAATATAATTTAGCAATCACAATTGCTTTGGGGGGCGATAGATTGCTATCAAGACAAGAGCTAGAGAAATTTAAAAGCTTAGATATAACAGACGTTAATCAAAACGATTTACAAGAACTAAAAGAAGTAAACCTTTATTCGGACTTGCCAGTACAAGAACGTTTAAAGCTTTTTTTATGCCAAATAGGAAATCCATACTGTTTCAAAGTGAATGGTACGCCCGTACAAATTTCATTTTCGGGTGGGCCAAAGACCCTTGACGAAGCACTAAATAACTACTTAACCAATCGGAATGATTGTGATAAAATGTAGTTATTGTGGTTGTGATTCACGAGAGGAGAGGTATGGATAATCACAACAACTTAAAACCTAATCTAAAAACATATGCGCATTTATTCGACAAGCTATCATCGGGTAAACCGATATGGCTCATTGGCCCATATGTTAGGCTTTCCAAAGAGGACGGTAATTCAGTAAGTTTAAGTATCGTTAATCAAATAAAAATGATAGCGCGAGCGCTTAGAACCTTTGATGATTTTAGAATTGTCGATATTTACATAGATGATGGAAAAACAGGGACAGACTTTGACCGTAGCGATTATGTAAGACTAGAGCAAGATATTTTCGGCAAGCAAGTAAACTGCATGATGGTCAAGGACTTAAACCGTTATTCAAGAAATATTGCGGATGGAATAAAAGCGCTGGATGATTTTGTGTTAACGCACAAATTGCGCTTTATTTCGTTAGGCATACCAGAAATTGATACATATAAAGACCCAACCGCCATTTCAAGCGCAGAAGTTTATGGAGCGTTAAACGCCGCCGAGGACTTTGCAAGAACGACCTCTAAAAAAGTTAGAGCTATTAAGGCGATAAAAAGAGAGGACGGTGAAAAAAACGGAGGTCATCCACCGTATGGCTATTTGCCGAATCCTAATGGTGAAAACTGGTTATATGATCCTGTAGCGGGTGAAATCGTCAAGCAAATGTTTGCGTGGAGCGCAAGTGGAATGTCAGACAGAGCAATCGTAAAAAAATTAAATTTGCTTGGGATTCCTAATCCGACAGCATATAAGAAATCAATTGGATTAAAGTATTACAACCCAAATGCCGAAAAAAATAGCGGCCTATGGTGGCCAGCAACCGTTAAAAGGATACTTGAAGATAAAACGAATATTGGTTACTCGGTTCAAGGGAAAAGCAGTTCATTCGACCATAAGAGGCATAAACAAATCCCTAATAAAAAAGAGGATTATGTCATTGTTGCAGACCGCCATGAAAGGGCGGTATCGGATGAATTGTTTGAAACTGTTATTCAAGCGAGAAGCGCACGGACAAGAGTTAGTAATAAAACAGGTGTCGTACATCTATTTGCTGGCTTGGTTTATTGTTCAGGTTGTAATTTAGCAATGAAAAAAACAAGCGCAAAAGGCCATGAATACTTAGTGTGCAGAACTTATCGGGAAGCAGGAGCAGAACATTGCACTGGAAAACGAGGTATTCGGTTTGATGTTTTAGAAGATATTGTGCTTACTGCTATACAAGCGCAAGTTGCTCTTATTGCTGACTTGCAGTCCGTCGTTGAGGGGATAAACGGTCGCCCGGAGATTAACAAGCAATCAATAAGAATCAATCAGCTGTTGGAAAGCTGCCAAAGAGAGTTTGAGCGAGAAACAAATCTATTAGATTCTAGTTATTACGATTGGAAAAATGGCGATATATCAAGAGAGCAGTATCAACGCATAAGAGAAGAATCCGAAAAAAGGCTTGAGCAAATACGGGCAACGCTGCAGATGCTTGCAGCTGAACGGCAAAAAGCGGCACAAGGTATAGGAGCAAACAACGAATATTTCGAGAGATTCCTGAAATATCAAAACGTAGAAGCGCTAGACCGACTAATGCTTGTTGAGATGATCGAGCGTATATATGTTCATGAGGATAAATCCGTAAAAGTAGAATTTAATTTTATTGATCAGTATTTGCGTGTTATGGATTTTATTCAGCAGAACACAGCCGAACCGCTTAAACTAACGCTAGAAAAAAGAAACGAAAGTTAATAATAGAAAAGTTTGGTATATGTAGTGGGGGATACCGGCCCAACGGGCCCCACCGGGGAGAGCGTTACGGGCCCCGCCGGCCCCGCGGGTGAGCGCGGTCCTACCGGCTCACAGGGCGCGCAGGGGCTACAGGGGCAGCAGGGTATTCAAGGGCAGCAAGGAATTCAAGGCCCGGCGGGGCCGCAGGGTCCCACCGGCGCGCAGGGCCAACCTGGCCCGGCGGGCGGCCCTACGGGCCCGACAGGCCCGGCAGGCCCCACGGGACCGGAAGGAACTCCCGGCGGCCCTCCTGGCCCAACGGGCCCGACAGGCCCAACGGGATATACAGGCGTTACAGGATTGCAGGGCCCGCCCGGACCAATTGGACCAACAGGCCTGCAGGGAATAGAAGGCTTGCAGGGCATTCAGGGGCCTCAAGGGCCGCAGGGCCCTGTCGGTGTGGGTGAAACGGGACCCATGGGCCCCACGGGTTCGACGGGGCCCATCGGCCCCGAAGGGCCGGCAGGAACCCCAGGCGGCCCTCCCGGGCCAACCGGCCCTATCGGACCCACGGGCCCTGCGGGCGGCCCAATGGGCCCCACCGGCCCAACTGGCCCCACGGGTGAAAGCATCACAGGTCCTGTCGGTCCGGTGGGTGAACGCGGCCCTACAGGCGCACAGGGTCTCCAAGGGCAGCAGGGTATCCAGGGCCAGCAGGGAATTCAGGGGCCACAGGGGGAGCTCGGCCCCACTGGTCCTCAGGGCTTGCCCGGCCCGGCGGGCGGTCCTCCCGGCCCCACCGGACCGACGGGAGCGACGGGTCCTTCCGGCGGTCCCATTGGTCCCACGGGCCCCCAGGGCGCAACAGGCGCCACGGGCCCCACCGGCCCCACGGGAGCCAATGGTATCACCGGCGCGACGGGCGCGACGGGCGCCACCGGTCCCACCGGCGCGGGGGAGCCGGGGCCCACGGGCCCGGCGGGCGGAAACGGCCCGACCGGCCCCACCGGCCCGATGGGCCCGCCCGGCCCTGCCGGCGGCGGCGGCGACAATACGGGCGCGGGTTATGTCTTTGTGCTCGGGGGCACCGGCGCCATCTCTGTTCTGGATCCCGTTACCCATGAGGTGGTGAGAACCATCAATATCGGCGGGAGCCTGAGCGGGATCGCCCTGAACCCGAATACGCGGATGGCCTATGTCTCAAACGCCGCGAATAACAGTGTCTACGCTCTTGATACGCAGACCGGGGAAATTGCCGCGCAGATCCCCGTTGGAGCGTCTCCGGGCAAGCCGGCGGTGAACCCCAGCACCAATCTGGTCTATGTGCCCAACACCGCGGATGGCACCGTCAGTGTCATTGACGGCAGGACGAATACCTTGCTCACGACGATACCGGGCGTGGGCGACGGGCCCAGTGAGATTGTCATCAATCCCATGACCAACCGCGTTTATGTGCTCAATTCCGGCAGCGGCGACATCGCCGTGATCAGCGGGAACACCAATACGGTTATCGACAGAATTACGTCCACGGCGATCAGCGGAGCGATTGTCGCCGCGGCTGCCGGCACGATCAGCGATATTGCCCTGAACATCTGCACGAATCAGATCTATACAGTGGAAAACGGCGTTCTTCACGCCTATGACGGGGCGACAAACGCCGAGGTCGCGCGGATTCCCCTGCCGACGAATGTGAGCTTTATCGCGGTGAATCAGCGCACGAACCGGATCTACGCCGTATCCGCCACGGCACAGGAGCTCTATATCGTCGACGGCTGCAGCTATTCCCTGCTGGATACCGTTCCCATGGATTATATGGGCGGCCGGGTGACGGCGGACAGCCAGCGAAACCTGGTCTATGTGAATAACCAGGGCGAGAGCTCGGTGTCGATCTTCGACGGCGTGACAGGCTTCCCCCTGGGCGCGACCCAGACCACGGGAATTCCTCTGGACACCGAGGTGATGCCGGAGGTCAACGTGCCCGCCTGCGGCTGCTGCGGCTGCGCGGGGGGGCAATGCGGCTGCTCCAAAAAATGCTGCTGCTGCGGAAACAATGGCGGCTGCAGCTACGCTTACGTGGCCAACGCGGGCAGCAATACGGTCTCCGTGCTGGATCTGCGCTCCAACCAGGCGGCGGAAAGCATTTCGGTGGGGGATACCCCCGCGGCTGTGGCCTCGAATCCCAACACCCTCAGGCTTTACGTGGCAAACCGGGGCAACGGCACCGTCAGTATTGTTGACGCGGTCACCTCCCAGGTGATCGATACCGTACCCTCCGGGCTGGAGCCCAGCGCCATTGCCGTAAACAGCAACACCAACCGGGTGTATGTGGCCAACCGCGGCAGCGGAACCGTTGCGGCGCTGGATGGTCTCAGCGGCGCGCTGATCGCCGATATTCCGGTGGGCGGGCACCCCGACGGCATTTCGGTGGATCCCCTGCAAAACAGGATTTTTGTCACAGACGCCCAGGGCGGCGCCGTGACGGTTATCGACGGCGCGGATAACAGCGTGGTCAACACCGTGACCGGTATGCAGCAGCCCGTCGCCCCCGTGACGAACCCCTATGCCGGCATGACCTATATTCCCAGCGGGAGCGCCGCCAGCCTGACTGTCGTCAACAGCCAGGGCCAAAGCGCCGGAACCATCTCCTTGAACGCGCCCTCCAACGGCGCCGCGCTGGACGCCGCCACAGGCCTGCTTTATGTCATCAACAACAGCCTGCCGGGAATCGACGCCATCAATGTCAATACCGGCGAGACTCAGGAGGAGTTCCCCCTGGGCTTCGTGCCCACGGGCATCCATATTGAGGCCGCAAGGGGCCTGCTGTATCTCCTCAACGGGGCCGCCGGCAACGTGACCGCCATGGAAACCGCCACCGGCGCGGTATACTCTCCGGTGGCCGTGGGCGCGAACCCTGTTGGAATCACGACCCTGGACGACGTGAATGGCCGCTGCTGCAGGCCCTCCGCGCCCCAGGAGACCTCCAGCCCGCCCGCGGGACAGCTGATTCTGGCGGGCCGCTCCGAAGCCCCGGCTGCGGTGGACGTCGCCAGCCAGGCCGCTGTGCCGCTGCTGCAATCGGGAGGAGCCGTGGCCTGCTGCGTGAACCAGGAAAAGCAGCAGATCTACCTGCTTTCCTCCAGCACGGGCGGGAGCAGCGTGAATGTTGTATCCCCCGAAGGCACGGAGCTCGGGAGCGTCAGCCTGCCGCCCAACCAGGGCGATATGGCCTACGATCCCGTGCGGGAGCTGCTGTATGTGCTCTGCGTGCCCTCCTCCACGGTCACGGTGATACGGCCCGGCGCGCGCAAGGTGCAGGGCACCTTCGCGGTGAACGCCGGCACCAATTCCATCGCGGCGGACCCCGGCAGCGGGCGCGTCTATACCTCAGGCGCGGCGGTGTCGGTCTACGCCCCCGAGGGGCGCATGCGGCTGAACACCACCGCCCGGGTGGGCGGCGGGCTGCTGCGTATGACGCCGGACAGCAAGAACGGCCTGGTCTACGTTTTCGACAGCGCGGGCGGCGCGGTCCAGCTTTACAGCGGCGATCTGAGTATGCGCTACGGGGAGATCCCTCTGGGCGGCACGCCGGGACAGGGCGCGCTGCACGCCTCCGCGTCGCGGCTGTATATCCCCAACCAGAGCGCGAACCTGGTGCATGTGATTGATACCGCCACCAACACGCTGCACAAGAATATCCCGCTGGAGCACAGCGCGTCCTCCGCCGTGGTGGATCCCTACCGCAGCCTGGTTTATGCCGCGGGCGGCGGCTATGTCTCCATGATCGACGGCGCGGCGGGCATGGTGTCCCGCGTCTTCCCGGCCTCCGCGGGTCCTGTGGCGCCGCAGTCCATGGCCTTGCTGACGCAGCCCTGCGGCGTGGTCTACCAGCCCGCCCAGAGCCTGTCTCTGCTGTCCGCCCTTTCCGGCGGCGGGCAGAGGGTCAACAATGGCGCTCCCTCAACGCCGGTACAGTTCGGCGGTGTGCAGCTGGGCTACGGCGAGGCGGTCACCCAAACGGACCCCAGCCGCTTCCAGGTGGGCGTGGAGGGCGTCTATGAAATCAGCTATCGCGTGCCCATGCGGGTGAAAGGCGACTACGCCGTGGAGTTCTGCCTGGTGAAGAACATGACGGAGCGGCTTTCGGAAAGCCTTTGCGGCCACCATTCCGGCGGGGCGCGGGGCGGGCAGGTGCAGGCCTCCTCCGCCACGGTATATGAGCTGCTTTCCGCGGGCGACACACTGCATGTGGAGCTGATGCAGTTCCAGTCCGACGGCAGCGCGGCGGAGCTCATGTATCCGTATATCGCGATTCGGAAGGTTGGCTAGCGCACATGAACTGAAACAGCGAAACAGCGGCGCGGGCGGGGATGAAGGTCCCCGCCC
>Ga0099364_10003834_pt1 | contig 23078 bp, 17 predicted proteins | sample TergutTh196P3_FD_73070 | JGI IMG/M metagenome (GOLD analysis project Ga0099364, IMG submission 73070) | Microcerotermes parvus P3 segment gut microbial communities from Pointe-Noire, Republic of the Congo - Th196 P3 | ecosystem: Host-associated > Arthropoda: Insects > Digestive system > Gut ...
GTCCACGATAGACAATTATAGCGTCAAGTTTGAAGAATTGCCTGTTTGTGATTGCGACGACGAGTGGAAATGGAATAAACCTGCCGGAATATATAGTCAAGCCGTTAAAAACAGAATGTCGCCCATAGGCGTTGCAAGGGGTATGATAGCGGCTGAATTGTTTGGCTCTGACAATGATATGGAAATTTTTAAAAATGACGTGATTAAGAAATTAGAAGACTTTGAAAATAATACAAGCCACCATTATAGCACAATAGTAGTGGGCGAAATAGAAGATTATTACAATTTTCTTGATTTTACGTTCACATTCATTGATGGTAAGTGGTATTTGAGTGTTATTAATATAGCGGCGGCGTGCGCGTGATTTAATTGAAAATTGAAAATTGAAAGTTGAAAATTGAAAATTATTTTTTTTAATCAAAAATCAAAAATTAAAAATCAAAAATGAATAAAGTACATATTTTTTTAGCGGTTTCCGCAGTGATTATAGCGGTGATGGGCTGCGGGGTCGGCAGAGGTAGCGGTGGTAGCCAAGATATAGACGGAATGATTATGATCTCCATAGCCGACGAGGTGAAATTTCTTGTTCAAGGCTCTGGAACGGTAACAGTTGATTGGGGTGACGGCTCGGAACCCGAAACAAAAGAATTTACATCGGGCTGGCTTGAGTTTCGGCGCATATATTTAGCGACCGACGCACCGCCCCATCGCATAATAATAAGTGGCGAGGGTATTACGCATTTGTATTGCGGCGGCAATCAATTAACTGCATTGGATGTGAGTCAAAATAATGCGTTAATAGTGTTGGATTGTGAGCGTAATCTGTTAACCGAGTTGGACGTGAGCCGAAATATAGCGCTTCAATCGTTGTTTTGCTCTAATAATCAATTCACAGTCACTGCATTAGACGCCTTGTTCGTTTCCTTGAATGGCGACGGAAACATTTCTCAACTTGGTAGCGAGATAGAAATTTTTAATAACCCCGGCTCTGCCGACTGCGACCCGTCAATAGCCGAAGCAAAAGGCTGGACAGTGTCAGGTTTTACAGGAAAAAGAGATGTAAATACAGGCTTTTCAATTATTAACGGCGTTCTTACAATTAACGTAAGAGGCGCTATGGAAGAAATGCAGGGCATAATAATTGATGATGACGGACACGATGAAATGTTAACCTATCCATGGAACGGAAAAGAAGCCGAAATTACTCATATAATCATTGAGGACGGCGTTACATCAATAGGACAACATGCTTTTGCCGGTTTTGCGGCGCTAACTTCGGTAATTATTCCGGGCAGCGTAACAACGATTGGCTGGGATGCGTTTAGCGGTTGCAAGGGGCTTACTTCCGTAATCATTCCCGATGGCGTGGAATATATTTACTCCGGCGCTTTTTCGGGCGCAGGGCTTACATCGGTAACAATTCCCGCCGGCGTATTGGATATCGGTCAAGGGGAATACACGTGGGGCAGCAACGCATTTGGCGGTTGCCAAAACCTGACCGAAATAAATGTAGCGGCTGCCAACGCAAATTATGCTTCAATAGACGGCGTATTATTCGACAAGGATAAAACAACAATATGGCAATATCCGGGCGGTAAGGCGGGCGCTTCATACACAATTCCAAACGGGGTAAATTCAATAGGAACATACGCCTTTAGCGGCAACGCTCATCTGGCTTCTGTGGTTATTCCCGACAACGTTACAAGTATTGGAAGTATGGCATTTGCCTTTTGCAGAGCGCTAACTTCCGTAACCATCGGCAACGGCGTTACATATATGGGTCTTGGCGTATTTTTTGAATGTAATGCCCTAACGTCCGTCACTATTGGCGCAAATATAGAAAATACCGGCGATGCGCCCTTTACCGAAGCATATCAAGGCGAAAATAAAGCAGCAGGAACGTATATTCAGAATAATACAGGCGTTTTTACAATGGTTCCAGCGGTAGAAACTTTTGAAATAGTAGACGCTTCAACATTTAGAGCCGAACTATCAAATTCGACAAACATCACAACCGCCGAAGACTTGATGCGTCTTTACTATACCGAAGAAGTCAGCGAAGAAGGAAATCAAAAACTTACAATCGAAACGGTTGACCTTGGCGGCGGACGATTTGAAATTACACTTGTTCACGAAGGTTTGTTGGACGACTCGATGTATGCCCAGAAAATTGTGATGACAGTCCGCCGAACAGCAACAACATGGACGGTAGACGAAATAAAACGAAACTGGAAATGCCGACAAGGAAGAGGACATCAAAACTGGGGAATAGAGTTATGCAGGTGAAAATTGAAAATTGATAGTTGAAAATTAACGCAATGGCGTACGTCCGGTTATACTTATCAATCAAGCGGAGTGCGCCGTGGCGGCAGTATTAATCTCGGAGCAATTAGCTGCCGCGTTTCGCGCCGCTACGGGAAAGGAAATTCCTCTGTTAGAGTCACAAATCCTGGATTTTGACTTGAAATAAGCGCAGAATAGGAATAATTATAAATTTTCTGTTTTTTGTTGGAAAAATTGAAAATATTTTGCCACTTGTGTCGTTTGTGTCGAAATTCTTATTATCTTTGTAAATTCTAAAAGTTTTTTTATTTTTTTACGAATAATTTTGATAATGAAATCTTTTGTATATGTAATTTTTCTGTCTGTTATCGCGGCGTTAGGCGGTTTTCTGTTTGGCTACGATACAGCCGTAATTTCGGGAACAACTGAAGATGTAAGGTCATTCTATAATCTTACCGATTTTCAACAAGGCTGGTATGTTGGCAGCGCGATACTTGGTTGCATTTTGGGCGTGTTGATTGCCGGCAGATTGAGCGATGCTTTCGGACGTAAACCAATTTTGATGGTATCTGCAGTACTGTTTTCTGTGTCAAGTATTGGCTGTATGGTATATTCGGGTTTCGACCAGCTTGTGTTATACCGTATCATTGGCGGAGCAGGTATCGGAGTAGTGTCCATAATTGCGCCGTTGTATATTTCCGAAATATCAATTCCAAAATATCGCGGACGCATGGTATCATGTTATCAGTTGGCGATAACCGTTGGCATTCTCGCTTCGTACCTGACGAACGCGGCAGTACTCAAATGGTCGCAGACGGTACAGTACGAAAGCGGATTTATGAAACTTATAATCAACGATCAGGTGTGGCGCGGAATGTTGGGTATGGAAACATTTGTCGCCTTGCTGTTTCTGTTTGTACTGTTTCTGATTCCGGAAAGTCCCCGATGGCAGGTTGTCAAACGTCAAGACGACAAGGCATTGCGAACGTTCGAGAAAATATTCACTTCCGACAAGGCGCGAAAAGAAATAGACGAAATACGCGACGTCGTTAGCAAAGAAACAAAATCTGACTGGCGATTGCTGCTCAAGCCCGGTTTTCGCATAGCGTTAGTTACGGGGGTATGTCTTGCCATGCTTGGACAGTTTATGGGCGTTAACGCTGTGTTCTATTACGGACCCAAATTCCTGTTAGATGCGGGTCTTGAAAAAACGGCTTCGCTCGATTTTCAGGTTTGGGTAGGCTTAGTAAATGTGCTTTCTACAATTCTCGCCATGATGATGATTGACAAAATAGGTCGCAAAAAATTGATTTACATCGGAGTTAGCGGAATGATAGTTTTTTTGACGGGAATAGGTCTGTTTTTCAACAGTATTGCAGTCGGACAGGCAGTTTCTATATGGGTATTGTTTTGTTTGATACTTGCCTACGTATTCAGTAGCGCCATATCCATCAGCGCAGTCATCTTTGTTTTGTTATCCGAAATGTATCCTGCAAGAGTACGCGGCTCGGCAATGTCAGTTGCGGGTTTTTCACTCTGGGTAGGCACATTTCTCATCGGACAGTTGACCCCATGGCTCACTACGAGTTTGTCTGCTGCTGGGGTGTTCTGGCTCTTTGGCGTGATGTGTATTCCCTATATGTTAATAACTTACTTTCTTGTTCCCGAAACAACAGGCAAATCGTTAGAAGATATTGAACGGGAATGGACAGAAAAATAAAAAGTTCTAATCTTCCGCTATGAATGAATACTTGCGCAATATCTGTTTAATCTGTGTGCGGTTTTCTTCTGATACTGACCTGTAAATAATTTCACTCGTTTGGAAAAAATAAAAAAAACATATATTTTTGCAAAAATATTCATAAAACAAAAGACATGAGTTTTCCAATAGAAAATCCGGTTATGGCTTTGACGCTTTGTCTGTTCATAATGCTTGTAGTTCCTTCGTTCTGCAAAAGGATCGGTATGCCGTCTATTTTCGGATTAATCCTTTCGGGAATAATTATAGGACCTAAAGGATTGGAACTTATTGATTATAAGTCGGTAGAATTGTTTTCTACAGCGGGATTGCTGTATTTGATGTTTCTGATGACGCTCGAAATAGACCTTTTCAGCTTCCGTAAAAACAAGTTTAAAAGCACTTGGTTTGGTTTTTTTACATTTATGATTCCTTTCGTACTCGGCTTTCTGCTCACTCACTATGTTTTCAAATTCAATATACCTGCTTCGCTGCTTCTGGCGTGTATGTTTTCCACTCACACGTTAGTTTCGTATCCTATTGCGAGTCGGTTGAATATCAGTAAAACCGAGCCTGTTGTGGTCAGCATCGGAGGTACAATCATAACCGATACGGCTGTATTATTGCTGCTTACAATAATAGTTGCCGCTTATTCAGGCTCTTTGGACGTATATTTCTGGATAACAATGACGCTTAAATTGGCTACATTCATGTTTATTATGCTCTGGATTTTCCCGAAACTGTGTCGTTGGTATTTTTCGCGTTTTCAAAGCGATGAAACAGGACAGTTCATTTTTATCCTTACTTCGTTGTTTTCTTCGGGTTTATTAGCCAAATTGGCAGATATAGAGCCTATTGTAGGCGCATTTTTATGCGGATTAATGCTAAATCGTATCATACCGCACAAGTCCACCCTTATGAACAGGACGATATTTGTCGGAAATTCACTTTTCATACCGTTTTTTCTTATCCACATCGGAATGTTGGTAGATGTACGCGCATTTTTCGATGGAAATAAGGCGTTACTGCTATCAGGCGGATTGATTTTTATTGCTATTTTCAGCAAATATCTTGCCGCCATTGTCACACAGTTGATATATCGCTATACCAAAACCGAAGGACTTTTGCTATTCGGATTGAGTTGTTCGAGCGCAGCGGCTACTATTGCTGTAATTATGGTGGGTTATAACAGAGGTATTTTCGTGGACAATTTTATAATCAATGCCATTGTGTTAATTATCCTGTTTTCGTGTTTGGCAAGTACTTATATTACCGATTATGCAGGACGAAAAGTTGCCTTACAGCAAGAAAAACAAGATATTCAGGAACAAAAGCCCGACCGTATTTTAGTACCTGTTTCAAACCCTGAAACAGCGTTATCGCTTTTCAATTTTGCTATTTCGATATATCGCTCAAATAACAATTCCATCATATTTCCGCTATCAATAGCAACTACTCCCCGCGGATTGGAACATTCAATACTTAACGACAAGGCTCTTATCGAACAATATGACAATCAGGCAAATGCAGCAAACGTAAACTATATGCCGGCATTGCGTATAGACAGCAACATTTCAGAAGGCATCATACGTGCTGCTGTTGAAATACAAAGCTCGCATATCGTTATGGGCTGGACGGGACAATCGAATACTGCTCAATATTTCTTTGGCACAATTATCGAAAAACTGCTTGTAAATTGTCCGCAAACGATAATGGCGGTAAACCTGAAGAGACAAATCATCGTATTTCGCAAAATTTATGTATTGATACCTCGTAACGCCTATCACGAACAGGGTTTCCATGCTTGGATTCAGTTGCTATTCGCAATGCAGCAAAACTCATCGGGCGAACTGCACCTGATTTCTGACGAGAGTACGATAAGGGGTATAAAACGTGTGAAGTCTTTTAAAGAAGAAAATATACGTATTCAGTCGCCTATGCCCGAAATGAAAACTATTGCTAACGAATTGAACGAAAACGACTTGTTAGTAGTGATTTCTGCCCGCCAGAATACAGTTTCATATAGCCGTAGCTCCGCCGTAGCGCCACGCGTAATTACTCGCTATTTCGGACATACCAACAGCATGATATTATATCCCGAACAAACAGACATTTTCCCTGACAATATGGGCTCTACTTTTGGAGGACTTTGATGAAGTTTGAAGTTCGGTTTTAAGTTTACTTGCAATATTGACTATGATATGTAAAATATTTGTTTTTTTTGAGAGAAAAGTGTAATTTTGCGGCAAATTTTAAGGATAAAAGTGTAATTATTATAACCAAATATCGGGAAATAAATGTATAGAACAAAGATTAAAGAATTGATACAGTGCAAGTTAGGCGTTTATAGAAAATATATTGTATTTGTCTTGTTACTCCTCTCAAGTCAGTTGTGTTCCTGTCAAAACAGGAATAGCCCCAATCTTTCGGAACAGCGGCTCATAGAACTGATGAACGACAGTACGATTTTTCCAAGGCTCGAACTGAGAAATCCGGATGATGAAATTCCTGCGGGTGTTAGGTATTCCGAAATCAGAGCGATTGATCCGTCGGCGCCGCCTGCAATAATTGATATTGTCGGAAATCTGAACAATAAAAAAACGTTCAAACTCAGCGATATAGCTTCTTCGGTAAGGTATGTTATTTTGCAACAACCTCCGCATACGAAAAATTATGTAATATTAGGTTTTACAAGCGACGATGAACATATTTTCATCAGCACTATACATGGTTTATTTTGTTATTCTGCCGAAGGACATTATTTATATACCTTAAAGCATCAAAGAGAATACACCGGTACTCAAGGAGGAATAAAACAATTTATACCGAATAGCGGACATGGAAATATTGACCTTTTTGATGGCAAACTGGTACATCGTACCATCGGCAACGAAAATCAAATATCAATTTTTGACGTCAATGAATTGGACGCTCAAATGCGTTTTAACAATCAACCTTTCGAAGTAAGAACTACAGACGCAATCCCCAAATATCAAATACCATTTGGCAGGTTCAGTGGAGGTGGGAATCGACTGTTTATGGACGACCATTCCTTTCTACACGATCAAAATGGTTCGTTTACAAGTTTTTCAATAAATGGAGATACTATTTGTAAATTCAATGATTATATTCCGCGTATCTTTGTTTCACCTGCGACGTACATAGGTTTTTCGTCTAATATTTATCGTATTAATGGACAAGTGACATTAGTAAGGGGTAATAATGACACTGTTTTCCGCATAACGCCACCCAACCGCATAACACCTGCGTTTATTATGAATTGGGGAGCATATAAGCCGGATTTTAACAACCGAACAACTGAAGGTAGTCTGCATTTCCGCGACTGGATTGAAACTCCTCGGTTTATTTTTATACGTTATATTGAAGGACGGGATACTCCAGCACACGGTGAACAGCGAAGCGCTAAAGATCATTGGGCTATATATGACAAAACTGCAAAAACGCTTACACACCATATAACATCGGTTAAACCCATAATAACTGGAAATGTACTGATGATACCCCCGTTGATAGAAAATGATATACATCCTGTAGGTATGCCATTCTGGCCCCATGGAATAAATCATAGAGACGAAATGTTTATGATATTTTCCAAAGATCAAATAGAGTACTATATCACAACAGGAAATTATCAAAATGATAAACTCCAAGACATATACAACAATATGCCCGATGACAGTTTTTGTATAATGATAGTGAAATAATTTTCAATTCTCAACTAAAAAAGTATGTTATCACATTACATCGCAATCGCTCTACGCATGATGTCTCGCAATGCGGGTTTAACAGCCATAAATATACTTGGCTTCACCATAGGACTTGCTGCCGGACTGTTAATTTACCTCTGGGTAGATGATGAATTGCATTATGACGCCTTTCATCATCATAGCAGTCACATTTACAGGGTGGTACAAATGGAAAATTCCGGGGGAAACGTCACCAAAAATGTACGTAATTCACCGATGCTCGGCGAGGAAATGCAAAATATGTTCCCGCAGATAGCCGACAACGCCTATATTTCATGCAGTAATGATTATGCTTATTTTCTTTTGAACGGAAATACTATCAGTGCGTTACCTGCGATAGTGAGCGGTAATTTTTTCAGTTTTTTTAATTTCCAATTTGTAGAAGGCAATCCCGAAACCGCCTTTATTGATCCTCAATCTATTGTCATTTCGGATAAATTAGCCCGAAAACTGTTTGGAAACCAACCTGCCCTTGGTCGCGAATTAACAGGAAAATACAGTCTATACGCCGGCGAACAAATATGTCGTATCGGCGGAGTTGTAAAATTGCCACATAATACGCACTTGTCGTTTGAAGCGGCGTGGTCAAATGAACATTATGATAGGGGATCATCGGGCGGCGTCTATCTTCGTTTTGATGACAGAACAGTTTTCAACGAGCAGTTTCAAGAATCGCTTAGCCGTTATATGGTTGATCATACAAGAAATCGAAATCTTCTCTGGTTTCAGCCGATAAGGGATATTCACTTAAAGACCGATTTTATCTACTTTCACGACCACAATCTCGGAAATCCGCAATATGTGCTTGTTTTTAGCATACTGGCTATTATTATCGTATTGATGGGCGCGTTCAACTTTATGACCATATCTACGGCACAGGCAACCAAACGTATAAAGGAAGTGGCGGTGCGCAAGGTATATGGCGGCGACAAAAAAGAATTGATGGGACAATTTTTTTCCGAAACCCTAATGTATGTACTCGTTGCCATGATTCTGGCTTTGGCGTTAGCCAAAATTTCCCTGCCTTATTTCAACGGTTTTACACAAAAGGAAATGGTTATCAATTTTTATGACGCGCGATTTTGGATAACGATAGCGTTTTCGCTAATGGCGGTTGGTTTAGTTGCCGGAAGTTATCCTGCGCTGTATTTGTCGTCTTTCAGTCCGATGGCTATTTTCAAGGGCGGAAACATCAAAGGCGGGAAAGCGGGCTTCACGCGAATGTTAGTTGTTTTGCAGTTTTTCTTTTCTATATGGTTGATTATATGCACATTAGTTGTTTTCAGACAACTTTCGTATATAAAGAATAAAGACTTGGGTATTGACAAAGAAAATATTATCACCGTGCGAAGCAACTTGTGGTATGACGTTGAGAACTTCAAACAGGAGGTAATGCGAAACCCGAATGTGCAATCTGTAAGTATGAGCATGGGAACTCCCGATTTTTTTTCCCATGAGATACAAAATGTTACATGGGAAGGTAAAACCACGCAGGATACCGTGCGCATGATTATGGCTATAATTGACGGCGATTTTGCAAAAACTTACGGTTTGCAACTTGTACATGGCGATTTTACGAGTGCTTCGGGCGAGGATTATTGGGCTGTACAAGGCGGCGGCGTGATGATTAATGAAACGGCAGTCCGCGTGATGGGAATGGATAATCCCGTTGGGAAAACCATTAATAATCAAAGAATTGTGGCAGTAGTTCGCGACTTTCATTTCAGATCTTTAAAAGAGCCTGTTGCTCCGCTGATTATGACATACAGTATGGAAGGAGCAGTTAATATCAGTTTCAGACTGTCGCCTGTCAATCAGCCACAAACCATCGCTTTCATAAAAGAAACGTATGAACGAATGCGTCCGGGAACTGCTTTTGAATACAATTATTTCAGTGAGCAACTTTCTGCCCGCTACCGTGCTGAAAACCAATTAGGCAGTCTTTTTCTTGTTCTCACTTTACTGTCGTTGTCAATCTCGTGTCTGGGCATTTTAGGCTTGACCGCATTAAGCGTGGAACAGAAAACAAAAGAAATAGGATTGCGCAAAATAGCGGGCGCATCAATTATCAGCATCATTTTGTTGCTCGCCAAAACTTACGTGCGCAGTATCGCCATTGCATTTGTTATCGTTGTGCCGCCTGCGGCTCTGACGATGAATCGCTGGCTACAGAATTTCGCCTACAATACGGGGTTAAGCTGGTGGATTTTCCTGTCGGCAGGAATAATAGCGCTGATTTTGGCTATCGTTACAATAGGCTGGCTGTGCTACAAAGCGGCAAATCAAAATCCTGTTAATTTGTTGCGATATGAGTGAAATTCAAGGAAAATTCAAAGGCAGCCGTAAACTGAAAATCGTTCGTTGTCCTTTTACTGATTGTACGGCAAGCGTTCCGCGAAGGGAATGTACTATTTTGCGCGATATGAAAAGTCCAACGCCTGTGCCGCTGCTTTTGGTACTGAAAAACGGCGTAAACACGCTTCCAATATTTTCGGAAGCAATGCCACAGCCGTTGTCCGACATCTCTATCAATAACTCGTTTAAATCGTAGCATGATTTTAGTTCAATAATTGCCTGTGGTTTGTCGGCAGCTTCGATGGCATTTCGCAATAAATTGATAAGCGCTTGTTCTAAAAGGTTTTCGTCTGTTTGAATTATAACATTGGTTGAATTTGTAACGATTATTTTGGCGCCTTTCTTTTCGGCTTCTTCTTTGAACAGCAGGGCAACGCGATGTAACAGTTTGCCAATGTTTGTTGGAGCGTACGCCGGCTCGGCTATGTTTGTGGTTGCGCGGTAACTTTCAACAAACGCGGTCATGCCGCGACTGCGTTTGCCGATTGTCTGTAAACCTGTTTTCATGTTTTGACGGTCTTCTTCAATCAAGATCTCTTTATCTGCAATTTTTTCCAAACTGCCGCTCAATAAGTTAATCGGGCTGGTAGAGTTGATTATTTCATGCGTAAGTATTCGGAGTATATTTTGCCATGCTTCGGTTTCTTCCTGCGCAATTTCCTGTTGAATATCCTGTATTGTTAAAATATTCCATGTTTCGTTTGTGTACCGTACATGGCTTGCCCGTACCGATAATTTCACAGGACGACCTGACAAATTGGTCTTCACAAGCAATTGTTCGCCAGCTTGTATGCGTAAAAGCGTTTCGGACAGTTCTCCACTTATTTGCGCTATCTGACTGATATTGTTAATGTCCGACATTCGCAACAACTGCAAGGCAGCCTTATTGCAAAGCTTCACGATACCATTGCGGTCGAAAACCAACATTGCAACAGCAAGATGATTGGCGGCGGCTACAAAAAGTTCATATTCAACTTGTTTATCCGTCTTGATTTTCTGCACAACCGTCACAAATCTACGAAAAATAATTTCGGCGTCATCTTTTGCAGGCAGGACAAATAAAGGCAAATCACTACTTATGGGAAGCGATTCAATAAATGAAGCGATTCGTAACTGCGGACTTTCGGCATAGCGTACAATCTCGGCAATTATTGAAGCGAAAACAATTATCGCCAAAATTTTGGTAGCCCAAAACTGCTCAAAAGTCAGTACCCAGACACACAGACCGGTAATGGCGCAGAGCAAAAATAACCGTACAATCAAACCGAAAGAGAAGGAATTCATATTCCGTATTTTTTTATTTTTTCATATAAAGTTGAGCGGTTTATACCTAACAGTTTTGCGGCGTCGCTAATGTTGCCGGTTGTTTTTTGCAACGCAGCCTGTATAATATACCGTTCGTTTTCTTCGAGATTGAACGATTGTAAAGGCGTGGTGTGACGTATTTCTACTGATGTAATTTCGTCAATCTGTTCGTTTTCGGCAAGTATTACCGCTTTTTCGATAACATGTTTCAGTTCGCGAATATTGCCAAGCCATTCGCGTTGTGACAAGTCGGCAATAACGGAGTCTGAAAAATGTACATTTTTGCCGTATTTGAGATTGTAGCGGCTTACAAAAAAACCGACCAATCCCGGAATATCCTCTTTACGCTTGCGCAGAGGCGGTATTTCAATGATAATGGTGTTGATGCGATAAAACAAGTCGCTTCGGAAAACGCCTTCGTTCACCAGACGATGTATATCTGCATTGGTGGCGCAAATCAGACGAACGTCAATATCTACTGGATTAAGCGCACCCACAGGAACGATCTGTTTGTTTTGCAGCGCAGCAAGCATTTTTTGCTGCATCGCCAATGAAAGGTTGCCAATCTCGTCCAAAAACAGCGTTCCGCCTGACGCTAATTCAAAACGCCCTGCCTTGTTGGTCTTGGCATCGGTAAAAGCGCCCTTGCGATAGCCAAACAATTCGCTCTCGAACAACGTTTCGGCAATGCTACCCATATCAATATTCACAAAAATATCGCTACAACGCGCCGACAAACGATGTATTTCTCGAGCCAATACTTCCTTTCCCGTACCGTTTTCGCCTAACAGAAGAATATTAACATCGGTAGGCGCCACTTTTTCAACAGTTCGGTATATTTCAGTCATTGCGGGCGAAATGCCGCGAAAAAACGTATGGCGGCGGTCAATATCTCCGACAAGATGCTCCTGTTTCTGTTGCAGGGCGTTAATCTTGCGCTTGGAGTAATGCAGCCGGTAAGCGCTCTGAATCGTAGAAAGAATTTTGTCGTTGTCCCACGATTTGAGAATAAAATCGGCAGCGCCGTTTTTAATACCCTGCACAGCTACCGCCACATCGCTATATGCAGTTATCAAAACTACCGAAGGCGACGGTTTACACTCAAAGATCCTTCCTAACCAATACAAACCTTCGTTTCCGGCGGGCGTTTCGGCGTCGAAATTCATGTCTAACAACACGAGGTCGTATTCGCAGGCGTCTAATTGTCGCAACAAACTACGTGGATGCTCAAGCGTGTCAATGCGGCTGAACGCGCTGCCCAACAACATTCGCAGAGCAATCAACAAATCTTTGTTGTCATCTACTATCAATATGGCTCCAGACTTGGGATTCAATATTCAATAAGCAAAATTTATGATTAATTAATTTACGGCAAATATACATGAAATTTTTGAAAAACACGCAAACGAATAATTTTTTTTTTTGCAAAAAATATTTTGAAGCGCTATTTGTTTCCAGTTCTACGAAAAATATTGCGGATTAGGAACTGCAAAAATAGTTTTTTTTTGAAAAACAAAAATCTTTTGAGTTTTTTTGGATTTTTTTAGGAGTGGTAGTTTTTTTGGAGGACTTTGGCGATGCGGTGGACTTTGGGGCGGTGGAGGAATTACAGGTATTGCGCTATTAAGTGGTTATTAGCGATGTATCGTACAAGGTAAACGGTTTTTCCGTTATCAAGATATTTGTTAAAAAATGCGTACCAAGTGGTGCCCTTGTTTTTTCTGAACGAAGCGTATTTCATACCTTTTCCGTATTTGTCAAAATGTTTAGGGGCTGGTTTGTGTGATTTTATAGGGAGGTTTGTCTTTATGTCCAAAAATAGATCATCTACATATTTTTGTGCATCTTCTTCAAACGAGAAATACTCCTTTTCAAAAAGTATCTGTTTCAGATTTTCAAGAAAACGCTCTACTTCAGGTATTGCTATTATTTTCATATATCTCTTTCGCTATACCATTTATGAACATTATCCTTCACTCTCTTATGAAGTTCATCTATTGATATAGCCCTGCGAAAATCATCGTCAGGCTCTAAAACTTCCTCGTAAACACTTGCCGGATGGTAAACATCCCAATCATTTACATTTTGGTACACAAGGTGAAACATATAATCGCCCCGCCGGATACAAACTCCACCGTTCAAAGCCAAGTCGAAATATTTGTCCTCATCGGCTATAAAATCCTTACTGCTTACTACTGTCACTGTTCTTTTGTTTTAAAAATTCAAAATGCTTTTTCAATAAATTTTCCGCCTCGCTTCCGACCAAAAAAATCGTTGGCGATTTGGAACTGCAAAAATAGTGTTTTTTTTGAAAAACAAAAATCTTTTGAGTTTTTTTGCAAAAAATATAGGTGAAAATTCCGAAAAGAAATCCCAATGTCCTTGTCGCAGCCAAGCAGTAATGATACAGCAAGGTTTGATAAGATATTGTTAAGATTTTTAATATGAATTATTGTTCAGTATATTGACAAATATTTTTCAATTATTGTTCAATATATTGACAAATAATTTTTATCTTTGCCGCGGATTTAAGAATATAAAAATGAATAAAGAAATTATCAAGCGTATAATTGCAGAAAAGCAGTCAGAAATAGCGTCAGTTGATTTGATGAGGCGTCCGTTGGAATTAGAATTTTCTACAAATTACGTCTTTATCGGTTTGCGCCGCGCCGGAAAATCGTACATGATGTATCAGCATATTCAGGAATTGATTCGTGTTGGGCGTATTTCTATTGAAGAGGTTCTGTACATCAATTTTGAAGACGAACGTCTTGCACTAATCAAAGCGCAAGAGTTAGGCTTGTTGTTGGACGCCTACATGGAAATGTTTGATTTAAAGCCGGTTATTTTCCTTGACGAAATTCAAAACATAACGGGATGGGAAAAGTTTGCTCGCCGTTTAGCAGATTCCAAATACAGAGTGTATATTACAGGCAGCAATGCTCAAATGCTTGGCAAAGAAATATATACAACGCTGGGGGGCAGATTTGTTGCCGTTGAGGTTTTCCCTTTTTCTTTTCGTGAATTTTTGACATATCAAAAAATAGACATTGAAAAAAATTGGGAATACAATAGTTCGCGTTTGCAAGTAATTAAACAGTTTGGTATCTATTTTTATCATGGCGGGTTTGCCGAATCATTTACTATGAACGATAAACGCGGTTGGCTAAATTCGCTTTATCAAAAAATTCTATTGGGCGACATTATTTCCCGTAATGAAATTCGCAACGAAAACGCTATCCGCGTACTGGTTAAAAAATTGGCGGAAAGCGTGATGCAGCCATCGTCGCTGTCGCGGATGAAAAATATTGTGGATACTACCGGAACTAATATTTCGCGCAATACGCTTGTTGACTATCTTCAATTTTTGACTGACGCCTTTTTGGTTTTTGGAATTTCCAATTTTTCCGATAAATTGAGCGAAAAGGAAACATTTAAGAAAAGATATTTTTACGATAACGGTCTGTTGAACATATTTTTATTAGACCCTGAAACCAAATTGCTGGAAAATATTGTTGCAATAGAACTGAAAAAGAGATATGGAGATGATTTGTTTTTCTATCATAGAAATGTGGAAGTTGATTTTATCATTCCCCAACAGCGTCGCGCAGTACAGGTATCTTACAGCATTAGTAACAATGTAACGCGACAGCGCGAAATAACAGCGTTGATAAAACTTTCGGAATATTACAAGTTAGACGCCCTCGAAATCGTTACCTACGATGAAGAATCTACTGTACAACAAAATGGTCTGACAATTAATATTGTTCCGGTCTGGAAATGGTTAATAAATGGATGAACGTATATGTTAATTGTCTGAAAATTATAGTGTTTTTTTTGAAAAACAAAAATCTTTTGAGTTTTTTTTTATTTTTTGAAAAAAAATGCGAACTTTGCGGCGTAATTTTAAATAAATAACTTGAACATGCAATTTTTGCTTCAATACTCGGCACATCTTTTGGTTCTTTGCAAAAAGTATAACGTAAAAACGCTTTATGCCTTTGGTTCAGTACTGAACGACAAATTTGATGTTGGCAGCGATGTGGATTTAATTGTTGCGTTCAACGATATTCCGCTGGAAGAATACGCGGACAACTATTTTGATCTTAAGTTTTCGCTTCAGGACATGTTCAATCGCCCCGTGGATTTGCTGGAAGAACAGGCAGTAAAAAACCCATATTTCAAACAAAATATTAACCGTAACAAACAGTTAATTTATGGATAATGATATAAAAACGTGGCTTTATGATATATTAAAGGCTATTGAAGAGATTGAAAGTTTTTTTGAAGACCGCCCTAAAAACTTTGCAGATTATTGTGATGACACACGCACCAAGCGTGCTGTTGAGCGTAACGTTGAAATAATTGGCGAGGCTATGAAACGTATTCTCAAATGCAATAATGAAATAGAAATTAGCAATGCACGGAAAATAGTAGATGTTCGCAATCGTATAATTCACGGGTACGATTCCGTTTCAGATGAAGCAATTTGGGGTATTGTTATCAAACATGTTCCTGTTTTGAAAAATGAAATTGAGCATTTATTAGCGTAAGATCTTTTCAGCCGACCATCGCCGATTAGTGAAAATAGGAGTGGGATTCAGCGCGGAAGCCAAAGGCATCAAACGTTGGTTAGTTTGTTAATTGTCGGAAAATCCAACACCAATGTCGGAAAATCCAACAGTTTGTTTTACTGTTAAATATGTAATGCGCAGATTATCAGCATTTTAAATTTTTGGCACACTATTTGTATTATTTAAGCCAAATAATTAAAAAATAATTTTATGATAGAACAATATTTTAAAGTTGTCATAGCGTTGATCACTCTGTTTCTGTTTGCCTGCAAGGGTGGCGGCACTCAAAGCAACGCAATAGTAGAAAAAGTCGAACAGGCTCAAACGTCCTCAATTGAGGTTGAATCCGTAAACGAGGCAGGCAATGACGAAGAACTGCCCAATGACGAGGGAACAGCCGTTGCGTCCGAAAGTGGTAAAACGGACATTACCAGATGGGTTGACGAACAAGGACGTTTCCGTATTTTAGAATATACAGACGTGGAAGTGAAGCCATTGATTAACGGCGAAGAATATGACAAATATTTACAAGAAAATCTTAAAATTACGGAAATAGCCCAAGAGAATGATATTCAGGAATGGAGTATATTTTATCATTTTTTCATAGACACAGATGGCTCCATCATTGATGTGACTATAAGAAATGAAAACAGACTCCCGCATCCATTGCTTGATGCAGAAATGTTACGGGCAATCAATGCCACAAACGGCAAATGGACGTCCGGAAAACATGAAGGCAGGGATATTATAGTGAGATTGGTTTCAGGAGCTTCGTTGAGTAGAAGAAATAATCAATAAACATTTTAGAAATTATGTTAGAACATTACATTAAAATTGCCGTCCGCAATTTCATTAAAGACAAGGGTTATTCGCTGATTAACCTGACAGGATTGTCTTTGGCGCTGGCTTGCAGTTTTCTGTTTTTGCTGTGGGTGCAGTACGAATACAATTACGAGAGTACGCACGTAAACCGCGACAATATCTATCGCGTAGTTGCCACATGGGAGCAAGACGGCGAAATTATTAAAAACACAAGAGGTCCGGGACCTTTAGGGCGGGCGCTGGTAGAAGAATTTCCTGCCGTTATCAATGCCACCTTTTTGGATATAAATACTTTTTCAGATGTTTTGGTACACAACGAAAAACCTTTTAACGTTGTGCGATGTTATACGGACAGGCATTTCTTTGAAGTTTTTACTTTTGAGTTTTTGCAGGGGTCGCCTGTTTCGGCATTTGAAGGAGAGAGACCAATAATTATTTCCGAAGATTTCGCTAAAAAACTGTTTGGCAGTAATATCAATGAAATCAATATCGTTGGTCAATTTATTTATGAGCGCGCTCAACTTACCTCGCGCACTCCTCAAACTCCCTACATTATTACCGCTGTGGTGCGTATTCCCCAAAACACGCACATACGTTTCGATGCGTTGCTGGAAGGAGAAATAAGAAGTCAATCATACAGAGATTGGGAAAGGTATTCGTGTACAACGTTTATCCTGACCGACCCAAAGGCTTCTTTTAACGATGCAACCAAAATGCTGATGTCCGACTATTTGCTCAAACACTTGCCTAACGACAACAGAAAACTAACATTTGAACCCTTTGCCAATATACACCTTCGCTCGTGGGTATCGGTTAATCGTGATCTTTCCGGCGACATGGGCGAACTTCGGTATATCTATATTTTTCTGACCATTACGCTGTTCGTGTTGCTAATAGCGATAATCAACTACGTAAATCTGTCTATTGCGCGAGGCGCCAATCGTTCGCGTGAAGTGGGCATTCGTAAAGTTGGAGGCGCATTCAGACGGGAATTGATTTTTCAGTTCTTTTTAGAGGCGTTTATTTGGTCGTTAGCCGCCATGCTGATTGCTTTTGCATTGTCGGAAATTATCGTAAAATGGTTTTCAGCGGTAATCGAAACGCCATTAAGCGTAGACTATACGTTCCGTACTTTATTGACTGCGTTGGGATTATCCGTTTTTGTAACATTCCTGTCGGGAGGATATTCTGCCCTTTATCTAACTTCTATCCGCCCCTGCATTGTATTGAAAGGCGGAACGGCAACCGGCTCAAAATCGCAGTTGAGAAAAACCCTGCTGGGAATACAACTAACGTTATCGGTATTCATAATATTGTGTACTTGCGTTGTTTACAAACAGTTACATTTTATACAGAACAAAGATCCGGGTTTTGACCGTTTTAATGTGATACGTGTTAATACGGGATTATGGTATGCTATAAACAATTTCAAACAGGAAGTTTTGAAAAATGCCAATGTCGAAGCCGTTTCTATTGCGTGGCAGGCGCCTTATGAAGTAAGATGGGGTTTTGACCTGAACTGGGACGAAAAAACGCCCGGAACCGAAGCGCACAGTAATCTGTTTTTTTGCGATTGGGATTATGCCAAAGTGTTTAAATTGCAACTGATTGATGGTGATTTTCTACCCGAAAACATGGGGTGGTGGCAAAATACTTCTGAAGAATCACGTTCAAAAGTATTGAACGAGGCGGCAGTCAGAATGATAGGCAAAGAAAACATTGTTGGCTCAACAGTGAACGGCGGAAGAGTGACAGGCGTAGTAAAAGATTTCAACTTCCGTACGTTTCACCAAAATATTACTCCGCTGATTATTGAATACAATCCCGAAAATATGGGCGAGGTTTTTATACGTATCAGTCCTCATAATCAGAGAGCGACATTGGACTATATCCGAAACCTTTTTACCGAGTTCAAAAGAGACAGCCCCTTTGAGTACAGTTTCGTGGACGATGAATATATGGCTATTTACCGTAAGGAATTTCGCATGGGAAAAATTTTTCTTTATTTTTCGCTGTTGAGTATTGTTATTTCGTGTATGGGCGTGTTCAGTTTGGTAGCCCTTATGGTGGCGCATCGTTCAAAAGAAATAGGTATCCGCAAAATCAACGGAGCAAACATGTTTGATATTATAGCGCTCTTTTTCCGCGAATTTTCTCTCATAGTGTGCATATCGTTCGTTGTAGCGGCTCCGGTAGCGTGGCATTTTATGAGCCGATGGCTGATGGACTATCATTACCGTATCAATATCGGGATATTTATTTTCATTGGAACATTGGCGCTCGTTTGGCTACTTACCATGCTAACGCTGTTTATCCAGATTTACAAGGCAGCGCGTCGTAATCCTGTGGAATCGTTGAAAAGGGAGTAAAAAAAGTTTTTTGCATAAAATTTGTTTTGTTTCAATCTTTTTTGTACATTTGCACCCGAATTATCTTTGGAATATTATGCACGAATTGCAAGTAAATACAAATAAACAGACGGTTGGGCGCAAGAAAATCCCTTACGCTCTGACGAATTTTGAGAAACTCCGTACCGAGAACCGTGTCTATGTTGATAAGACCCGTTTTATCGAATTGCTTGAAAATGAGGGTACTGACAATCATTTTTTGATTCGTCCCCGAAAATTCGGCAAAACGCTGTTTTTGTCGGTTTTGGAGCATTATTATGATATTCGCTTCAAAGACAGATTTGATGAACTTTTTGGCGGCTTGTACATCGGTCAAAACCCGACTGAAAATGCGAACAAATATTTTGTTATGAGGTTCAATTTTTCGGGAATAGATACATCTGACGTTGAAAGTTTTAAGGTCTCGTTTACGGGAAAAATTAGAAGTAATATTGAGATGTTTTTAAGCGCTCACAGGAATGTTTTGCAAAACTCGGAAGAATTGATAGAGAAGTTAGCAAAAAGGAATACGGTTGGAACTTATATGGAATTTGCATTTAGAATAATCAATAGTTTAGACAAGAAAATCTACGTCATAATTGACGAGTACGATCATTTTGCCAACGATATAATCGCCAAAGGAACTGTTATGTCAAAAATTCAGTTTGATAAAAGCATTTGGGCAAACAGTATCACAAGAGATTTTTACGAAACTCTGAAAATTGGCGCAGAAACTGTTATTGATAAAATTTTCATAACCGGAATAACCCCGATAATGCTCGACGATATAACCAGCGGTTTTAATATTTCGGATAATTTTTCGCTCGAAACCCGATATAACGAAATACTTGGGCTAACCAGAGACGAGGTTGAGTGGGTAATGGAGCAAATACAGTTAGATAAATCGCTTATTTCCATTGATTTAGAAAAAATGTACGATGGTTATCTGTTCAACGAAGAGGCTCAAAATAAACTGTTTAATCCTACGATGATTTTTAACTACTTCAAAGGACTTTTGGCTTCTGGAAAGAGTTTTAAAGATATTATTGATGATAATTTAAAGACCGACTATGGCAGATTAGAAAACCTGTTCAGCAAGCATAAAAACAAGCAAAAGATAAGACAAATTATTGAAAATAATTCTATAAACGGAATTGTTGCCAAAAAATTTCCTATGAAATTGATACACGAAGACGATAATTTTTATTCGCTTCTGTTTTATATGGGTTTAGTAACTATTGACAACTCAAACCCTAATAATATTGCTCTGAAAGTTCCCAATATTTCTGTAAAAACAATGTATTGGGAGTTTATCGAACGTATGTTGACCGAAGAACTTGAAGGCTTGACGATAGATAACAGCATGTATTTAGGCTCTATTTACAGTTTAGCCTACGAAAACGAATACAAGTCATTTTTTGAATATTTCAGCAAAAATATAGTTAGTTATCTGTCTAACCGCGATTTACAAAACACGGTAGAAAAGGATATGAAATTTTTGCTTCTACCAATGTTTATTGACAATTATTATTATCCTTATTCCGAGTTGGAAAATTCGTCAGGTTATACTGATATCTACCTTCAGCGCAACCAACGGTATCCTAATGTGATTTCGGAATGGGTTTTTGAACTTAAATATGTGAAACAGAGCGAGGCGTCTGATAAAAAAATAATAGACGCCAAGAAAAACGAGGCTATCACACAATTACGCTCGTATAAAAGTTCTAACATGTTCAAAAACAGGACAGATGTGAGGTATCTTGCGGTGGTCTTTGTGGGGAAAACGGATTATTTTGTGGAGGAAGTGTTCTAATAATCATGGGTATAGCAAAGAAATAAAGGATAGTGTGATGACAATGACCAAATTATTTTCCTTCATTATAGTTTTATCACTGTTTTCCTGCAATAATCGCCGCAATCCGAATCTTTCGGAAAGGCGGTTACGGGCGTTGATTAATGACACAACCCAAAGAATGACGGAAGTTCCAACCTCTACAATTTTTTCTGATACCGCTTATATTCCGCCTGTAGGCGCAAAATATGAGGAAATCAGGTCGGTAGATCCCGCTTCGCCGCCGATAACGTTGAAGGTCAGCCTTCCGGAAGGCGAAAAACAGCCGCTCAAATTGAGTCAATTCGGCTCGTCAGTGGAATACATAACGCTCAATTTACCCAATGAAGATGATTTTTTCCTCTCATTAACGAGAGTACATCGTAGTTTTGAGCGCGGCGCTGCAAGTTGGACTTCAAATACACAGGTAAGTATGTTGGGCGACCATTTCATTACCTCCGATTTGCTTGGAATACGTTTATTTGACCCTTCGGGAAATTTTGTGCAAAATTTGTTGCTGCCCGAATTTGAAGGTCAGCGAAATGCTCAACGAATAGATATAAATTATGGCGTATTTAAAAGCGCCGACTTGATAGACGTTACAGACACGCGGGCTATTCTTGGTTTTGTAGATGAAAATGAAAGAAATTTTTGGGCAGGCGAGTTTAATCTTGAAAACAAACCCCTGTATACCCCGCAAGCCGAATTAACACCTTTTGCTCCGGGAGTAGAAATGTTTCCGGTACGTAACTTTCCCTCGGGAATGAACATTGACGACAACTCACGTTTCAGTTTTCGAGGCGGCGGCGAACTGTTAGGCGTAACATTCAACAATATGGGCGACACTTTGGCAAAGTTCTCTAACCATGTCAGGCTCGAAGAAGGACAAACAAGAGGTCCGGCAAATTCGGACAGGTCTTTTAACTTTCGTTCCGATGGCGACCTGTTTTTTCGGCAAGCCTATTGCGATACTATTTTCCGTGTAGAATCGGCAAATCGCATTGTCCCTGCATTTTGTTTCGATTTTGGCGAAATGCGGGCGTCACTGTTTGAAGGCACAACAAGCAGAACACATGATAAACTGTTGCCATGGAGGTTGATAGACCTGAAAAACTCTATGATATTAATTTTTACCCAAAATCGCGATTGTCCAATTTGTCGCGAACGTGGCGAAGTAACCTTTTACTGCACACTATTCGACAAGCGTACCGGACGCCCCACTGCCATTGACATGCGAAGCCAGTATCCCGAAAACGCGCTGATAGAAAACGACATTGACGGCGGACTGCCTGCGCCGCTAAATTCTATTCGCAGAGAAGGCGATGTAATTATTGCAACGTACACTAAAAGACAAGTCGAAGAAATTTTAAAAAACAACGCCAGAATCATTTCCACCGAAATGGCTCTGAAATTGAACGCATTAGTAGAAGTTTTGAAACCAAACGAAATGTTAGTGATGAAAATAAGATAGTTTTCAGTTTTCAGTTGATACAGCCTCGTACAATGATTACTATACCGATGACAGAATGTATAGGTTTAGGTTAGTGCAAAATTAGGAATTGCTATCTTCGTCCTGTATAAGTTTGATTATATTTTTTACTTCTTCGAGGCTTAATCCTGTTATTGTGGACATTATTTCTACAGAGTATCCTGCTTTCATTCCGTTTGCTATTGCTTTTTTGTTTGTTTTTTCCAAGCCAATCGCCTCGCCCTTTTCCAAGCCAATTGCCTCGCCCTTTTCCAAGCCAATTGCCTCGCCCTTTTCCAAGCCAATCGCCTCGCCTTCTGCTCGTCCTTTTATTTCGCCGTCGGTAAAGGCAGTAACCATTTCGCTGCTCTTTATACGTTTTGCTTCAACATTATGCGAATAAGCCTTTTTTTCTTCGTCCGTCAGGTTGTCAAAAAACAATACCTCGCGGGCTTTATCAAAACCCTTAGCGGTAAATTCATCTTTTATCTTATTGTGTTTCAAATAATAAATCCATACGTCAAGAGTCTTTTTTGGAACGTCATTGA